>Ga0116170_10000471_pt1 | contig 42596 bp, 40 predicted proteins | sample AD_JPNHW1_MetaG_FD_89797 | JGI IMG/M metagenome (GOLD analysis project Ga0116170, IMG submission 89797) | Active sludge microbial communities of municipal wastewater-treating anaerobic digesters from Japan - AD_JPNHW1_MetaG | ecosystem: Engineered > Bioreactor > Anaerobic > Digestate | place... | reverse complement strand
TTGTGCGGTATCTAATTATCGGCATTGCATCTCTGTTTATGTGAGTAAGTACCAGCTCTCCCTCTTCGCCATCGGGCAGCTGTTCGCAGGTTTCAGGATCAATTATTTCCGCGATATAGTAATCTTCGGCAATGTGCATGCCCCCCTTGTAGATACAGTCTGCCGCGACTCCGGGACCATTCATTTCAGAGAGCCCGTACATGTTATAAGCATCAAGTCCCCAAAGGTTTTCAAGCTTTTCTTTCGTAGCTTCAGAGTATGGTTCGGCGCCGAAGAAAGCTTTTTTTATAGACAGATCATGCGGATTTATTCCATGTTCTTTTATAATTTCAACAAGATGAAGCGCATAACTTGGTGTAATATGAATTACCGTTGAGTTGAAATCCTGCAGCAGCTGAATCTGCCTCAGGCTGTTTCCGGTTGAAGACGGTATAACCATGCATCCGAGTCTTTCAGCTCCATAGTGCAGCCCCAGTCCTCCTGTAAACAATCCATAACCCATCATATTCTGGAAGACATCCTCTCTTCTTACTCCGGCGCTATACAGGGCTCGTGCAACCTGGTCGGCCCATTTGTTAATATCATTCTGGGTATGAAATATTACAGTGGACTTTCCCGTTGTGCCTGATGACGCATGGAGTCTTACAATATCGGATTTGGAAACCGCCACCATGCCGTCGGGATAGCTTAGGCGGAGATCATTTTTTGTGGTAAACGGAAGATCTTTTATGTGATCTAGTGTTTTGATTTTAGAGATATCAATTTTATTTTCTGCAAAAAGTTTGTTGTAATATGGAGTTTGTGAAGCAGCAGTAACTGCTTTATTAAATCTCTCCAGTTGTAGAGCCTCAAGTTCTTTCCGGGGGAGAGTTTCAATTTTTTCATGTAGATACATTTATTTTACCCTGCGATCAGATATTCATAATTAATTATTTTTTTTATTCTGATTATATGTCAATAACAACTCCGTCAAGAAGGTTTTTTTTAAATTAAATACCCTTGAAAGATGATTTTACCACAGCATGACGAATTTGTTTAATATTTCATTGTTCTTTTATGAGTGCCATTCTGGCTATTTATATCCACCGCTGCCTGTTTTGTGGGAGCCGGAGAGGTTTTATCTGTTTTTTATGCGGCATTCCAGGGGGGAAGGAAATTCAAAATTGGCTTTACAATAAAATGCCGGTTTTTGATAATGATAAAAAAAAATAATCCTGGAGGATTAAATGAATATTTTAATTTTCGGTCCTAATGGGAGCGGCAAAGGGACTCAGGGAGCAATTGTTCAGAAGATGTATAATGTTACGCATGTGGAATCGGGAGGATTGTTCAGGGACAATATTAAGGGCGGCACTGAGCTTGGCAAAAAAGCGAAAGAGTTTATTGACAGAGGTGACCTTGTTCCTGACAGCATAACAATACCGATGATACTTGACAGGCTGAAAAAAGATGACTGTAAAAACGGATGGCTTCTTGACGGATTTCCGAGAAATCCTGAACAGGCTGAAGCATTGAAAAAGTCTCTTGATGCTGAATCAATAAAAATTGATTATGTTATTGAGATATCTCTTGATAGAGAAATAGCTAAAAAGAGAATAATGGGAAGAAGGTTATGCGAAAATGACAATAACCATCCTAATAATATCTTTATAGATGCGATAAAACCGAAAGAGAGTAATGGAGAGTTTATCTGCCGTGTCTGCGGAGGAAAACTTTCTACAAGAGCGGATGATCAGGATGAGAATGCAATAAACAAGAGACATGAAATTTATTATGATACAGCACAGGGTACTATGGCTGCAGTAAAATATTTTAAAAAAATTTCAAGAGAAAGTAAAGGGATAAAATTTATCGAGCTGGACGGGACTCCCGGTGTCGGTGAAGTAAGTGATTCTCTGAAGAAGCAATTAATCTGACTGCAATAAAAAAGTTACACAACCAGGTAACTGTATATAAAGCTTGTTTAGTAATAATAATGCCCGCTGAAAGCGGGCATTATTATTATGTATAATTACAATATATCCGGTTTATGGAAGGCCTTTTAAATTCTGTTTATAAGATGTTCTCTGGACCGGTCTGCATCTGCAATTACATAAAGGCAGTCAGGATGGCAGCGCATAATAACCGCTTCAAATTTCTGACCGGTGATTGCAAATCGGCATCATGCTATTGATCTTTATTTATCTGCTCCATGATTTATAGGTGTATTTTATTTGACATTGAAAAAAAAATATGTACATTTGACTGAATTATAAATAAAAGGTGTGCGCAATGGAAAAGAAATATAAGGTGGCGGTTGCCTTAAATGCAGTGCCGGCAATAGTCAATATCGCGGTTTTAGGATATGGCTTTTTTCATTTTACAGGGCTTCAATTTTCAGGATATTTGATTGGCACTATTCTTGGTATTTTACTTTCCGCAATGTGGCTGTTACAGGTAAAGAAAGCTCTTGGAACTCATGCTATAAAACTTCTTCAGCTTACATTTAAAGGATTTTTTATAAAATTTATCGTCTTTGTTTTTTTTATTATCGGCATTTACTCTCTTGTTAATTTCAGCAGAACATTTTTTGCGGCCTCTTTTTTCATAGCATTGTTTATGAGTGCAGTTATTGAATTATGGTTCTATGCATCTCTCATCAAAGAAAATAATTGATGATAGTATAAAATATAAAACAGGGATTACATATGGATATAGACAATCTTAAAAAGTTAGAACGGGAAGAATTAATTCAGATTATTGAAAAACTTAATCAGCAGTATGAAATTAATTTTGACAGTACAAGTTTTAAATCTCTGGATTTCAGTTCAATAGTTGAAGCAGCTTATGATATAATCTTTGTTATAGATAAGGAACTCCGTATTCAATATATGAATAAAGCATGGAAAGATGCTTTCCCCACAAGAGATTCAATACCCGGTAAAAACTACAGAGATTACCTTCAGGAAATTGAAGTCGAAAGAGGAACATTTGTTGTAGATTCTGTATTAAACAATGGGCAGGTTTTTAGAAATGAGCTTCTTAGAATATTTGAAAATGGTAATCCGTATTATTTTGTAACAAACTTTTCTCCTATCAAGGCAAAAAGCGGCGAGATCGTAGCATTGATCGGTGTGATGAGGAATTATACCGAACAGTATCAGATACAGAAAAAATTAAAAGAGAATACAATCATCCTCGAACAGAAAGTTCAGGAACAGATAAAGCAGGCTGAGGAATTAAAAAATCTCCGTGACCTTAATGAGGATATTATAAACAATGCACCTATGGGGATGTTTATGGTAGACCCGTCAGGTATAGTGATTAATGAGAACCCTATGCTGAGTCAGATAATGGCAAGGGACCCTAACTCTCTTATAGGGGTAAATATAATAAAGTATAAAGGTTTTGTTGATTCCGGTTTTACTGCAATTTTTAATCAGGTGCTCGAGATTAAAAAAACCATTAAAGCAAACGAAAAAAAATATACCCCAATATCCGGGCTTAAAGATCTTGTCGTTAATGTAACCTTTGATCCGATATTAAACCGTTTAGGAGCTGTTGAACGTGTTTTAATTATGATAGAGGATGTAACTGAACAGGCGGAGATTAGAAACAAGGTAAGCAGATCTGAAAAAATGAGTGCGCTTGGCCTCCTTGCTTCCGGGGTTGCTTCTGAACTTAAAAGCCATATAAATAAAATGGTTATGGATTTGAATTTCATTGATACGAATGTCGACGAGTATAGCCCCGCAGTAGAATATATTGATTCACTGAAAAAGGAACTGGAGAGGATAAAAAATATTTCTGAACAGCTTCTCAGCCTTGCAATTATTGATGAAAGAGATAAAGAAAAATGTGAATTGAATAAGGTTATAACAAGCCATCCGGTTGATGTATTTATAAGTAAGATAAGAAATGATGGCCATGAAGTTGATGTAATACTCCCCGAGGTAAGCCCGGAAGTTTTTGCAACACATAATCAGATTCAGCAGATGCTTATTCAGTTTTTAGAAAATGCTGAGGATGCCCTTATAGACGGAGGGAAAATTACACTCAAAATTGAAACAGTTAAAACTGATGAAAATTCATATGCGGCTATTACACTGACAGACACAGGTGTGGGTATTCCTAAAGAGAATATAAATAAAATTTTTCAGCCGTTCTTTACTACTAAAGGTAAAAAAGGAACAGGGCTTGGAATGATGATAGCCACTAACATTATAAGTAATATCGGCGGATCAATCGGAGTAAAGAGTAATCCCGGAGAAGGGACTTCAATAAAAGTAATTCTGCCGCAGATTAATTAAAGGGGAACTGAATAATATGATCAGTAATCGAATTGATGTAATAAAGATTTTTGAGGGTGAAGGTTACGATATCATAACTCCCGAAAAAAAGCCGGATCAGCCGCCGGTGGCTAATGAGCTTAATGAAGATGTATCCCGGGAAAATATTCAGCCAAATCAGGCTTTTGAGTATAAAGAGAATATAAGAAAAAATGTTCCTCATTCAGTTTCACCCGTGCTCAAAATGATACCGGAAGGGGAGTATGACATCCCTACTATTGTTGAATATCTTAACTGGCACATGGGTAATGTCGGAGAGATTGTTATTGGAAGAGGCGAAATAATCCGGCAGGCGATTTATGCTATTTTAACAGGAGAACATATGCTTCTTCTCAGCAGGACCGGTATGGCTAAATCATATCTGGCGACTTCGATATTTAATATTTTTGAAGGAGCGAGAATTTTTGCAGCTCAGGCAAGTAAAGACCAGACACCTGATAACTATTTCGGGCCGTATAATATTGATGAGTTCCGAAAAGGGAGAATAAGGCACAATATAAAAGGATCGGTCATTGAAGCTAATCTTGTTTTTCTCGATGAATTTTTTGATGCCAGTGATGTAGTTCTCAGATCGCTGCTTTCAGTATTGAATGAAAGAAAATTCATCAATGGTACTGAACAGATCGATGCCGCAGTCCATACAACTATTGCAACTGCAAACTATATGAGGATGAATGAAGTAACAGAAGCAGTTCTTGATCGATTTACGTATAAGTCAATAATTCCTGAAGATAATAATGTATATAATCAGCTGCTTATAGACCAGACATACACAATCAGCAGAGGGAAACCTACCGAGCCTGATAAAAAGATTTTTTTCAATCAGATACTTTTTCTGCATGATATTATTACTAATAAAAACCGTGACATAAAGGTTGAAGTTCCGGAATTCATATATTTTATGAAAAATGTTTTTGTTACTAAATTCGTAAGTGAAATGAGAAAGAACGACCAGAATTTTTTCATCAGCCCGAGGAAACAGGCCAAGCTTAGTGACTTTTTACGCGCTTCTGCGATTGTTAATAATCGTTTTACTGCAAACATGGATGATATCAGGGATATGTATCTCGCGCTGTGTACATTAAACAGTTATACTTCAATTAAAAATCTGGATAAATCAGAGAAGGATTTGTATCTCGATGTTTATCAGAAAACTATGAATCATTTTAAAGCTAATGGTGCGCTATCTCAAATTGAATTTCTTTTAGGGATAAGAACTATTTTTGAAGAGATCAAGAATGATCCTGAAAAAAGAGATCTCATCCTTAAAAAAAGCTCCCTGCTTGATAATCTCAAAAATCTTTTTAAACTTGTTTTCACGGGGAAACGAAAGGATGACGAGGATGAGGTTACTCTTGATTCTCTGAAAAAAAGCGTATTTGATGTAGCTTCTTCTGTTGAAGAGGTTAATGAGCTGAAAAATGGTATTCTGAAGGAATACAGAGAACTTACATAGGATATTTGAAATGATCTCTCAGAATAAAGGGGACGATTTTTTCGGATATTGGGATTCGCTCGGTTTTTTTGAAAATATCCAGGTAATTATACCTCCTCAATTTATGCTGTTGTTCGAAATAGCCCGGACCCTGTTTACCGACCGGAGTTCGCTAGATGCATTAAATGCCATTGAGGAGATTTCTACAGAAGAACAGATTCATATACCTGACAGAAAAGAGAGCATATCGATTAATCGAATTGAACGCCAATCGCCACTTAGCGACAAGATGGAGATTGAAACATACAAGAGCATAATTGATTTAAAACGGACTCTTCCCCGCGAACTGGCACAGGATGACGATATCTTCAATGCGAAGCTTTTTACTAAAACTTTAATGGTTCAGAAGTTTTATGAGTCCGAAAGCGATAACTTTAAACCTGTTTCTACAATGAAAAATGACAAAGGGAGAGAGGCCAATAAATTTGATCAGCTCTTCTATATCCTTCTCGATACTTCACGGTCGATGGATATGCATATGAGAGGATTCTACGCCAAGTGCATAGTTTCTGAATTTCTAAGGCGTAAGCATGACAGCAACGCGAAACTTTTTTTCAGAACGTTCGATACGAATGTCGGTGACCTTTATAAAATTGAAAAAAAGGAGGATTATCCCTACCTGATTGAGAAGGTTCTCCTCGCAACAACCGGCGGAGTGAGTACAAATCTTCAGAAGGCTGTATTCCAGGCGGTGAGTGATATAAACTATACAAAGGATATGACTAACGCGGAAATTCTTGTTGTGACTGACGGTGTAAGTAAAATTGATGTTCATGAAATGGTTGAAAAACTCGGCAAGGTAAAACTCCATATTTTAAAAATTGGCGATGATCTTCCTGAACCGGATTTCTATGACATGAAACTTGAGTTTGCTAATGAGAGGGTTGATTTTGACCCATCTTCCATCAATATAAAACAGATCAGAAACCGGATGCAGAATCCTAAGGAAGACGACAGGCCTCTTACAACGACTGAACGCAGAATTTACAGCCTGATGCTTGATAATTCAAATAGCATCTTTAAAGATCTGAAAAAAGTAGCAAAGAATTATATCGAAGTTGGAGATATAAAGAACGAGAAATTATATGATGTATCATATGAAAATCTGGAGAATATTTTTCACTGGATAAAAAAACTTGAGAACGTTGATCTTAAGTATATGAAAATAGATGATAAAGAGCGTATCTACAAACAGGCATATTTTTTAGGTCAATATATCAAGATGCTCCATGATCAGGGATCAAGAAGTAAGGCTGAATTAAAAGCTTTCCTCGACCGTATTGCTAAAATTAAAACTAAACTCATGGAAGATAACGAACTCTTTCTTCTTGTAGTCAGATCCGGCAAATATCATGAAGATAAAAAGAAACTGAAGCTTGACCGAAAAGAAGCCCGTAAACTGATGAAGCAGATGTCTCTGAAGAACGAGAAGATTACTATTAAAGACATGAAGCGCGCACAGCTGACTTTCAGTTTTCAACCCGGAGAAGGGAGCGCAGGCAAACTTTTTCTGCTGCTTTTTATAAAACTTGGTCAGTTTATCGGAGGCATAATCACTTATCCTTTTAGCAGATCGAAAAAGAGAGAAGATGAGAAATATTCAGGGATTGAATACAGGGATGAAAAAAAGAAATTGTAGTATTGTAATATTTAAAAGAAAAGGCTGACATTTTATTGTCAGCCTTTTTCGTATCAGTTCACTTTGTTTTTGTACCAGTCTACGGTCTCTGACAAAATATCAAGATTATCTTTTTTAGGCGACCAGCCTGTAATGGTTTTTAATCTATGGCTGTCCAGGTATACGCTATAGAAAATGAAAAGAAAATGTTCTTTTGTAAAATAATTAACTTTGGACGGTTTAAATAGAATGGAATAAAATCTTGCTTTCATTTTGGTAATATGCTTAACCGCGAAGTCGAGTTTTTTCTTTTCTTTTATTTTAACAATCTGTTCCATCTGTGTCGGGACATTATCAGATCCTACATTGAATGAAAGGCCATGAGCTTTCGCACCTGCTTTGTATACTTTGTAGAATGCGTCAGCAGCATCATCAGGGGAGAGCAGCTGAAATCTTGTATCACCGTCTCCTGATATATACATGACGTTATCAATTCCGAGTCCCATAGCCATATAAAGCGTTATTAGAATGGATGAATTTTTTACATTTGGGCCGGTTATTACAGCCGGTCTCAATACAGAGAGATTAATTTTGTTTTTCTTGGCAAAAGCTTCACATAAAATTTCAGCTTTCAGTTTGTCTTTGCCGTAGGCAGTGTATGGTTTTTTTCTATCGTCCTCTTTAAGCGGGAAAGATTTTGTTTTTCCATATACCGCATATGTTGAAAGGAATATGAACCTGGTGATTTTAAATTTTTTTGCTGACTTAAGCAGATTCTGAGTTCCTGCTATATTGATTTTTTTCATTTTTTTGCGCCCGACTTTCTGCGCTCTGTTTTTATCCATGAGATGAATTATTGTATCAACTCCTTTACAGGCCAGATTAAGGCGTTTCATGGTAAACAGATCACCTTGAATGAATTCAACTCCATCAGGAATCACTTCAGGTTTGTACTGATCGTAGCATCTTACTTTTTCACCATTCTGAGTAAATTTTTCAACTACAGCTTTACCCAGCAGGGAGTTTGAACCTGTGATGAGTACCATAAGCAGCCTCCATAAAATCAGTAATTATTAATAACAGGAAATCTTAAAATATAGAGTTAAATCTGAAAGTCAAGACAGTATTTATACGTAAAAATTTTTAATGCAAATTTTTTTTATTATGGAATTTATTTTCTGACTTTTTTATGAGCAAAAATGATCTATTGTAAACGTCTGCGAAGCGAGGGAGCATTAAATAATACTTATTTTTTTGTACTGTATGCAACGCTGAATTTTTAAAAAGTACCCTGAAGGAAAAGGTCATTCAGAAAACCGGAATGGTTTTATTAAAATTATCATTCTCTTGTATGAGAAGAGCAGGCCTTCCATTCTTCCATATATATTTTCGTTTTTAACTGTTACAAATCCGGTAATATTATTGCGGTCATCCGGCGCGGCAAAGTATTCATCATTCTTTAAAGTAATCTCCATGCTGTACTTATCTTTTTTTTGTATTACCGGATATTTTAAGCCGTCATTGATCTCTGAAATTACATCAAAATCTGTCAGAGAGAACTGTTTCAGCTCATCCTCAGTGAAAATGGATTGAAATAGTTCTGAACCCTGATTCGAAAAACGCCCTTTACTGTATGCAACATCTTCTCCCGGCAAAGCGATGATTCTTGTAAAACTAAAATTTTCATCTTTTAAAACTATCAATTCACCTTTTTTGTAAATAGAGTTCCCGATTTTTTTTATGACAGCAATGTCGCCGTTTTCAATAATCGGCGGGTAACTATGATTCACTCTTATGATCGAAAAAAAAGAGAAAAAAACTGCAGCCGAGGTAAGAGTAAACACTGTACTACAGATCATAAACAACACAATAAATTTCGCGGAATGAAATTTTAATACTACAATCTTCTTTTTTCTATAACTCAGAAAGAAAGCATTAAACGGTGAAAAGAGTGTAACAGATATAAAAAATAAGAGTGAAAAGAATATTTCCGTAAGGTGGGAACTTTTAACATTTGTCATTGAGTAGAAAGGGATTGCCAGAGCAGATGCTCCCCTCAAGAGGGCAAGCGTGACACCTCTCTGGGTAAATCCTGAATATATCTCACCCATCCCTGTAACTAAGAATGACATGATAAATGAGAGGTACGGTTTTAGAATTCTCTCCCGTCCTGACATGATTATTTGTTTACTCAAAGTATTTTTTTCTCCATTACATTACTTCTTTTGAACAATTAAAAACAGCTGATATTTTGCATCTCGCTTTCATTGGGATGTGAGCTGCAGGCTGTTGGCATTTTTTATAGATTAAGCTATTGTATTCTGAAGGTCAAACAGATTTTATATTTCTGAATATTAGTTGACTTGACTGTATTCTGCTTTATCATTTGATAATCTGTTCAAGAGAGTTTCCGGAGGCTTGAAGTTGAAAATGAATAAAATCAGTAAAACCATATATATAAGTGCGGTATTAATTATAATAACGCTTTCCTCCGCGCATGTGTCCGACGCGCAGAATGCTATATCCCTGAATAGAGACGGTTGGGTAAGTTTTAAAAAAACAGAATATGACCGGGCTCTTTTCAGCTTTACCAACTCTCTCCGGTTAAACAGCAGATATTCCGATTCAATGATCGGGGCCGGAAAATCATACTATGCGCTTGGTGTATATGACAGGGCCCTGGAGATGTTTTCTGACGCGCTGAAGATGGACGGGAATTCTGTTGATGCTCTTAACGGCATAGGAATGGTGCTCTCGGAGACTGGAAGATTTACAGACGCAATCGGTTATTTTGAAAAAGCAGTTAAAATATCCGGCGACTCCATCGACTCGGAGTACGGAATCGCCTATGTTTATTATAAAATGGATAAAAGACTCTGGGCTAAAAGAAAACTCGAGAATATATTTAAAAGTAATCCCTACCATTTCCAGTCTCTGCTTCTAATGGCTGATATAAAAACAGATGAAGGAAGGCTTAAAGAGGCGAGAGAGTATGTTGAGAAAGCAATAGATTCGGCAGGAGAATCTCCAGACGGGCACATTAAGTACGGAAGCATTCTTTTTAAAAACTATATGATTACAGGTGATGCTGATTCACTTGATGAAGCCCGTGAGTCATACAACAGGGCCCTTGCGATAAATCCTTCAAACTTCAGAGCAAACATGGATATGGGATTGATCTCTCTGATGGAGATTGAGGATTATAATTTTAACAGCGCACTTACCGGCGGCGGGAGTGCTGATATCATAAAAGGCAAGAGAGATGCTGCTGTCTCATATATTCTCAAAGCAGCTGAAGTTAACAAAAGCAGGCCGGTTTTATATAGTCTCTCCCTTGCTTACGATATGTCAGGTGATAAAACCGGAGCTCTCGAACACATGCTCTCCGCGTACAAAAAGTTTCCATCTGATTCATTGCTTAAGGGAAAGCTTGAAGATTTTCTTGTACTGAATGAATACAAGAGTGCGCATCCTGCGAGGATAATGCTCTCTAATGAAAACATCGAGCTCTCAAAATTAAACAGGAGAGAGAGCCTGCATACAAATGTAATCTACTATCTGAGAAGGTCACTCCTGATGAATCCGCTTAACAGGGATGTTCGTGAACAGCTGATAAATTACTACTCGATACTGGATTATAATAAGCTGATGATTGATGAGATGAAAAATGTGATGATGCAGTATCCCGAGTTCAAGTATCAGGATATGCTTAACCTTGCAATTATAAAAAGAAGGGACCGGCTGTATGTCAGGGAAGGATATTCAAGCGACGAAGCTCCGAGAGACGTTCCAAACATTCTCGTACTGAATTTTAATTCTGCCGGTAAAATTACGGATCATCCCGATTCAGGAAAAATAGCTGCCAGGAATCTTACGTTTGCTCTTCAGCAGTTCGGCAGGATGAGAACACCGGGACTCGGTGAGAGAGAAGCACTGGTGGGAAACCTTAAAACCGGCGGAGAAAACCTTTTCGATACCATAAAAAAAGTTAAAGAGATATCTGATAAGGGAGAACAGAAATTTGACTTCCTGATATTCGGGGAAATCTCCGAGGTCGATGACTACATCAGTATAACTTTTAAGATAATGGATCTTAACAGGGGATATATTATTTATGAGCTGACCGAATCCAGAAAAGGGAGAGAGAATCTTAACCTTCTTTCTATCCTGACCGCGGAAAAAATTTATAACATAATTCCCTACGGCGGTAAAGTACTGAAGGTGAAGGATGATGGAATCATACTTAATCTTGGCTTATATGATGGAGTGAAAGAGGGTACAGAACTTGTTATTTACAGAGACAGCAATTCAAGACTTAATAATGAAACAATAAGATATGTTGAAACCTTTACTGTTAAAGAAGCCGATACATTCATATCCTATGCCGAACCTGACCGCCCTGATATTTTAAGGGAGCTGGATTCAACAAACAGTGTATATCCATTGATGAAACGAAGAGCCCGGAAGATCGAGTAATCAGCTTAGCGGGATAAGAACTTTCGCGTAGGTTTTATCTATACCGTTAGTTGTAACGGCAAAGTTTTTATGTGTAATATTAATATTTTTAAGTAGCACTACGACCATGGAGAGTCCGAGCCCCATTCCTTCAGCTTCCGGATCGGGATTCTCCATAAAAAATGCCGCGATGTTATCATATTTGGATGATTTCCTTATACGGTCATTGATCTTATCCATCTCTTTTTTGGTAAGAGGTATGTTATTTATGACTTCAATGGATAAATGTTTTTTATAAACTTTCAGATAAACTCTTGTGGATAATCCGTATTTTTTTGTTTTAATTCCATATTCAAGGAGAGATTTTTCATTTAGTATCGCCCGGACTTTTCTTACTATATCTGCAGAGTCATCCAGGTCTTTTATATCCCCTTCAAGTATGAGTATTTTCTTGGCATTTGCCTTGGTTGCATTTGAGATAAGTTCTTTTATGCATGAGTATACAGGTGTAAACAAGTCAAAACGGTTATGTTTTTCCAGGATTTTTGCCAGAGCAAACTTGATCTTTTCTTCAGTTTTTTCGAGTACGGAATAAGTAATAAAAACCATATCATTTTCATTTTTTACGGCAGTTATTATTTCATTCTGATACTGTTCACTTACAAGATTTTCTTTCTGCACTTTTTAATAAGCCCCGTATATTTATCACTTCTGTGTTAATAGAATTATTACTGATTATTTATTGATTTTTTTCAAGTATAAAATATCACTGTATGTAATTTACCGGATTTAACTCATTTTTTAATTTCCTTCACTTGATGGGCTGACTTATACCCATTTCTCAGGCAGCCCCTTAAATCCCCCGGTGGGGACTTAAAGATTGCTTTACAAAAAAATGCGGGTACAAGTAAACTTGAAGGGAGGCATGGTTTACAGGAATTTCGTTTAAGCCAGATAATCTTTAATTTAATAAGTACAAAATCGGCTCTGGAGATAAGTAATGAGATCACTTTTTAACATGACTGGAACTGAAAAGGCGGCAGCACTTCTGGTTCTCCTCGGTCCGGAAATTGCATCAGAAATTCTGCGTCATCTTGATGAAGACAGCATTGAAAAATTAACGGCCGGAATGGTCAGGATGCAGTCTCTCCCTGAAGAAGAGAAGGAAGATCTTATAGGTGAATTTATTATAGAATTACGGAGAAGTTCAAAAACTCCATCCGGCGGAATAAACAGGGCAAGGAAAATGATTGTTGATGCCTTTGGTGAGGAGAAAGCTGACGAGCTTGTAAAAAAAATAGAAAACCGTGATACTGAAACAAGCTTTAAGTTTTTAAATGATCTTGAGGATGATATGCTGGTGAATCTGCTGAAAGACGAACAGCCGCAGATAATAGCGCTTGTAATAAAATTTATATCACCGAAAAAAGCTGGAATGGTATTGAAAAGCCTCCCGCCTGCGAAATCCAAAGATGCCGGTGTAAAACTGGTGAGGATGAAAAATCTTTCAGCTGAAGCTGCTGTTGCCGTGGCCCGTGCTTTAAAGAAAAGATGCCGTGATATTAAAAAGATAGAAGATGAACAAAGTATCGCGGGCGGAATGGAATCACTGGCTGGTATATTAAGCCACATGAGCAGCGAGCAGGAGAGAAATCTTTTAAGGCAGATCGATATTGCCGTGCCGTATATTTCGAAAGAGATCAAGGAGATGATATTTACCTTTGAGAATATTGTTAATCTTTCAAATAAAGAGATTCGTCTTCTTATTGATGAGATAAACGATGATTATACTATCGCAAAATCTCTGAAAGGCGCAGAAGATGATATTAAGTTTAAAATACTGAGGAACATGAGTCAGAACAGAGCCGAGAATGTTCTTACAGAGATGAGTGACATGGGAGCCGTGAGACTGAGAGATGTGGAAGAGTGCCGTGATTATATAGTCAGTGTTATGCGCGAGCTTAATGAAAACGGAGTGATTGTGTTAAGACGGGATGGAGAAGTTTACGTAGAGTAATCAGCTTCTGTCTGATATCCATTCAGAACCATCTTCGTAGAATTCTTTTTTCCATATTGGAACACGTTTTTTTATCTCATCAATTATATATCTCGAAGCCTGGTATGATGAATCTCTATGCGGGGATGAAACAAGTATTAAAATAGAAGTTTCTCCAAGTGTAACTCTTCCATATCTGTGTATGATAACAATTCTGCCTGTTTCATGATTTGCGGAAGCTTCATCTGCAATTCTGTTTAATTCTTTCACAGCCATTTCGTTGTAAATTTCATAATCGATATATGTGACTTTTTTACCGCGGGACGTATCCCTTACCTTGCCGATAAAAATAAGATCAGAACCGTCACTATGTGACACATCTGTATTTAAAACAGAATTAAGGTCAATTTTTTCTTTCTGGGTAAGTACTAATTTCATTTCAACCGCCGCTAACTGGAGGAAAAATAGCCAGCGTATCACCGTCTTCCAGAGTTCTATCCATCCTGCAATACTCTTCATTTACAGCAATGAGAAGATTATCTTTTTTATCGGAAAGTTCCTGATTGCCTTTGATGAACAAATCTATAACTTCATTTACTCTTATTGAATCGGAAACAATAAGTTCCTTTTCACTGAAACCGCATATATCACGGATAGATGCGAAGACTTTTATTTTAATTCTCATAACTAGGCTTTTTTCTGATTTTTATCTCTTTTTACCATAAACACATAGTGTTTTACATATGGCTGAAAACCTTCAGGGAATACAGAGGTATCGGCCCCTTTTGGTTCATTGATTAATGTATCAATAGTCGCTTTCGGGAGATCCTCCTCGCAAGCATCAATAAGCACTTTAAATCTTTTTATAACTTCACTGTCTACTGCATCTAGTGACATTTTATGCATGTGATTGTAAAGTTTTGTAAGATTTGTTTTTTTAACATTTTTTCTGACTTTCTTTACAGTGCTTTTTGCCTTTGTCGGCATAAAAACCCCCTGAATCTTTATAATGATGTCGATGTTAGAGTACAAGAATATGCTGTAAACACAATTTTTTATTTTTTAAAGAGTACTTTTTAAAAAAGAATGCCGCGGTTTTATATTTTAGCCGATTTATTAATATAACGGAGCTGCAGTTTTTACAGAACCTGATGGGCAGCAGCCTCTTCCTGGCTCCCGGACGCTCATTGAGCTTGTTGAAGCGGCTTCCTGCGATAATAAAAGTACAGTTTTTATTATCGCTTATAATTTTTATCGAGAGGATTATTCTTATGAAATGCTCAAAATGCGGTAAAGAGATTAATACAATGAATCACTTCTATATTCCGGTAAAAAACAGGAAAGAGGGAGTTCGTTATTGTATTAACTGTGCGAGGGAAGATCATATAATCACCCTTGTCTGATTTTTTAATTGTTTTTACCTCTTTCTTTTGCTAACTACCCGGGGAGTATAGATGGCATACCGTCCTGTAATCTCATATTATCTGATTATTTTTTTTGCTGTTTTAGTATTCCAGGGATGCGGTAAGCATTCTCCTCAGAATGAAAATATTTCGGGAAAAAGAATAATTTCACTTTCGCCATCAATTACCGGGCAGATTATAGACCTCGGTGCGGAAGATAATATTGTAGGAGTAACTCCGTATCATCCCCCGTTAAAACGTGAGGTCCCTTTAGTCGGTACTTATATAACTCCTTCGATAGAAAAAATAATTTCACTTAAACCTGATATTATTTTTATGTCAGAAGAGGATGGTGAAATTCAGCGGAATAATTTTTTTGAAAAGTTCGGATTGAAATATTACAGGTTTGGAAGGAACAGTGATTTTAAATCAATCTGTGATAACTACTATTTATTAGGGGAGATGATCGGGGAAAGGGATTCTGCTGTAAAAAAAATTCATTACTATAGAAAGAGACTAAATGATGTTAAAAAAGAAACTTCCGGATTGAAAGTGGCATTTCTTGTATCTGTAAAACCTCTAATCACTGTTTCAAAATTATCTCATATATCTGATATAATTATTGAAGCCGGCGGAATTAATGTTTTTGCCAACCTTGATAATCCATACCCTATACTGACACTGGAATCGCTTATTATAAAAAATCCTGATGCTGTTATAATTATGAGTCCGGGTGAGGACCGTTATCTTTACCATCAACTAAAGAATTTTAATAATATAGATTTTATAAAGAAGAAAAATATATTTGTTGCAGGCGATGATATTATCCCGTACTACTCACCGAAAGAGTATGTTCTTTCAGTTGAAAAAATTTCCGAAATATTGAGCCATGTCAATAAATGAAAAAAATTTATATTTATACAATCCCGGGATTGCTTTTAATAATTTCAATAATAACAGGACTCTGTGCCGGCGCAGAATTTATCAATCCCCTCATTATTGCTGACAATATTATAAATAAAAGTGAAAGCCTTAAAATGGAGATTCTGCTGAAGATAAGGTTTCCCAGGGTCATGGCCGCTGCTTTTGTCGGTGCAGCACTTTCAGTGAGCGGGGCTGTGTTCCAGTCTATTTTCAGGAATCCCCTGGCAGATCCGTTTATTACCGGTGTTTCGGGCGGGGCATCGCTTGGAATATCAGCTGCCGTGATTTTTTCACTGGGGCCGCTCGCCACTGTATTCTTTTCCTTTACCGGCAGCATTGCAGCTATAGTGATTCTTTATCTGTTATCATACGGCAGAGGTTTCGGCGGTGGGATCTTTATTCTCGCGGGTGTTGCGCTAAGTTTTATTTTTTCATCCTCTGTAATGCTGCTGTTTTCAGTCGCAGAGTCACAAAGTGTTCATAAAGCGATTATCTGGATGATGGGTGATCTATCTTCATCGGGTGATGTCGGTCAGGTAGTTGTATCTGCCCTTATTTTTGCAGTTACTTTACTGCTCTGGATTTATCATCGGCATATTAATATTATATCACTCGGCAGGTCATTTTCAAACAGCGCGGGGCTTTCTGATTCTGAACTCCGGATTATACTTATACTGGCGTCAATCTTATCGGCTCTATCGGTTATACTCGGAGGTATTATACCATTTGTCGGACTGATGATCCCTCACCTTGCCAGACTTGTGAGCGGGCATGATAACCGGAACCTGATCCCTCTCTCGGCTATTGGTGGAGCTTCGTTTCTTATAATCTCTGACGCGGTAAGCAGGTCTCTCATCTTTCCGTATGAGATTCCGGTCGGTGTCATTACCGGGTTAGCCGGAGGAATATTTTTTCTTTTTTTTGTAATACGAAACAGGCAGGTTTACTAGTATGAAAGAACCTGTTTTCCTGGTAGATTCATTGAGTGCCGGATACGGCGGAAAAACTGTTATAAATACTGTTTCGTTCGGAGTCGGCAGAGGTGAGTTTATCACGCTTATCGGTCCGAATGGAGCGGGAAAGAGTACTATAATTAAAGCAATTTCCGGTTCGCTTCCGGCTTACAGCGGGAGGGTACTTTTCCTCGGGCGCAATCTCGCTGAATTCAGGAAAAAGGAGCTTGCATCCGAGATGTCAGTTGTAAATCCGGTAAATGGAGAGATACCTGATTTTTCAGTAAAAATGTTTTTATCCTTCGGACGTTTTCCTTTCAGGAAACTGTTCAGTTTTGACAACATGGAAGATGATGCTGTTATCGGTGAGATGGCATCACGCTGCGGAATAGTCCATCTTCTGGAACGATCTATAAGGGAACTTTCCGCCGGGGAATTTCAGCTGGTACAGGTATGCAGGGCATTGATACAAAACAGGGAAGTACTGCTGCTTGACGAACCGGTATCAAATCTTGATTACAGGCATATGATTCAGGTAATGGATATACTCTCGGCTCTGAACAAAACCGGTTCTACAATAATCTGTGCACTGCATGATGTGAATACTGCTGCTGAGTATAGTTCAAGAATAATTGCTTTCAAGAATGGTGTAATAAATTTTGATGGAAATCCTGAAAAGGTTATCTCTGAAGAAGCGCTTTCGGGGCTGTATGACTCCAGGTTCTTCTGCGGTAAAAATCCCGTTACAGGACGTCCTTCAGTATATCCTGTACCGGGATCATTGGTTTAATTTTACCAGTCGTCACTCTGTCTGTCTTTGTATTTATCTCTTACTGTTGCTGTAATGTCATCAATGTAGAAATATTGCCATTCCGGATGTAAAGAATCATTTGCCGGCCTGTATTGAATATGAAGTATTTTTAACGCATTTTCTTTTTCAAGATACGCATCCTGCTGCTTAATCTTGGGATCGAGAGTTACAGTCAGTTTTTTCCATCCGAGAAATGCTGTATTTCCGAGTGAAACTCTATGTGTTGCACCTGTTACATCCTGAATCATCAAGGAAATTTCACCTGCAAATTTTTTGCCGTATACCCATACGGATATTGATTTGCAATATTTTGTGATTGCAAGAGGCTTAACCGGAAATATCTGAAATGTGTCGCCTTTTTTGGTATAAAGCTTTACTCCAAGATATTTTTTAGAATTATTAAATTCTGCAGGATATTGATCTCTTATCGTCAGTGATCCCTGCTGTTCTTTTGCCTGAATAAATTTCAGGTTGGTGTTTGAAAACTGGCTGGTTTCGAAATCCTCCAGAGTTATCTCAGTGTAGATACTCTGACTAACCTGTTCTGCTTCGCCTGTTTTTTTTGCAGGCTCTTTTGCATCCTGAGATACAGCAGGCAGTACAAAAAGTAATAATATGAAACATATAAATATTTTTTTCATGCATCATCCTCCGTAATAAATACTTTTATATAATAAATTGGATGTTTGTCAATGTCAATAAATTCTTGGAGGGGGAATGCATTTTTTATTTTCAACCATGAATTAAAACCAGCGGGATTATGATATTGAAAATATAGTTGCCTTTTCCATATTTCAGGTATAATATAATTATGTGGAGCAATAACAACGCGTGTTTTTGTATAAACTTTATGATTGCAGCCTGGTAAAATCCCCGGGAATATAAGGTGTAGCATAAAAGTGGTTTAAACCGCTTCATGAGGAATGAACGACCGATATATTTGATTTATTATAATGAAAGAACTAAGAGATTCAATAAGGTATCCTGTAGAAGCCGGGTCTCACAGACCTGCTTTTGTAGAGATTGAGGGTGCAGAAACATTAAACGGTACCATATCCGATCTGAGTACCGGCGGATTTTCTTTTGTTATTGATATGAAAGGTATATCAGATCCGGAATTGAATCTGGAGAAGTTTTTCTTTGTCAGGATAAAATTTAAAAGATTCAGTATTAATGCTGAAGTAGAAAAGAAGTGGAGTCTTATAAAAAATGCGGATGACAATAAAATATGTATTACAGGTGTCAGTTTTAACGTCATGTCCAATGAAGACAGGTTGAGACTTAATGAAATTATTGCAAATTTCAGGTCCGGGCCTTCATCATATATTCTTAAAAATAATAAGTAACCTGCGTAATCTTCCTGTAAAAAATTTATATAAAACATATTGCTTTATGCTGATATTTGTTTTCAGTTCAACTGCAGCACTGCCCGCGGAAACAGTTAAGAAAAAAGAAAAAACTATGGATTGGTTCTGGGTTTTTTACGAACATACGGAAGACCTGAACGGCAGTACTTTCGTATATCGTCCATTTTATCTGGAGGCATCCAATAATCAGAATCTGTTTCAGGCATCCCTGATGCCGCTTTTTTTCTGGCGATATAAAAATGAGAGAAACGATGTAACTAAAGCTTTTTTCGGATTATATGAATCAACCGATTATATGCATCCTGAAAAAAAAGAAGATTATGATAATGGTTTTTTGCCTCTGTTTTTTTATGGGGCGGGAGATAATCCCGGTGATAAATATATTTTTATTTATCCGCTGGGCGGGGACATCCGGGGGAAATTCGGTTATGAAAGAATTTCACCATATATTTTCCCGGGGGTTGCACTTTTCTTTTTATATCCTCCGTCAGCTATTTTCACATGGCAGACATTATTTTATGCAATGGCTGCAATAATTCCTGTTTATACCGAATTTGAAAATAAAGATTATTCCGGAACTGCATTATTCTGGCCGCTCATCGCATGGGGAAAAGGGGGAAAGAGAGAGGATTTCAGGTTCCTTCCGTTCTATGCTCATAACAGCAAAACCGGGTGGTATGATAATTATTCTTACCTGCTGCTGATCAATTACAGGGAGCTCTATCTTTCGGAGGATATAAAATATACATTTTTCTTTTTCCCCTTTTATGGGAAAAAATGGAGTAAGAGTGAACGGATGAAAGCTTACACGGTACTCTGGCCGTTTTTTTCATGGGGTTACGATCTTGATAAAAATGAAACAATGTATAATCTTCCGTGGCCGCTGGTTCAGATCGGGGACTCGGACAATCCACAAATGAAGAAACGGATTTTTTTTCCGTTCTGGGGAAAGTACAAAACGCCTATGTATGAGAGTATGTTTGTAACTCCTCTCTACTTCAGGATTAAAAACGATAAGGATTATTTCAAATCTGAATATCACATAACATGTGTTATAGCATGGTACCTGAAGAGGGATTATTCTTATGAGCATGAGTACTACGGAAGGTCATGGAGGTATTTTAAACTGTGGCCCCTGGTTCAGGTGGAATGGAATGATTCAGGTTTATACGGTATAAATATTCTGTCCCTTCTTCCATTCAGGGATGATAAAGGATATGAAAAGCTCTATCAGCCGTTCTGGACGCTGTTTGAATACAGGGTAAAGCCCGATGGAGAGAAGCATCTTGGTTTTCTGCTCAGGACATATTATCAGGTATGGAACGATAATTTTTTTAAAATGAAAATTCCGATTGTCATAAATTATGAAAGGCACGGTGAAAACGTAAAAGAATTAACAATTATGCTCGGTTCATTCGGTTATGAAAAAGATAAGGACGGTACATATTTAAAAATGTTATGGATCCCTTTAAGAATTGGTGATGGTGATTCTGCACTGTCGTATAACAGTGATTATCCTGATGAGGATATTGAACTCTCAAATAACTCTAAAGAGAAATATGGTTTTAATCCGTGGCATGGAAATTTTGCTGACAGTAATTCAGAAAATAAATTTTATTTTAAAACGGATTTTACGTTATTTTAAATTATGGAAAGATATAAATTAAACCGATTTTACAGCTTGTTTACAGATACCGGCGAGAGAATCACGCATCAACTGAAGTTTACAGGCTTTACGCTGATTCTCATATTTAAAACTTTTCTTACGCTTAGATTTGTTTTCGCGAAAAGGGGAGAGATCGTAAAACAGATGTATATCTCCGGCGTAAAAAGCATGCCTGTCTGTACAATTGTTGCTCTTTTCGGCGGGATGATTCTCGCTCTGCATACCGGTGTAGAGCTCGCAAAATTCGGTCAGCAGGAACTGGTCCCTACGCTCATGATCAATATTATGAATAAAGAGATGGGATCTTTTCTTACGTCGATTATCATCACTGCATTTTCAGGTGCCGCAATGGCTGCCGAGCTCGGGACGATGAAGGTCTCGGAGGAGATTGACGCCCTGGAGATGATGTCTATTAATCCGGTGGCGTACCTTGTGATGCCCCGGGTAGTGTCGATGATGATTATGCTTCCGACGCTTTCTATTTATACAATTATACTCGGTGTTGCCGGCGGAGGGATTATTTCATATTTCCAGCTGGGTATAACAACGGAAGCATATTACCACAAGGTATTTCAGTCAATCTGGCTTAAGGATATGTATGTGGGGCTTCTGAAGAGTTTTGTCTTCGGGCTGATGATTTCGTCTATAAGCTGCGCTAATGGCCTCAAAGCTGAGGGCGGCGCATTGGGTGTCGGCCAGGCGACCAGGGTTTCTGTTGTATCATCATATCTTCTGGTTCTTATAATGGGTTATTTCATAACGGCTCTTTTTTACGGAGGGTTTTTATGATTGAGTTCAGGAGTGTGTCGAAAAAGTACGGCAGTAATGTTGTCCTTGATGAAGTCTCTTTTAATATTGAAAAAGGTGAGACTTTTGTTATCATCGGACTTTCCGGCGCGGGCAAGACTACAATTCTGCGGCATATTGCAGGATTCATCAATCCTGACAGCGGTGAAGTGCTTGTGGATGATATCAGGATGAACGGGGCAGGTTCCGGTGTAAGAATCCGGTTACGGAAAAAAATGGGATTTCTGTTCCAGTCCGGCGCTCTTATCAACTGGCTTTCCGTGAGGGAGAATGTCGCTCTCCCGCTTGTGGAGCATAAACTGGGCAGCATGGATGAGATAAACCGTATTGTTGATGAAAAACTCAATCTGCTGCAGCTTGGTGACGCGGGTGATAAAATGCCTTCCGAGATAAGCGGAGGGATGAAAAAAAGGGTGGGGCTTGCAAGAGCTATAGTCCGTAATCCGGATATTATTCTTTATGATGAGCCAACGTCCGGCCTTGATCCTGTAATGTCCGCACGAATAAATGAGTTAATACTGAAAATGCAGGAAAAACTCGATGTAACTTCTGTAGTGGTAACGCATGACATGGAGAGCGCTTATTATATCGCGGACCGGATTGCCATGCTGTATAACGGGAAGATTATTGAATGCGGGACACCCGAACAGATTCGTGCAAGTGATGATCCGGTTGTAAAGCAGTTTATTGAAGGAAGGATTACCGGACCAATTGAAGGTTGACATTGGGAATAAAATGGTTATATATAAAGTATGACAAAATTTAATGAATTCATAGTTGGTGTAGTATTTTTTCTCGCCATGGGTATTCTTGGTTATTACACAATAGTCAGGGGAGAACTCTTTGATACAAGAGAATTTGTATACGGCACTATTATATTTGAAGATGTTGAGGGGCTCGCAATAGGGGACAAAACACTTGTAAATGGAGTTGAATCCGGGACAGTTACTGCCATCGAACTTATGGCAGACGGCAAAGTTATTGTGTCCTTTAAACTGTTCAGGTTCTTTAATCTTTATGAAAATTATAAAATTATACTTAAAAACCAGTCCGCCCTTGGAGGACGAATAATCTTGATAAATCCGGGTGCTGCTGAAGTAAACGGGGAAGTATTTGAAACTGTTGATAGTCTGAAAAATCTTACAGGAATTACAATTGGTGACCCGTTAACCAAAATTTCTGAAGTAATAGATGAAAACCGTGAAGATCTGAGAACTGCAATTAAAAATATAAGTGAATTTTCCGCAAAAATCAACAAGGGCGAGGGTACTATAGCAAAACTTGTTAACGAAGATACTCTTCATAAAGATGCAGACCAGCTTATTAAAGAGCTTAGAGATACGGTAGAAGATTCCAGGGAACAGGCTCCTGTTACCAGTTTTATACGGGCAGCACTGACTGCGTTTTAATTTTTTAAGTAACGGTTTAATTATTCAAAAATTGCGGTAAACTGAATTCCCTCCCCCCTCCGCGGCGAAGAAAAGAAATGTGCCGCTTTTTAAGCAGTTATGCCATAAACATAAAAATATTATCTATTTTTATTGACAAAAAGATTGATTTTACAGGAACTTTGGAATATTACCTAAGCGCAATCAGGATAACTATTATTCTTACGGGATCTGGAGGGTGAAAGAAACCCTTTAGAAGAGCTCACCGCAGGGGTGTCATTTTATATTTACTACTATTTTACGAAGGATGGATTATCAGTGCCGAAAAGAGAAGATATCAAGAAAATACTTATTATAGGTTCAGGCCCGATCGTCATCGGCCAGGCATGCGAGTTTGATTACTCGGGCTCACAGGCGTGTAAATCTCTCAAGGAGGAGGGGTATGAGGTAATACTTGTAAACTCCAATCCTGCAACTATCATGACCGATCCTGAACTCGCGGATAAAACTTACATTGAACCTATTGATCCTGAAGTAGTAGCCAAAATAATAGAAATTGAAAGGCCTGACGCGGTTCTTCCGACAGTTGGAGGCCAAACGGCACTTAATATTACCATGAAACTTGAAGAGATGGGAGTATTGAAGAAATTTAATGTTGAGCTGATCGGAGCAAATATAGAATCCATAAAAAAAGCTGAAGACCGTGACCTTTTTAAGAAAGCGATGCTGAAGATCGGACTCGACGTGCCCGAATCAGGGCTTGTGTCTACAGTTGAAGAAGCGCTTGAAATTCTCAACAGAATCAAGCTCCCGATAATAATAAGGCCGGCATTTACTCTCGGAGGAAGCGGCGGCAATATAGTTTACAACAGGGAGGAGTTTGTCGGGCTTGTAAAAAAAGGCCTGGATGAATCTCCAATCAACCAGGTTCTGCTTGAAGAATCCGTCATCGGATGGAAAGAGTTTGAGCTCGAGGTGATGAGAGACAAAAATGACAATGTGGTAATAGTCTGCTCTATCGAAAACTTTGATCCTATGGGAGTTCATACGGGGGATTCAATTACAGTAGCACCGCAGCAGACGCTCACGGACAGGGAATACCAGAACCTCCGGAATATGGGGATTAAGATAATAAGAGAGATCGGGGTCGACACCGGCGGATCGAATATCCAGTTTGCTGTTAATCCGGTTAACGGCCGTGTAATTATTATAGAGATGAATCCTCGGGTCAGCCGGAGCTCTGCGCTTGCATCAAAAGCTACCGGGTTCCCTATTGCCAAAATCGCCGCAAAACTCGCCGTGGGGCTTACGCTCGACGAGATATCCAATGATATAACAAGAGAAACTCCAGCGTCTTTTGAACCTACGATAGATTATGTTGTTGTCAAGGCTCCAAGGTGGGCTTTCGAAAAGTTCGAAGGTGCGGATAAGAGGCTCGGCGTTCAGATGAAGTCTGTTGGCGAGTCCATGGCTATAGGGCGTACATTTAAGGAATCTTTCCAGAAAGCTTTAAGGTCACTTGAAATTGACAGGGCCGGTTTCGGTTCGGACGGGAATCTCAAACTTTCATCTTACCTTTCTTCATTAAGCCCTGAAGAGCGGGATATTGTTTTCGAGAGAGAATTTATTGCTCCGAAAGAGGACCGTGTTTTTTATGTAAAGGAAGCGCTGAAATGCGGTAAGAGCGTGGAGTGGATCTGCAGGTTGTCCGGAATTGATCCATGGTTTATGAATCAGCTGAAAGAACTTGTCGATGAAGAAAATTTGTATGAGGAAGAATGCAGAACATCAGGTGTTAACCCGGAGACTGTAAGAAAAATGAAGAGTCTCGGTTTCTCGGACAGACAGCTGGGATTTATGGCAAACAGGGCGGTGATCGAGGACCTGTATAGTAAAGGTCCGTTATTCCAGAAGAAGTATTCAATGACACTGCGGTACGCTGAAAATGAAATTAGAAATTTAAGAAAAGAAAATAAAATATTTCCGGGATTCCGTGTCGTGGATACATGCGGAGGAGAGTTCGAGGCATATACTCCCTACTACTATTCCTCATATGACGGAGAGAACGAATCGTTCAGGACAGGGCGTAAAAAAATTATGATTCTCGGCGGCGGCCCGAACAGAATAGGGCAGGGGATAGAGTTTGATTACTGCTGCTGCCATGCTTCTTTTGCGTTGGAGGATGAAGGAATCGAGTCTATCATGGTTAACTCCAATCCCGAGACTGTTTCAACTGACTACGATACATCAGACAGGCTTTACTTCGAACCTTTGACTCTTGAAGATATACTTCACATATACGATACCGAAAAACCTGACGGCGTTATTGTACAGTTCGGCGGCCAGACTCCTCTTAGACTGGCAAAAGCTCTTGAGGAGAATGGAGTGAAAATTATCGGAACTTCACCCGACTCGATAGACAGAGCTGAGGACAGGGAACGCTTCTCAAATGTTGTAGATAAACTTAAACTGAGACAGCCGGAAAACGGAATTGCATTTAACGAAAAAGATGCAGTAAAAATTGCAAATCATATCGGTTATCCGGTTCTGGCCAGGCCTTCATATGTACTTGGCGGCAGAGCCATGGCAATAATTTTTGATGAAGCGAGCCTTCACAATTATATAAATACAGCAGTTGAACTTTCGCCGGAGCATCCGATACTTGTAGATAAATTCCTTGAGGATGCTGTCGAAATTGATGTTGATGCTATCTGCGACGGTGAAGATGTTTATATCGGCGCGATTATGGAACACGTGGAAGAGGCTGGTATACATTCAGGTGACTCAGCCTGCATTATCCCGCCGATAACAATTACTGAAGATCTGCAGAACCAGATTATTGATACTACAAAAAAACTTGCTCTTGAACTTAATGTAATAGGGCTTCTGAATATTCAGTTTGCGATCAAGGATAATGAGCTTTTTATAATTGAAGTCAATCCCAGGGCGTCAAGGACTGTTCCTTTTGTGTCAAAAACAACAGGAATTTCACTGGCGAAGACGGCAGTAAAGGTAATGCTCGGTAAAAAGTTAAAAGATCTCGGCCTGCTTAAAATGAAAAAATTTCCGTTTGTCAGCGTCAAGGAAGCGGTGCTTCCATTCAATAAGTTTCCCGGTGTTGATATTCTTCTTTCACCCGAAATGAAATCAACAGGTGAAGTTATGGGTATTTCGTATAACTTTGGTGAATCATATTTCAAGGCGGAACTTGCTGCAGGGGACAGACTCCCGGTAAATGGAACAGTTTTTCTTAGCATAAATGATATTCATAAAGCACAGATTCTCGAAGAGGTAAGAGCACTGTATGAACAGGGATTCAAACTCATCGCTACGCGCGGAACAGCAAAATTTTATAATGATCATAATATACCGTGTGAAATGGTGTATAAAGTAAACGAGGGGAGGCCTAACGTTGTGGACAGGATCAAGGATCTTGACATCGATTTTGTAATAAATACTCCTCTCGGCAAAGTGACAAGAGATGATGCGTATTCGATTCGACAGGCTGCAACACGATATCACGTTCCTACTGTTACAACGGTATCTGCTGCAAAGGCAGCTATTAACGGCCTGCTTTACGTCAAAAAAAATAAAGAGCTCTCGGTTAAACCTATTCAGGAATATTACAAAGAGGTGGAATAGATGCCGCTCGAAAAAAAAATTCTCAGTAAAGAAGATATTAATAAAATAATAAGTGAATCCTCTAAAACAATTTTCAGTGATATTGAAGATCTTGAAAATTTCGCTATTATTGGAATTCATACAAGAGGCGTTGAATTAGCCGATAGGATCAGAAAAGAGATTGAAAAATTGTCCGGTAAAGAAATCAAACATGGAACTCTTGATATCTCATTTTATCGGGATGACCTTACCACAAGAGGCAAACTCCCTGTCCTTAAGGAGACTCTTATTGAATTCAATATCAATAAGAAAAATATCCTTATTGTTGATGATGTACTTTTTTCAGGAAGGACAACAAAGGCTGCCCTTGAAACGCTAACCGCTTTCGGCAGGCCGTTTTCAATTAAACTATTTGTTCTTGTTGACCGGGGCGGGCGCGAGTTGCCGATCCAGCCGGATTACTGCGGATTTAAAGTTGATACAACTCATGATGATCAGGTGAAAGTACGCCTTTCCGGTACAGATAAAGTTGAAGATTCTGTTTTTCTCGTGAGCGGTAAATAAAACTTAGACAGAACAGATCCATATGCCCCCAACCCGCGGCGTGGGGCTTTAATGTGAAGTAACAGCGAATATTATTTATTGAAAATATTCGAAGTCCTCTTCCGGGGGAGAATTGGGGGCGGAAAGTTTTAATTGCAGCAGACTTAATAAAAATCGAATGATGGTATAATAAATGAAAGATCTTGTAATAATAGGCGGCGGCCCTGCGGGACTTACTGCCGGAATTTACGGAATGAGAGCGGGGCTTGATCTTGTTATTGTTGAAAAGTTTTCACCAGGCGGACAGGTAATAAATTCCTATGAGATAGAGAATTATCCCGGTTTTCCGGAACCGGTTGCCGGATGGAAACTCATGGCTGATATGGAGGAGCAGACAAGAAGGCTCGGTGCAGAGATTATCTCATCTGAAGTACTTTCTGTGAAAAAGGATGCCGGTGTATTTACTGTTTCACTCAGTGACGGGACCATCCAGGCAAGAAGCGTAATTATTGCAGCGGGTGCATCCAACAGAAGACTCAATGTCGCAGGAGAAAAAGAATATCTCGGCCGCGGAGTGTCATATTGTGCTACATGCGATGGCGCTTTTTTTAAAGATAAAGTAACTGTCGTTGCGGGAGGGGGTGATGTCGCTCTTGAGGAGGCATTTTTTTTAACAAGATTCGCAAGTAAAGTTTATCTTGTTCACAGAAGGGAACATTTTCGCGGTGCTGATATCCTGCAGAAAAGAGTTCTGGGCAATGACAAAATAATTACAGTTTTAAATTCAAACATCGAGTCAATAAATGGTGAAGCCGCAGTTAACTCAATATCTCTTAAGAGTACGCTGACAGGCGAGGTTACCAGGCTCAATACTGATGGTGTATTTATTTTCATCGGGTATGATCCTAACACTTCATTTGTGGATAGAGATCTTCTTAATGATCAGAAAGAAATTATAGTCGATATGAATATGAATACGGGAGTTGAAGGCCTTTTTGCTGCCGGAGATATCAGGAGCGGATCAAAAAGACAGATCGTCATGGCTGCGGCTGATGGCGCGACTGCAGTGCTTAGTGCTTATGAATATCTGACGGGAACATTTTGTGCATAATAAACGGGGGAGTACAGTGAAAAGAATATTTGGAGTTATATTTATATTATCAGTGATAACTGCTGTTTCATGCAGCAGCAGCAAAAAATATGGCGATATCAGAGAATTTATAAATGAAGTAGTCACAACCGAGGACCAGTTCCTCTCACAGGTTGATAAATCATTAAATGCCGAAGATGTCGTATCAGCAGTAAATACTTTTGGTGACAAATTAATTAAACTTTCAGAGAATAGCAGGGAACTCCGGAAAAAGTATCCAGACATCGACAAGTGGGTAGATAATCCTCCCGCGGAACTAAAAGCGGATCTGGCAAAGCTGGATGACACTGAAGGTAAATTTGAAAAAGTTTTTCTTACAGAGAAGACAAAAATTATTTTAAAAGATAAAAAAGTTCAGGCTGCATTTATTGATCTCAATAAAAAGATGGAGCTGGTTAAGTTTTTTCAGTAAGTCCTGATGTATCCGGATTGCAGTGACAATTATTTAACTGTGTGGAATAATGTAAGTACGAAACCGCTTCATTTTTCCGGGTGAGTACTTCGACAAGCTCAGTCTCCATCAGTAACGGTCAGTGAGCCTGCCGGCTGCTCAGTTGTGGATGGTATTGCTTTACGGATTCTTTTGCAGCTTCTTCGAAATGACAGTTCCAGGCTGATTCAATTTTTTACTATAAAAGTGATTGATTAACTTTATTTCAGAAACATTTCCTGTAAAATTTTTCCAGGCCTGATTTAACCAGTGTGCTGATTCTATAAAGACGCCGTTCATCGATTGTCATCCTTTCAAGATTAAAATAATTTTCATTTAAAAACAGCGATCTTGATATTGAAAGCCTCAAAACCGGTATCCCGGATAAACTGTAATTTTTCATGATAAAACCTTTACCTTCATGATCAGATACTCTGAAAATATCAGAAACTGTTTCGCCCTCTCTGGATAAATTTTTAGCAACTGCGGCAGCAAGTTCTATTGCCATGTCAGCCGATGCTGTCTGTTTAACACCGGAATCTGTATCAACAGTGTATGATGTAATAACAAGCGGACGCGGCATCCCTTTATCCTGTGAATTCGCAGGGCCGACCGGCATGTGAGTGTGGCATTCAATTATTGCTTTGAAATTAAACTCTTTAAATGAATTTCTAATCGATTCATGAAACGGAAAATAGTATCTGTTGAGAATATTGGAGATTGCAATCTCATCGGGGTAGCAGTCTGTTTTAAAAACTTCGCGGTTCATGGAAGTCTTTGATTTTATAACTCCATCAGCAGTAACAGGGGAAAGAAGTTTGTATTCTCTGTCCATATCGACAAAAATTTTTGAAACCGGAGAGGATATTGTTTTTAAAACGGAATCATAAAAGGAGAAAATTGATTCAGCCCCGGCATCTGCCTCGAAGAAAATGTTGAGAGGGCTTACATTTTCGTAACCGGATAATTCTTCCGGCACTTCAAGTCCGCTGTGCGGAATTATAATTAAAAACGGGAGTTTCTCTGTCATATAATCTCTTATTACTCATGAATAACTGACGGTGATGGTGAGTTTATGTAATATCCCTGGGAATAGTCAATTCCATATTCATTAACAGCATTAAAAATAACTTCGTTTTCTACGAATTCCGCGATTGTTTTTACATTAAGTTCTTTGCATAGGGCAGTTATATTTTTTACTATGACTCTGGTTGTAGGATCAGAGTCTATTTTACGGATGAGTGAACCGTCAAATTTTACATAATCAATGTTTAACTTTGTTAAATGGGAGAAGTTGGAGTATCCCGTCCCGAAGTCATCTATCGCAAAACTGTAACCGTTTTTTTTACATTTTTTTATAAATTCCGCGACGGATTCATAATTATCAAATCTTTCGGATTCAACAAGCTCAAGAGTTATCCTGTTGCGGCATAAGGGATTCCTTTTCATCATGTCTTCCAGGTAAGCGGGAAAGTCCGGATTATATATATCATCCGCGGATATATTTATTGCGAATGATATATTGTTATTCTCCATGTATTGGAAAACTTTATCGATCATGATTTTTGTAAGAATATGGTACAGGTTCGTTTTTCTTGCCACTTCGAGATATTTACCGGGGAGTTGAGGTTTACCCGCGGTGTCGATTATTCTAAGGAGAGATTCGTACTTCTCAATCTTCCCGGTACGGTTATTGATTATTGCCTGAAAATACGGGACTATCCTTTCATTTATAAGAGCATTATTCAGATCTGCAAGAGTATTTACATTGTCAATGTACCTTATGCGGTCTTTATCATCATCGTTATAGATATGAAACGCCAGTTTGCTGTTGATTGCGTGATGCAGCGCTATGTCAGCCTGCGAGATCAGGCTGTCGCTTCCGTCCAAGTAAGGAGCAATGCCGATATATGGAGTAAGAGGAATGTGCGTATCGTGATGGATATATTTTTCCTCTGTCATATGCTGTACCAGGTCTGCCGCGGTAGATTTTAATTGTTTTATTGCAGCATCTCCGGTATGTTTCATATCAAGAACAAGAGCGAACTCCCCGCCGGAGAGATTGTATGCTTTTAATTTTGATGAAGAACTGAATATGTTGATTCTCCTGCCGATGAATTTCATAAAATCATCGCCCAGTGAATAACCGAAGAACGTATTGATATCATGAAAGTTATCAACCCTGAGAATTATAAGTGCCGGGTAAATTTTATGTGCGATATCTTCGATAAGCATTTTTCTGTTAGGAAGTCCGCTTGTGTTGTCATAATAAAGCTGGCGCAGAATAAGTTGTTCAATGCTCGAGTGCCTCAACTCCGCATAGTATGCAAAAATTGATGTAAAAATGTAGAGAAGTAATCCGACAACCAGATTTGGTACCTGATAACCTGTATGAATCAGCCCTCTGTGAACGATAATAATTAATATAAAAAAAGCTGATCCTAAAAGGATATTCCATATTGTACCGGTCTTGATTCCTGAAAGATTGTATGTAATAATCGGAAACATAAGAATAAAAATATATTCATTAAGGCTGTTCCTGGCGATAGTCATAGATGCCAGAAGTGAAATCATGAACATGGTAAAAATAATAAATCTGAATAGTCCCTGCTTTGGAATAACTTTGTACAGATAGAACAGCGTAATAAAAAATACCAGGTAGAATATGTGGAATATGCTGAACAGATAAATCCCGTAAACAGCTCTAACACCGGTAATTAATAATCCGAGTATTAATCCGAGAAAAAGGGTAACAGGTATAAATCCGTCTCTTACAAGTATGTCGTAAATAACAATATCATGCCTGGGGTCTATTACATAATCCCCCATAATACGGTCTTTTAAATTCTTTATAATCATTTATATTTTCAATTCCTATATTTTTAAAGATGGTGTCTTGTGAAAATTTTTTTATCCTGACTTTTCTGCGGAATTTTTTGAGATAACCGCATAAGAGCTTCTCCCTTTAAAGGTAAAATCTGCTGCACTTTGTAAATTTTCATTAAAGGTAGATTTTCTGAGATTCAAAATGGTTTACAGGGATATTGGAAGTTGAATCAACGTTAATTCCTCTTTTGATACTAAGGATCGAATATTTTTCTGCAGTAAGGTTGTCCCGGATAAATCTTAAAGCTTCTGTGAAATCAAAATCACCGCAGCTGAAGAGGTCAACAGCGGCGAAGCTGAACTCCGGCCAGGTATGTATGGCCAGATGTGATTCGGCTATTACAATTACACCGCTTATTCCATGAGGAGAAAATTTGTGGAAAAATGGCTTAATTATTGTTGCTTTTGATACTTCAACGGCTTTTGTCATTATATCTGCTATACTGGTTTCATCATTAAGTATTTCGCTGCTGCAGTTATAAAATTCAGCAAGGAAATGCCTGCCAAGATAGTTCATTCAATTCCCTTCAGTTTTCCATCCTTTTTATAGTAGAAAAAAGTGATGCCATTCTTACAATCGCAGAAATATTTATAAGAATACTCATAACTATTAAAACAGTTATCAGCACCATATCGGGATTCTGCCCGTATTTTACAAGAATAACTCTAATAAAAGGGTCAAGTACAGAAAGAATTGTCAGCATCATAATTCTTTCCGGCCTCTGCATTAAGCCTCTTTTGGTAGATGCACCGGCCACATCTCCGCGCGCCTTGACATAACTCATTGAAGCTGTTCCAAGAAGTATAGTCATTATAACAATTATACCTATATAGTCATACATAGTTATGTAAAAATTCCCTGTGCTTAGTGAAAAGTTTTTACTTAAAAAATAGAGCGCAATTCCAATAAAAACAAATGAATCGCTGTACCTGTCGCTGCACGAATCAAAAAAAGCTCCTGCTTTAGTCACTTTTCCAGTTTCTCTGGCAAGGGCTCCATCAAGCATATCAAGTGAACCGCTTACAACAAGTATCCATCCTGCAAGCGCAATAAATCCGAATGAATAAACTGTTCCCGTGATAAAGGATAAAACAATTGATATGGCAGTGATTCCATTAGGGGTAATTTTTACTAATTTAAAAAAATTCAGCAGGGGCCTGGTGATCCAGTACCAGAATTCAACAAGAAAAATGCCTATAAAGCTCTCGTGTAATCTTGAGAGGCTCTCCTCTGATATTTTTCTTTTTGTCCATGTCATAGCAAAATATGAAAATAACATGACAATAATTTCCATTGTAATTATCAGGGGAAGTAATGAGTAATAGGCTGATGTTTCATTATAATTCATCTAGTTGTATCTGCTCCCGGTTTGTATAACCGCATCCAAGATACTTTAATATCAGATTGCGGTCAAATAAAGTTTTTCTAGTATTTTTAAGAGAGACTCCTAAAGTCAATAAAATTTTCAAGCACATTAAACCTTTTTACTGAGTATGAATTAGAATAATGGGAGTTTTTAATAAAATTTACATGATTAGCAAAATTACTTTATCTTTTACAGGGTTAGGGGGAATATCGTTAATTAAAGCTCTTCTGCAGGGCTGTCTGATGTGTAGAATAAGCATTTTCCGGGGGAAACGGAAACCAGTTTAAAAAGTTCCGCAGGGATCTTCTGCTTTAATGCCGTAAATAATGTATTGTTGAGGAATTGTATGCCGAGAAAACTGTCAAATGAAGAAATAAAAGGGAAAAGGCCCGGAATTGCGGAATTGGAGGAAACTGAGAGGTTTCCTGTAGCGGTCATTGCTGAAAATGTAAGAAGCCTGTATAATGTCGGATCAATGTTCCGTACATCTGACGGGGCACTTATAGAAAAACTCTGGCTTTGCGGATATACCGGCTATCCTCCACGGAAAGAAATTGATAAAACGGCTCTGGGAAGTGTTGAAACAGTTCCGTGGGAGCATAATGAGGATACGGTTTCTGTAATTAAAAATCTTAAATCAGAAGGATATTCAATTGTGGCTCTCGAGCATACCGATACCAGCGTAAATTTCCTGGAAGCTGAATACAGGTTCCCCGTATGCCTTATGCTCGGTAACGAAGTTGAAGGCCTTTCGGAAGAGGCTGTTGCCCTGGCGGATTCTGCTGTTGAAATACCTATGTACGGTATAAAGCAGTCTTTAAATGTTTCAGTAGCATATGGAATACTTGTTTATCATTTAATTGAGGAGTTCAGAAGAAAAAATATGCAGAGATAGTTACGTCTCAATTATTCTATTACATCTTTATCTATATACATATCTCTAATCGAAAAACGGACTGTCTGAAAACAGCCCTTATCCCTCGAAGGACAAGACATAGATTTCTGAAAATTATTGTTTATAAATAAATTTAATGAAAGGTACTTCAGCAAATCCTCTTCCTGAAAATCTGCCGCTGTCCGGTGATGAAGTTTTTCTAAGAGTAATAAATTGTTAATGAATATGACATAATTTGCCGAAAATCAGAGAGCGGATATAATCCGCCTGGAGATCCGGTATATGAAAAAAATATTTTTTACCATATCAATTATACTTCTTTTTTCATTTAACGCCTATGCGTATAAACTCTCCTGGAATCTTGCTAAAGATGAACGCATAGAAATGATAAAAACAGCAGATGTCAAATATTATGTTAATGCCAAACTCGGAAGGGTATATGAAGAACGCAATATTATAGACCTTACATGCACCGAAAAATCAGACAGGCTTAACAGAGTCCATGGCGTTTTTTCAATTCATGAAAAAGATTCCGGTGCGAATGTTTTTAAGCTGGTAAACCAGTTTATGGTGGATTTTCTTATTGAACCTTCAGGAAGATTTATAGTCAAGAAAGGGGATTATATGCCGAATCTCCGTCATATCCCGTCATTCCCTGATAAGGAAGTTAATATAAATGATACCTGGAAAGCGGAAGGTGAACTTATCCTTGATAATTTTTCCAGGCCGTTTTCATTGAAATTTCCCGTTGAATATACATTCGTAAAAGTAATAAAGGATAATGAGAAAGATATTGCTGTTATCAATTATTATTATTCGGTAAATATTGATATGTCCGGTACCGGGTATCCTGATGATTTTCCCATAAGAATAGCCGGCGAGAATAAAGGTATAATACACTGGGATATTGAAAATAATAAACCTAAAGATATTCAGGATGCCTACCAGATTGCTTTTATATTTTCAGCAGGAGGAGGGGCTCTGGCATCAGCGGAATTTCATATGAATATAAAAACTGAAAACAGTTTATATCAGAATTTTACACCAAAGCAGAAAGAGGCAGCAAAGGATGAACTGCAGAAAGAGCTCCCGGAAGGCGTAGACGCGGACATCGACAAACGCGGGTTAGTTGTAAGAATGAATGATCTTCTCTTCGATTTTGATTCTTATGATTTAAGAAATGATACACGTGAGAAGCTTGACCGGATTGCTGAAGCAATTAAAAAGAAATATCCGGATCGTGAGATAATAGTAGAAGGGCATACTGACAGCAAGGGTGAGAAAGATTACAATCTTTCCCTCTCGGAAAAACGGGCAATGAGAGTATCGGAATATCTTAAATCAAAAAGCGGCCACGATAAGTTTTCATATAAAGGTTACGGCCAGAATAATCCTATGGCTGATAATGCGACAGCGGAAGGGAGAAAGAAGAATAGGCGGGTTGAGATAATTATCAAACTGAACTGATGGTATAAATTCACACATCGCATAATTGACGTTAAGCGTTCGCTGCGCACATCGCCGGATCTTTGTATCAGAAAATTTTCTCAAACAGTCGGCGACGTCGCTTAACTACGCAATTATTCGATATGGGGAACTGGAAATAAATGGATTTAAAATAAATTTATTTTTTATCAATTAGCTCATTACCAATTTCGAATCTAAAAATTGAAAACTGCTTACCATCACAAGACACATGAATTGAATAATTATAACCCTCATAATTTAGTTCCATGATAATATTATTAATATTTTTTTTCTTCTGCTTATCATAATAAGAATTTGAAATCCATTTATAAAAATTAATTCTTTTCTTTATTACAACTTCATCGATTATATATTTAAAAGTATAAGGATATTTATTTCTTTTTTCCCCCCATCTTTTTTTTAAATAGTCATTATTAAATAATAATAATTTAAACTCATTTAACGGTTCTTCGCTATCTTCACCTTCAAAACTAAAATAATATTCTTTATCCAATAATGAAACTAATTTATCAGAATTACCATCTTTAAAAACTCTTATAATAGATTTCTCAATATAATCTGTATCGCACTCATTAGTTACTTGCTTCATAGCACCTTCTAAATTAGTATTTACACAACTAGAAGATTGAAGCAACATTAAATATATTAGGGCTATAGTAAATCTTTTCATTTAACACTCCTATTTTTCGGTTTCACCTTTCATGAGTTCATAAATATCATTTCTATTTGAACCTCTATCAAGTGATTCAACATGAAGATGTGGACCTGTAGATACTCCTATTGGTCTATCCGTTTTGCCAAGAAAAGTCCCTTTTGGAAAAACATCATTTTTTGATGATTCATATATTTCATTATTAATTTCTGTGAAATGAACCATATCTACAGAACCTTTAATATTACCAGATGAATCAAGTACATTGATTCGAATCTTTGTCCCATAAACGTCACTTTTACCTATTTCAACGTTTTCTACTTTAAAATCAGAATTTGGCCCATACCATGACCAATCATTAGTCTGACTATATCCTTTACCTAAATCAACTTTGTTTGGATTATCCTTTTGTTCGTTATAATGCAACTTATTACTAAAATCATCTATATTAGCCCATTGCTCCGGGTGGTTGTCAAAATCACCATCAACAATATATACATCCGCAGTTTTACTCGTTACTTTTTCACCATTAACCATTTTATAAACATCTGGATCACCTTCAAAAGTAATCGTTTTAACTACTTCTCCTTTTGGGGATGGAATCAATTTACTTGAATTTTCATTCTTTGATTCTTGAACAATAATATCACTTTTATTACCGCCCTGTCCAAAACCATAAGCATCTCTTAATTTATTAGCTTCTTCAACAGACATATTTCCTCTTTGGATCGCAATCTCAATGTCTGAGCGAGTAACTTCTTTACCGATCGCTTGAAAAGGCATAATAGTCAATTCACCAGAAGCCGAAACCTTAATTACTTGTCCATCTTCAGTCCTAATACCGAAACCCTTTAATGAACTGGCATCCTCAATTCCCTTCTTTTCTAAATCAACACCAAGCTCTTTAAGTTTTGCTGCAATTACATCCGAGTCTTTGTTAAGACCAAACTCACCGCTATCAACAAGGTTACCACTCTTCTCTACCCCATCAATTGAGAAAACCGGGAATTTTGTTATTGCCTATAAAATCACAATTCTAATTAAGGCTTAATCACATCCGACAGTGTTAAATCCTCCATTTTTAATACGATGATGGACTTATCCTCCCTGTTTATATAGATGGATTTTTCGAAAAAAGTTATAAACGTGTTCGAATTAATTTTTTCTGCTGATTTGGCAACCAGTTTCAGGTTCATATCAAATTTTCCGAGATAATATGTTTCCTGATCTTTTATGATGGCATAGATATTGTTATCCTTTATCTCGATGAAACTTCTCCAGAAAATATTGTCTTCGCCTGTTCTGATTGCCGTAAGTTTTTCTCTGTCAAGCATTGTCAATCTGTGCCCGGCCTGATGGCTTCCCGTGTGTGTAATGACCGCAATCCCTCCGGAAAAAACATCGTATCTTCTTCCGCAGATATTTGTTACAGGTGACTTGAAATCAATCTTTTTGGTAGTGGTATTGATCATATACATTGTGTTATTATAATGTCCGCCTTCGAGATACTCTTTCACTTCGAGATAGTATATCTTAAGGCCGAAGACACCTTCGCCGGGAGCTTTATCTTTGAGTTTATCTTCTCTCTTGTCGAGTTCCTTCTCTTTTTCTTTCAGAGTTTCCTCTTTCTTTTTCAGAATCTCGTCTTTAACCGTGGTTTTTTCTTCTTTTGTTTCTTTTGTATTATCTTTTTTATTATCCTTTGTATCTCCGGTTGTTTTTTCTTTTTCAGTTTCCTTAGTATCAGTTTTGTCTTTTTTTACATCTTCCTCTTTCTTCTTAACTTCTTCTGTTTTCTTCTCGATTACCTTTTCATCTTTTTTAATCTTTTCTTCTTCCTTTACAATTTTTTTTGTATCTTCAGTAATCTTTTTTTCCTCTTTTTTTACTTCATCCTCTTTTTTCTTTATCTCGTCTTCTTTGACTTTTCTTTTTTCGGGATCTGCAATTTTTGAAGTTTCTTCTTTTTCTTTTTTTATCTCTTCTTTTTTCTTTTCTGTCTCAATTTTCTTTTCTTCTAATTTCTTTTTCTCATCCTGAGTTTCTTTTTTCTTCTCTTCCAGTATCTTTTTATTTTCCTCAAGATCCTTCCTGGACTTATCAATATCTTTCTCTTTGATCTTTATTACTTCATCTGTTGTCTTTTTGTTGTCTTTATCTTTTTTTACTTCGTCTTTGACTTTGTCATCGGAAATAATAAAAGGATCTATTCCTCCGATCTCTCCCCGTTTGTTCTCTTCGGTAAGAGGTATGACTATCGCGGTTTTCCCCGGCCAGTCGCTCCATAAGATGGAAATTCCCGCATTATTTTTTGTCAGATGTTTAGTGACGGTAGTGCTGTATTTTGAAGAAAAATAGTCGATATTGCTTCTGTATATTGCATTGTAATAAGTAGTATACACGGCAATAGCATCAGCTTCCCGCTCTGTATATCCATACATCCCTTCCAGGTAGGCAGAGATAATTCTTCTGACATTGCGTATATGGTCAACTTTTGCATCCCTATCAATGAAGATTATGTCCGCAGAGAATTTTTCTTTATCGTCTTTCGCCAGCGCCCTTAAAACAGAATATTTCATGTGGTATCTGAATAAATCATCAGTTTTGCTGTTTTTTACCTGGTAGGAGAGCCGGTACCCGATGGACTTAATTTCACTTATAGTTTCACTTTTGCTCCTTTTTCCGGAGTAGTTTGTAAAATCAATTTTTTTTGTTTTTATTTCATCAATATCTACTTCTATAGAAAAGAGAGATGTGGAAAACATAACAATCAGTACTGCAAACAGATACTTTTTCATTGAAAACTCCTGAAGTATAATAAATTGCGCTCACACATTACATATCATTGAAATATAATGTGAACTCATAAATTCCATCCATGAGGATCACTTCTTTAAAGGATTAAATCTGAAAATCCGGTAAAACCTATAGTATTTATAACTCTCTGAAAGACGCTTATAATTAATATGATATGTAATAATCAGAATTTTACAAGGAAAAAAATTATTTGCCGTGTTACGGGTATTTAAGGATTACGGCGGAAACTTTATACTTGACGGGATATTTTATTTTTTTATGGTAGATAACATATATTATACTACTCAGGGGCATCAGACTTTATTATGACAAAAAGAAAAGCATATCTATTCGATTTTGACGGGACTCTTGTAGACACAATGTCCGGTTTTGCAGATATTGCCGCAAGGGTAATTAATCAGTTCAATCCTGAAATTTCGGTAGAGCGGGCCAGGGAGAGATATCTTGAAACTTCCGGAAATCCCTTTTTCCAGCAGCTGGAAATTATAACACCGGGAGATCCTGCGAACAAGGAAAAAGCGAGAATATTCGAAGAGACAAAGATCGAAGGTTTTTTTAACTCTTCATTTACAACTGAAGTCAGGGAAACAATAAACATGCTCAGGGCGCAGGGAAATATTGCAGGTATTGCCTCAAATAATTTTCAGGAACTTATTGACAGGTTTGTAGCTAACGAAAAACTTGACTTTGATATAGTACTCGGTTTCAGGACTGGTTTTGAAAAGGGCCCTATGCATTTTGATTATGTAAGAGAGAAGTTTAACCTTGAAAAAGAGGACCTTACATTTGTCGGTGATTCACTGAAAGACGCGGAGAAAGCATTTGCTTACGGCATTAAGTTTGTCGGTATATGCGGTACTTTCAGAAGAAGTGATTTTTTAAAATACCGGAATGATATTGTAACTATTGAATCTATAAAGGAACTATTATATATATGAAAGCTATAGTACTTGCAGCAGGAACAGGGAGCAGGCTCGGTGAGATAACAAAGGCCAGAACTAAAGGTATGGTTCCGGTAAAGGGACGTAAGCTTATTGATTATCTCCTCGATTTTTTTGAGAGAGATTTTTTTGATGAGATTATTGTTGTGGGAGGTTTCTGTTATGAAGATCTCAGGGATCATATAGGAACCCTTAACTACAAAAATGTCAGAGTTATTGAAAACAAAAATTATCTGAAAGGTAATATCTTTACGCTTGTTACCGCTCTTAACGAGTTTAATAATGATTCTTTTCTGATAACAAATGTTGATCATATATATCCCAGGGTTATGTTTCAGAAAATGAAAAAGTCCCTGTCCGGAATTACCGGGATGTGCGATTTTGACAGAAGTCTCGGCGCTGATGACATGAAGGTTAAGCTTGGAAGCGATAAAAGCACAATACAGGCAATAAGCAAGCAGCTCGATGTTTTTGACTGCGGGTATATCGGCATGACCTATGTTGACAAATCCTGTGAAAATTTTTACAGGGCATCAGTCGAAAAAACGATAGAAAAAGCCGGTGAAAAAGCAGTAGTGGAAAATGTTCTCCAGTTAATGGCGGAGAATGAAATTAATGCTCCTAAAATCTGTGATCTCTCCGGTTTCTGCTGGTACGAGGTAGATACAGAGGAAGATCTTATGAGAGCTGAGAAAGGCCTTGAACACGATTCAAATTTTTGTTAGATGAGGTTAGTAATGTCTCACAATCTGGTTTATTATGGGAATGAAATTCTTTCGTCAGTAGCGGAAAGAGTTGATAATATTGATGGTGAAGTTGTATCAATCGTAAATGAGATGTTTGATATAATGTATAAAGAGAAAGGGATAGGGCTTGCCGCTCCTCAGATAAATCTCGGGCAGAGAATTATAGTTATTGATACCAGTGATGACAGGAAAGGTAAAATTGCCCTTGTTAATCCTGAGATTTTAGAATTTTCAGATATACTTGAGCCATATGAAGAGGGATGCCTCTCACTTCCCGGCCTTAATGCGGATGTTATAAGACCGGCGGAGATTCTTGTAAAAGGGATAACTCCAAATGGAGAGGAAGTTGAAATTGAAGCTTCCGGCCTTATAGCAAGGGTTATGCAGCATGAGATAGACCACCTTGAAGGAATACTTTTTATTGACAGGATAGAGAAGTATATAAAAGACGAATTACGGTCTGAGCTGAAAAAAATAAAAAAACTCAATAAAAAATAGGTTTCTGCCCGGCTGTATAAAATAGACCCGGAAAATATTATAATGTATGGGACTGGCTGAAAGTAAACTTACTGTTGTTCCGGCAGAAACATAATGGAATCCCGGAATCCCATACAACTGGTCTTAAAATGAGATTCCGGTATTTGCCAGATTGAAAGACTCAAAAAACGGAATGATAGATCCCGAAACATCCGGCTTCAAGGCAATTCAATGTATTTTTGATTTTAATGAATATTTAAAATATAACGGTTCAGTAATAAAAATAGTGGTGATATGAAAGTAGGCTTTTTCGGGACACCCGACATCGCATCGCAGGTGCTTCAGAGATTGTGCAGGGAACATGATGTTGTCTTTCTCGTTGCGCCCGAAGACAAACGGTGCGGAAGAAATCTGCAGATACAGCACTGTGCGTCGAAAGAACTTGCAGCGTGTGAGGATATCCCTGTGCTCCAGCCTAAAAGCCTGAAAAATCCTGAATTTGCTGAAGAACTGAAAAAGTATAAAGCCGATATCTTTGTGGTTGTAGCGTATGGAAAACTTATTCCCCGTACAATCTTTGACCTGCCTCAATTCGGTACCATAAATCTCCACCCGTCACTTCTTCCCCGATACCGTGGGGCAGCGCCTGTAGAGTGGGCCCTGATAAATGGGGAGCAGGAGACCGGCGTTACAGTTCAGATGATAAACGAAGAGCTGGATGCAGGTGACATTGTTGTCCAGGAAAAAATTCTGCTTGATGACACCATCAATTCTGCGGAACTTTACGGGCTGGTGATGCCTCTTGGCGAAGAGCTTGTACTTAAATCGATAGAACTCCTGTCACACGGTAACGAAATCCTTACACCTCAAGATAATAGCAGGGCAACACACTGCGCAAAGATTGACCGTGAGACTGCACATATACTTTGGAATAAAAGCTCATTGGAAATCCATAATCTCGTACGCGGTTTAAATCCTAAACCGGCAGCATGGACAACCTTCAGGAATATGAATATTAAGATATGGAGAACTACTGCTTTCCATGATGAAGTTATTGCACTTCTGCCCGGTGAGATATTTAAATTTCATAAAAAACGGCTTCTTGCAGGCACCGGCAATGGTATAATCGAAATACTTGAAATTCAGCCGGAGAACAAGAAGCGGATGGATGGCCTTGCCTTTATCAATGGATACAGGCTTGTGGAGAAGGAATTTTTTGAGTGAGAACCGGAAGTATTAACTAAAATGTCTTCTCCATTTTTCATGGGGAAGGTGCCCAAAGGGCGGATGGGGGAGACAAAGATAAGAATTGAACTGAAAGTTTTGTAATTAACGGTTTTAGTTCTTTAAATAATAACATTGAGTAAAATAT
>Ga0116170_10000470_pt1 | contig 42613 bp, 40 predicted proteins | sample AD_JPNHW1_MetaG_FD_89797 | JGI IMG/M metagenome (GOLD analysis project Ga0116170, IMG submission 89797) | Active sludge microbial communities of municipal wastewater-treating anaerobic digesters from Japan - AD_JPNHW1_MetaG | ecosystem: Engineered > Bioreactor > Anaerobic > Digestate | place... | reverse complement strand
CCTGCTGATGTGATATGATATTATTTCTTTAAGTCAGCGTTGGTGACAGTCAGCGTGTAGATGTTTACTCCTGATTTTCCGAATATCCCGGTCTCCCTGGTGTCATAATCCCATGAATCTCTTTTAAGATAATTCATGTCAATCTCAGTTTTTGGTATGGTATCAGTAAATATTCCCAGACTGTCGCACCAATAATTAATGAAATTTTCCTGTTCATCAAATAGTCCATTGATGGTTTCATATTCCGCAAACATGATTTTCTTATCCGACTGTACTTCTATCCTGTTGATTTTCTGAATGTTGTTTTTTCTGAATACTACATAAAGACTTGAATCGGATTGATTATCTATCCAATACTCATATCCCCCGTCCGGATCGCACGAGGCCAGGAAGATTGCTGATATCGTCAGTAATGCTGCTATAATAAATCTGATCATTTTCATTTCAAGAATCTGTAAAAAACAAAAGTAATCATACAGTGACAACTTTTTCAATAAAAAATAAAATGACTATCGGCAATCATGAGTACAATTTCATAAATCGCTTGAAAATCAATTTATTTACCCCAACCCCAAGGGGAGTAAATTGATTTTCTTCGCTCCCCTTGGGGCCGGGGTAAACGAAGAAAATCAATGAGTTTTTATATGTGACTCGCGATACTCATAAAAAATAAATTCAATTAACCGTACCTGTTTATCTTCAGATTTTGCTGAAAAATTCTATCATAAGTCTGTAATAATCGATGAATTCCGTTAATGGTAATGTTTCGGATTTATCATATATGTCATGATAAGCCTTTATGCCCCCCTGGGTGTAAATATAAAAACAAGGAACTCCTTTCTGATAAAAGGGACAGTGATCACTGTTGCAGGCAGCACCACGGATATCAATCTTTGGCAATAACAATTGTTCCTCATTTATCCTGGTTAAAAGATCAAACTTATCTCTGAAAACGCTACCGTTAACAACTCTTACTCCCTCCTCCCCGGTCCCGGCAAGGTCAAAGTTTACAAGAAACTTAATCTTTTTTAAATCGACGGGAGGATTATCTGCAAATGCCCTGGCTCCAAGAATACCCAGTTCTTCAGCAGAGAGTGCAACAAATACCATTGTATATTCAGGCTTGTTTTTGGAATAATATTTTGCAAGATTCAGTATCATAGCCACACCGCTTGCATTGTCATTTGCCCCGGGGAAATAGGTGTCTTTCCCCATTTTTCCGAGATGATCATAATGTGCCAGAACAACTATCATTGAATCAGGCTTTGAGGTGCCTTTTATCGATCCTATAACATTTTGGGTAGTATAATTCGGAAGGAATTTCGCATCAATAGTCAGTTCTACAGAAGCTACTGAATTTATGTCCAATTCTTTTATCAATGTAATTACGGGACGGGGATTCTGTTTTGAAGAGATCTCCCAGGTTAACTTATCAGATGTATAGATTATTATTCCTTTGATATTCAGTTGTGGATCGTGTTTCAGAAAATTAATGTTTTCATCAGTCTGCTTTGAAACCTCCGGTTTTTCATTCTTTTTATCCCTGCTGTCTATCAGAATGAATGAACCATCAGCATTCTTTATCAATGATTCCAGTTTTGCTTCTGTATCCAGCTGACTTCTTGAAGTTTTAACGATACGGAACTTTCCATTTACCGAAGGAGATGATGATTCTATAATAAAATCCGAACCAGCCACCAGTTCATTTTCATCTATCCTGAAAAAAACTCTTTTCGGGAAGGTGTTTACAGCAATATTAAACTTCTGGTAATACGACTTTTTGGTGACCGGAGTAAGTCCAAGATTCCGGAATTCTGATGAAATGAAATCAGCACTTTTTTTGTCTCCATTCTCAACGTAGCCTCTTCCTTTAAACTCAGGTGATGCCAGTTTTTTAATAATGTTTCCTGCATAATCAAGATCCTGAGAGAAACCTGTAAATTGAACCAAAAGAAGAATAAGAATGAGCCTAAACTTTTGCATAATCAGTATTTTAATCAATGTCGCACTTTGTTGCAAAAGTATACTTTGATTTTAATCCCTGCAAACGGATTTCAAATCACTATCACAATATCATATAATACCGAAGCAGGAATGCCTTTATCAGATGAATCTTGTCACATTAAAGTTCAGGTTTTTTATAAAACCGGCTCGCCGGATTCCTGTTCACAGGAATGATTAAAGAAGATTCTTATTTCGTAACGTTAATATTGATTTTAAGACCTTCCCAATCAGCTATTTTTGGAATTATTGCGTGGAATACGACAGTATCCTGAAGAACTGTAGCCGATTTTACCATATCAACAGTCAGTATGTATTCGTTGTCAGGGCATGACCACTTTAAATCATAGAGAATAGTATCGATAAGGTAATCTGACGATTGCCTGCCAATTATCAAATCAAACCACGAAAAGTTAATTTCAGGATGGCAGGCCCCGGAAACTTTATTGTTATAATCTTCAATGGTTCTTATAAGCGCACAATTATTAGTCAGATCTATTTTCAGGCTACGCATGGTATTGTCGCAACCAAAATCACTTTCAAAGTGATATGGGATCATTTGTTCTACCAAGCATTCATCTTTTTTGATACATGATAAAATAAACATAAAGAACACGCTGATAATTATCACATTTTTCATTTTCGTATGAATTAAAATGTTAAAAACTGCAAACAATTATGAAATAAGCGATTTCAACTTTATAAATGAAGCATCGTCAGTTTTGAAAATCCTGTTTATCTCATGCACAAGATCTTCCAGATCGATACCTGTGCGGTTTGAAAAAATAACTACTGAATATTTTTTTGATGGTACCATAAAAATGATTGTCCGGAATCCACCATTTGAACCGGTGTGATATACAGTTTTATTATCCCCTGATCCTGAAACAAACCAGCCATATCCGTAGGAGAGATTCCTGCCTGAATCAATTGAAAACTGAGCGGACTGAGATTTTTTTATTATATCCTGATTTAATACGTCCCCATTTTGAATTGCCATTATCCATTTAAGATAATCATTGATGGAGGTATAAATTCCTCCATCTCCCATAGTTGAAAAGAATAAGCTTTCACCTGCATCGGAAATTTTAAAACTATCCTTTTCAAATTCATAACCAAGAGCACGTTCAGAAATTTTAAAACCGGGTTTTATTACACCACTGTTATTCATTCTCAAAGGTTTAAAGATTTCTCTCTGAATAAATTCAGGGAACGAGTATCCTGAGACCTTCCCGATAATCAGGGAAAGTAAACAAAAAGCCGTATTGCTGTACTGATATCCCGATCCCGGCTTGAAATAAACAGAATCAACTGATTCTATTGCATTTAATGCATCTTTATCCCAGAATTCTTTGAATAGTCCCTTATCGACATAACCATAGTGATCAACGATTCCTGAGCTGTGTGTCAACAGGTGGCGGATCGTAACCACACCTGCCACTTTTGAGTTAAAATCAGGAAAATATTTATCTATTTTATCATCTAACGATAACTTTTTCTCACCCGCCAGTTTTAAAATACCATATGCAGTGAATTGTTTTGTCATTGAACAGATATTAAAATTTGTTGATGACGTGACTGGCATTTTCGAATCCATATCAGCTATTCCATATCCCTTTTTAAAGACGACTTCCCCGTTTTTTACAATTGCTATTGCTGCACCGGGCTGGTCATTATTGTAAAAAGAAGACATTAAAGAGTCAATACTATTGTTTTCTTTCTGGGGAAAACAGTCTGCTGCCGCCAGTATCAGCAAAAATGATATAATGAAACGTTTCATACAGGTATACGCAGTAGTTTTCGTTATAAAACAGGTCATCATTTTCAGGTATAAAATAATATGTCTAAAGTTAAGGTATTTTATGCAGTTTTATTGGGTTTTTGTTGCCGCCAGCTTTTGCAGAAAAGGCTTGCTCAGTCATTTAACTATATCGTTATATGACCTGGTGTTTTTAAAGACCATGTACTAAATATTATTATCCCTTAAAACCTGACTTTGGTATTTCACTTGGTATTTTTATAGTGAATTTTGCACCACCATTCTGTCTGTTTTCAGCCATTATCGTGCCTTTATGTGCTTCAACAAAACCTTTTGCAATAGATAAACCCAATCCGGTACCTCCGGTTTTTGATCCCTCAACTCTATGAAATTTATCAAATATTCTGGATAATTCCTCTTTTGGCAAACCCTGACCTCTATCCATTACCTGTAAAGTCATGATACCGTTGTCATAAAATGCTTTAACTCTTATATTTGTCAAAGGAGTTGCATATTGTGTCGCATTATAAATCAGATTATACAGAACCTGTTCCATCAATCCGAAATCGATCTTCACAAAAGGCATTTCATCAGGAATAACTACAAGCAGGTTGAATTGTTTTAGTTCATCCTGGAGGCTTTCCGTGACTTTGTTTATCAGGTCGTGAATGTCGCACCAGTCAATTCGCGGGGTTATCCGTCCGCTTTCAAGTCGTGACATGTTCAGTAGGTTTTCGATAAGCCGGTTTAGCCTCCTGGATGCTTTTAATATTTCACGTGAAAGTTCATTACGTATCTCCGGAGAATGTTGAGTTGTAAGCAGAGAGTCGGAGGCGCACATAATTGTTGTTACCGGGATCCGGAGTTCATGTGATATTGAACTAAAAAGGGTCTTGTACAATTTATCTGATTCATCAAGGAATAGCGCTTTCCTTGCCAGATCATCTAAGAAGTCCCGTTCAACTGTATTTGACACCTGTGTAAGAAAGGTATTCCAGAATTCTTCATTTTCGCCATGAAGAGGTCTGTAATGTTTAACAGCTACAACCCCGGGTTTAATTCTATTACCAGGAAGGGGATAAAAAGTAAATCTGTTTGAAGGAAGTGTATCTGTGTATTTTCCTGCTTTTCGCGAATGTTTGAATACCCATTCAGCAACACTCATCTCCTTTTCTGATAGTATTTTTAATTCAGAATCTCTGGCATATTCTGAAAGTTGATTATTTCCATCCTGCAATATAAAAACAGCATCAAGGCCAAAATGTTTCTTAATATCTTTAACTGCAATTTCAATCAATTTCTCCATATTTTCTGCATTGGCGAGTTCTTTTGTAAGCTGATAAAGAGCATTTGTACGCTCTTCACGGTCACGGGTAAGCTTTTCCTGCCGGCGCACCCTGGATGTCAACACACCGTTTACCAATGCAATGATGAAAAACATGCCAAACATTAAGGCATCTTCCGTCTTATTAATATGGATAGTAAATCTGGGAGGGATGAAGAAAAAATCCCAGATGAAAGCGCTCAGGGAAGAGGCCAGTAAAATCGGACCAATTCCCATGAATGTAGCAAGAATTGATACGGCAAAAAGCAATGTAAATGAAACTGATTGATAACCAAGGTATTCTCCAAAGTTAAAACATACAGCAGAACATAGTATAACAATTATTGAGGCTAAAATATATTGTGATATTCCAGAGGTAAAAACCGGGAAAGACAAATGTTTTTTCACATGATGCTTGTCTACGGAAGTATCAGATCCCAAAACATAAACATCTATATTGCCGCTATACCTGATTAGTTTTTGAACGAAGTTACCAAGAATGAAAAATGAATAAAGACTCCTTTGCTGAGGTTTCCCGATAATAATATGTGTAATATTCTCCTTTTGTGCAACCGATAGAGTAGCTTTGACCATATCATCACCTGATTTAGTGATAATTTCAGCTCCAAACTGCCTTGCAAGGTCCAGATTTTTGTTAAGTTGTTCCTTTTGATCTGCATGAAGAGGTTTTGTAGTTTCAATGTATAATGCCGTCAGACTTGCCCCCATTGTATATGAGAAATTTTTTGCCCAGCGAATAAGCCTGGCTGAATGTGGGCTGGGTCCAATAACAGCCAGCAAATGCATGCCCGACTTCCACGGACCGGGTATATGTTTCTGCTGCATATAAATACGCAGTTGTTTATCTACTCTGTCAGCAACAATCCGTAACGACATCTCGCGAAGGGCTGTGATATTCCCTTTTCTGAAGAAATTCTGCAACGCTTCTTTTGAACGTTCAGGAGCATAAACTTTACCCTCGGCAAACCTTTCGAGAAGTTCTTCGGGAGTTATGTCCACCAATTCAACCTCATCAGCAGTTTCAAATATTTCATCAGGTATAGTCTCCCTGACTGTGATCCCTGTTATTTGTGCCACGGTATCACTACGGCTTTCAAGATGCTGAACATTAACAGTAGTAAATACATTAATCCCATTATCAAGAATTTCCTGTACATCCTGATATCGCTTGCTATGCCGGCTTCCAGTGACGTTAGAATGAGCCAGCTCATCCACCAACACTATTTTTGGTTTACGTTTCAGGATACCATCAAGATCCATTTCCTGAAGAGTTTTTCCCTTATACTCAATAAATTTTCTTTGAACCTGTTCCAGGCCTTCAATCAGGGCAAGTGTTTCCTTCCTGTTATGAGATTCAACGTAACCTATAACAATATCAATACCTTTTTCTTTATCGGCCAGTGCAGTGCGGAGCATTGAGTATGTTTTTCCAACACCGGCACACATACCAAAAAAGATCTTTAGTTTTCCTCTTTTCTTTTGTTCTTCTTCCTTTATTATTGAAGCAAGAATTTCATCAGGATCAGGTCGGTTATCATGCAGATCATTCATTTTATTTTATCAAGACTTAGGTTTAAAAGAAGAACATTGATTCGTTCCTGCCCAAGCATATGAAGCTGAGGTTCTTCAGTCAGATTCTTAATAAGATTGATAAGTTCTTCCTGCTGGGCTTCAGTGAGAGAGCGAAATTTCACAATCCTGCCGACCTGTAAAAGGGCAGCTTCAGGTGAAATATGGGGATCAAGGCCACTGGCAGATGCAAAAAGCATTTCAGATGGAACTACTGTATTGGAATCTAATTGATTAAAAGCAATAAACCGGTTCTTTCGTTCTGCAACAAGATTTTTAAGCCTGATATTTGTAAGGCCATAATTTGATCCACCGGAAGGCAATGGATTATAGAAAATAGCAGATGGTCTGGAAGAGAAGTATGCTTTAGAGTCAAACTGCTGGCCGATGAGTTGACTTCCAATTGTTTTATTATCAGAAATAATCAGACTGCCGTTTGCTTTTTCAGGAAATAAAACCTGCGCAATCCCGGTAACCAGAAGAGGGTATAGTATTCCTGTCAGAATAGTAAAAAACAGAAATATTTTAATTGATACAATAAGAGTTTTCATTGATTACAAATTTACATATTGATAAGAATATCAATGAGTTTTATCCCGATAAAAGGAGCAATAATACCCCCCAGGCCAAAAAAAAGGAGGTTTCGGGTTAAAGCAATATTTGCTGAAACCGGTTTATAGCGAACACCTTTTAAAGCCAGAGGAACCAAAAGAATAATAATAATTGCGTTGAATATTACAGCACTAAGAATAGCACTTTGAGGCGACCCAAGATTCATAATATTTAAAACGGAAAGAGGTCCAACACCATATTTTCCGGGATAAAGTGATATTGCAATAGCTGGAATAATAGCAAAATATTTAGCTACATCGTTGGCAATACTAAAGGTAGTAAGTGATCCCCGGGTCATGAGCAATTGTTTTCCTACTTCCACAACTTCAATTAATTTTGTCGGGTTACTGTCGAGGTCGACCATGTTTCCGGCTTCACGCGCTGCCTGTGTCCCGGAATTCATTGCAATACCAATATCTGCCTGTGCAAGTGCAGGAGCATCATTGGTACCATCTCCTATCATGCCTACTAAGTGGCCATTGGCCTGTTCTTCACGTATTCTTCGCAATTTATCCTCAGGTTTTGCTTCAGCCATAAAGTCGTCAACTCCTGCTTCGGCAGCAATGGCTGTGGCAGTCAATGGATTATCGCCAGTAATCATAACTGTTCTGATACCCATTTTACGTAATTCGGCAAATCGCTGTTTAATGCCACCTTTTACTATATCTTTAAGGTGAATGACTCCAAGTACCCTGTTATCTTCTGCTACTACCAATGGGGTGGCTCCCTGTCTGGATAGTTCGGAAACAATATTCAGAACATTTTGTGGAAAAAAGCCATTGCTGTTTTGTACAAAAGTCCGGATTGCTTCCAATGAGCCTTTTCGAATGTGACGATAAGTACCATCCTCCTTTTTCAAATCAACACCACTCATTCTGGATTGGGCTGTAAATGGAATAAAATTTGCATTAAGGATATTAATTTCCCGTCCCCGTATATCAAATTCTTCTTTAGCAAGTATAACAATTGAGCGACCTTCAGGTGTTTCATCAGACAAAGAGGAAAGCTGTGCAGCATCGGCAAGTTCCATAATTGAAACTCCATCTGCTGGTATAAAACCGGTTGCCATACGATTACCAAGAGTAATAGTGCCTGTTTTATCAAGTAAGAGCACATCTACATCCCCGGCAGCTTCAATAGCACGGCCACTTGTGGCAATTACATTGCGCTGTAAAAGTCTGTCCATACCACTTATTCCGATTGCATTTAACAAACCGCCGATTGTCGTTGGAATAAGGCACACCAATAAAGAAATCAACACAGGAATTGTTAAGTTCTGTGATGGAGGGAGCCCTGAAGCAGAAATAGCATATCCAAAAAAAGCAGGAAGTGTAATAACTGCCAGCAGAAATATTATTGACAAACCAGAGAGGAGAATTGAAAGAGCTATTTCATTCGGAGTTTTCTGACGTTTTGCGCCTTCAACAAGTGAAATCATACGGTCAATAAATGTGTTCCCCTGTTCGGATGTGATCCTTATTAAAATCCTGTCGCTGATTACTTTGGTTCCACCTGTAACTGCCGACCGATCACCCCCGCTTTCACGTATTACAGGGGCCGATTCACCAGTAATTGCTGATTCGTCTACACTTGCTATTCCTTCAATAACATCACCGTCAGATGGGATTATATCACCTGATTCGCAAATAACAACATCACCTTTTTTAAGTTCTGTCGCCAATGCCGATACTTCCTGATCATTTACTATTTTCCTGGCTTTGGTTTGAGTACGGTTTTTGCGTAAGCTTTCTGCCTGTGCTTTTCCCCTGCCTTCTGCAATGGCTTCTGAGAAATTGGCAAACAATACTGTAACCCAAAGCCAGATAGCTATCTGAAGATTGAAAGATGAAAAGTTTCCTGCCAAAATTCCTTCAAACAGTATGATTGTTGTAAGTACTGAACCTATTGCTACAATGAAAATAACCGGATTCTTAACAAGCAAAAAAGGGTTTAGCTTTATTATACTGCTTTTTGCAGCCTGTAAAAGTATTTTTCTGTTGAACAGAACTGTATTTTGTTTTGCTCCCATATAAATTAAAATTAAAAAGCCACTCCATTTTTCAAAAGCAGATTTTCAATAAAGGGGCCTATCGATAATGCCGGAAAGAAAGTCAAACCTCCAATAATCAGGATAACACCTGTTAATAGGAAAATGAACAACCAATTGTCGGTACGGAAAGTACCTGCTGACAGGGGAGTGATTTTTTTACCGGCCAGGTTTCCTGCAATTGCAAGGACAGGAATAATATATCCGAACCGGCCAATAAGCATCCCAATACCAAGAGTCAGATTGTAGAATACTGTGTTGGCATTTAATCCGGCAAAAGCGCTACCATTGTTGCCTGCGGCTGAACTAAAAGCATACAGAATTTCGGAAAAACCATGAGGCCCTGAGTTGTTAAGGCCAGATAACCCCTCATTACTTACTGAGGCCCATGCAGTGAAAAGCAATATTACAAAGCTTGTTGAAAGAATAGCAATTATTGCCATCTGTACCTCAAAAGCTTCAATTTTTTTCCCCATATATTCAGGTGTCCGTCCAACCATAAGTCCGGCAATAAATACCGTAAGGATTATAAATATTATCATGCCATATAATCCTGCACCTACTCCTCCAAAAATAATTTCTCCCAACATAATGTTTATCATGGCTATCATACCAGAAACAGGTGAAAGACTGTCGTGCATTGCATTTACCGAACCATTCGAGGCTGCAGACGTAACTGTAGACCAGAGAACACTGTTCGTTATCCCGAAACGTGTTTCCTTGCCTTCCATAAGTGATAAATGGCCGAATATAGCATCAGGTGAATATTCTGATTTTAATGAAATTGTCAGCCCGGCAACAAGGAGAATAAACATGACTGAAAAAACAATCCACCCCTGACGTGTTGATCCGACCATTTTACCATAGGTAAAAGTTAAAGCAGCCGGAATTAGCAATATTGCCAACATCTCGAGAAAATTACTGAATGGGGTTGGATTCTCAAATGGATGTGAGCTATTTGAATTAAAGAATCCGCCGCCGTTTGTACCAAGTTGTTTAATAGCAATCTGTGAAGCAGCCGGCCCCATGGGAATTATCTGCTCTGAACCCTGCAACGTATGAACTGTTTCATATGAATTAAAGTTCTGGATCACACCCTGACCCACCAATACGACTGCAAACAGAATTGACAGCGGTAAAAGCACATACAAGACAGACCGTGTAATGTCTGACCAGAAATTACCAATTTTTTCTGTGGCTTTTCGTGTCAACCCTCTTATAAGTGCCAGTAATACAGCTATTCCTGTTGCTGCACTTAAGAAGTTCTGAACCGTTAAGCCAATCATTTGAATAAAATAGCATAGAGTTGTTTCCCCGGCATACCCCTGCCAATTAGTGTTAGTCATAAAACTAACCGATGTATTAAACGCTGAGTGCCATGAAACATCAGGCAGGTTTGAGGTATTCATTGGTAAATATGCCTGAAACTGTTGTATGAGAAACAAGAATACGAAGCCAATCAGATTAAACAGGAGTAAATTAATTGAGTATGATTTCCAGTCACTATCTTCATCAGGATTTACTTTGATGATTTTATAGGTAAACTTTTCAAGCCATCCTAAAACAGGTGAAAGAAAATGTCTGTTCCCTGTAAATACCTTACTCATGTAATTACCCAAAACAGGAGTTAACCCAATCAGCAAGGCAAAAAATAAAACGACTTGTATCAGATCCTGTGCTGTCATTGTCTGTCCTTAGCTTTTGTTGTGTTCTTCCGGATCTTTGAAATATTTGTCAAATCTGACAATATGGGAAAACAACTTTCCAAGTCCAAAAAGAAGGACTAAGCCACTTAAAAACACCAATATCAATAATAAACATCCCATGGTTGCAAGCTTCTTAGAATCTTTCTGGTTTAATGAGTGTGTAAATAAGGTATCCTAAAACAAACACGGAGATTATTGCTCCGGGAAAATAGTTTATGTGCATACTCCCGCCTAAAGATTCTGTTGTCAACATAATTATTATCGCATTCATACATCACGTTTTTATTGCGATACAAAATTGCAACGGAATCTATAAGGATTTTATAAGAACCAGCTATCAGAGTATAAAGACTTAATAAAGATGACGCAACGTGTTGAGGGTTCAACCTTTTTTTGTTGCATGACACGGGCCACAATCTGGAAGGAACAGATCAGGTAAAAAGTACGGTGGAGAAGAAAGCCTGGTTGTCTTGATGCTATAGATACACAAATTGAGAATGATTGAAGCTTATTAGATATTGTTTTACCTGGACAAAGACTGTCTCAAAAGCCCTGCATTACCCCCAACCCCCTAAAGGGGGCTTTGTAAGAGACTGGTATTCAATAAGTCTTCATTAAGCCAGCACTGACCGAAGCGTCAGTGGGATTCAGGGATAAACAATGATTAACACCTTTTAAGACAGCCTTTAAAGCCTTTACAGCTCTAAAGCCTCTAAATCATTACGGCCTTCTAAACAAGTTTCTTGTACTTTATTCTGACCGGAGTGGTGTCGGCGACTCTGTTTTTATAATTTTCTTCGTAGTCGGAGTAGTTTCCTTCGAACCATACTACCTTTGAATTCCCTTCAAAGGCCAGCATATGCGTGGTGATCCTGTCGAGGAACCATCTGTCGTGTGATATTACGACGGCACATCCTGCAAAATTCTCAAGTCCTTCTTCGAGTGCCCTGAGGGTATTTACATCAATATCATTGGTCGGTTCATCAAGCAGCAGAACATTTGCCCCGGATTTAAGCGTAAGAGCGAGATGGAGGCGATTTCTCTCCCCTCCTGACAGCACCCCACACTTCTTCTCCTGATCGGCTCCTGTGAAGTTAAAACGGGATACATAGGCCCTTGCGTTCACAAGCCTGTTACCAACCATGACATCATTCTGGCCATTAGAGATGACTTCATATACAGTTTTGGCAGGATCAATTGCAGAATGTGACTGATCGACATATCCCAGAGAAACAGTTTCTCCTATTGAGAAGGTTCCTTTTGTTGCCATCTCCTGACCCATTATCATCCGGAAGAGAGTTGTCTTTCCGGCACCGTTAGCTCCAATAACGCCAACTATACCATTTGGGGGAAGACTGAAATCAAGATCCTCAAAAAGTAATTTATCGCCATACGATTTTGCTACCCCTTTGGCCTCAATAACCTTATCTCCAAGTCGTGGGCCGTTGGGTATAAATATCTCGAGCTTTTCTTCTTTCTGTTTTACATCCTGATTAAGAAGGTTTTCATAGGCCCCTAGTCGGGCTTTACCTTTTGCATGTCGTGCTTTGGGTGACATCCTTACCCATTCAAGTTCCCTTTCGAGTATTTTTCTTCTCTTGACATTTCCTTTTTCTTCTATCTCAAGCCGTTTTGTTTTCTGCTCAAGCCATGAAGAGTAGTTGCCTTTCCATGGAATACCTTCACCCCGGTCGAGCTCAAGGATCCACCCTGCCACATTATCAAGGAAATACCTGTCGTGAGTGATACAGATGACCGTCCCATGATATTGTCTGAGTGTTGTTTCGAGCCATTGGACTGATTCTGCATCGAGGTGGTTTGTGGGCTCATCAAGAAGAAGTATATCTGGTTGCTGGAGCAGCAGACGGCATAAAGCTACCCTTCTTCGTTCTCCCCCTGACAAGACGTTTACTTTTTCATTGCTATCGGGACACCGCAGGGCATCCATTGCCCTTTCCAGTTTATGCTCAATGTTCCATCCGTCGTGATAATCAATCTTTTCCTGAAGTACAGCCTGCCGGTCCATCAGTTGCTGCATCTTGTCGGGATTCTCATAGACCTCTGGTTCTCCAAAGCTGTTGTTTATTTTTTCATACTCCTTTATGATCTCCATAGTCTCTTTCACACCTTCCTCAACGATTTCCCTGACAGTGCGGGTCTCATCAAGCAGCGGCTCCTGCGGGAGAAGTCCAACAGAGTATCCCGGAAGAAACGTGACTTCCCCCTGATATTCTTTTTCAATACCTGCAATGATCCTGAGAAGAGTTGACTTACCGGCTCCGTTCAAACCTATTATTCCGATTTTGGCGCCCAGGAAAAAGGAAAGAGAGATATCCTTCAGTACCTGCCTGTGAGGAGGGAATGTCTTTCCCACCTTGTACATCGAAAAAATTATCTTATTGTCATCGGCCATGGCATGCAAGTTTTAATCAAGAAAACTTAGCAAAAATAAATCAATTTATGATCAGATACGTTTAAAAATATTTTTTTCTGTGAAGCATTAATTAAGGGACCTCAGGGTAGAAGAAAGGGTTGATAAAGAGGCTGTCTCAAAAGGTTTTTATTCTTGTCTACCCCTAAATCCCACTGACGCTTCGGTCAGTGCTGGCCTAAAGGGGACTTATTGAATACCAGTCCATTACAAAGCCCCCTTTAGGGGGTTGGGGGTAAGGAAGGGCTTTTGAGACAGCTTCATCACGTTATGTTCAGATGCTTAACCTTTTTCAAATAGTCTGATGGTTTCATCCTGCAAAAGAACCCAGAGAGAATAAACCCCTTTCAGTGTTCCGAGTGGAATGTTCAGGCATCCTAAAGCAGCAACAACAATTACCACATACCTGGCCCATGACTGAAAGTATAAAAGGCCCACTCCGCCAATAAGATCCAGCGATGCGATTAATGCGATAAATAAAGGGATAAAACTTACAATCTTCAGCACCAGATCCGGTAACTCTTCATTTTCAACAAACCCCCTGGCAAAGTTAAGAGCAAAAAAGCCAATGATTCCTATTGCCATACCTATAACTCCGAAGCCTATATGTATTGCTCCAACTACTTTTACATGTTTTCTCATTGTTGAATTTTCCATGGCGATTAAATTTTATTCAATTTAAAATATTTTAATTCCTGATAAATGACATCTGTTTTTGTAAAATGATGCATCTCTTTCTGATATTTAATTCAGGCAACCTTTTTTACCTAAATATACTCTATAAGAAAAGATTTTATAATTTTGACATAAAACAACAAAATATGAAAAGAGTACTTCTGTTCGGGGCATCATTTATCTTTATGGCATGTACTGTAACCTCCTGCGAATCTCTCGGCGATTGTAAGACCTGTAAACAGGTTTACTATCTCAACAACGCGGTGGACCATGAAGGATCAGAGGCCGAATATTGCGGAACGGAACTTTCCACCATCGAAAAAACCGGTACTATCACCGTTGGTGAATACAAGGCAAAATGGGAATGCAGGTAATCAATACCTCACTCCAATCATCGCCACATCATCTACCTGTGGATTGTCTCCGCGCCATTCCTCGAATATTTCGTTAAGCTTTTCTCCCTGTTGGATCATAGGTTTTCCTGACATTGCCACAAGTGTCTCCTTCAGCTGCATCGACATGAATTTCTTCTGTTTTGGTCCGCCAAACTGATCACAATAGCCATCTGTGAAGATATAAAAAGTGTCCCCCTTCTGCAGTTCTATTCTCTGAAGAGTGAAAGGTTCCATCTTATAGTGAATTGCCACAGGCATCTTATCGGCCCTGTAATGAATCAGTTCTCCTCCCCTGACCAGGTAGAGAGGGTTATTAGCTCCGGAATACCAAAGAAGGTTATTATCAAAATCAATCAGGCAGACAGAAATGTCCATGCCGTCCTTAATGCTTTCCTCGTCGGCAACCTGACCTAACGATTTGATTATCCCCTGGCGCAGATTTTCGACTATCTGGTCGGGCATTATTATGTGCTTTCCCGAAACTATTTCGTTAAGCATGGTGATACCGAGCATACTCATGAATGCCCCTGGCACCCCGTGACCTGTACAGTCGGCACAGATAATGATCTGCATATTACCCTGTGAGCTTACCCAGTAGAAATCGCCGCTTACTATGGCGAGGGGTTTATAGAGGACAAAGTGTTCGAGCTTATCGCTGAAGAGTTCAAGTGAAGGTATAAGAGCTGCCTGAATCCTTTTTGCGTATATTATACTATCGGTGATATGCTTCTTCTGATATGCTATCTGGTCCCTCTGAGCTGCTGCAAGATCCCGCTGTTTTTCAATTTCATCCTTTTGTAATGATATTGTTCTGTTCTTTTCTTCAAGCCTGATATTTGCTTCTTTCTTGACTTTATAGCTTCTGTAGATAAAATATCCGAGCACACTGACAAGCACAAGTGCAAGCAGGACAAAAAATAAAATAAGTTTCTGTTTCTCCAGTGTTGCCAACTGTATTTTAATCCGGTCCTCCTGTTCATTTATTTTCTTAAGCTGTTCATCAATGCTTGCCATCTGGCGTCCAATCTTTTCTTTCTGGCTTGTGAGAGTATCTTTCTGAACCATTACCTCTTTCTGCTGAACCAGAATGGTCTCTTTCTGCTTTAGTATTTCTCCTTTCTGATCAGTAATCAACAGCAGCTGCCTGTTAAGTGTCTTCTGTTTTTCAGTGAGGGTCTTTTCTTTTGCAGTGATTTCACTGTCAAGACTATCAAGAAGTGCTTTCTGTCTGAGTATCTCTTCTTTCTGATGTTCTATCTCTTCCTGTTGCTTTTTTACAGTCTCTTTCTGAACCTGAAGATCAGCATCTGTAATTACAAAAAGATTTTCCCAATCCTCTTTAGTTTTTATGGCCAGACCGAGAAAGAGCTGATTCACCGACATTCCGTTTTTCTTTATAAGATCATCGTTGGCTTCAAATCTGGGCTTTCCGTTTACAAACACAAAATTTATCATCGATTGCCTGAATTCGTAACCTTCGGTGATAAGCATTGTCTGATGTCCTTCCAGTTTTTCTTTCACCTTGTTAAGGCTGAATCCGCTGTTTTTATTTACATATAATATCTGTGTGTGAAGGATTTTATCCTCATCCCTGAAAATTACCAGTTCTACAGGCTTTCCCTGGATCGTTTTACGTGTTTTTGCAAGATTTCCCATCTCCCAGAACAACTCGGAAGTCTTATCAAGGATTCCTATCCTGAAAACCGCTGAATCGGCAAAACCCGGACCATAATCAATATATTTTGCCATGTCGAAGATATAAACGGCTCTTGTTGAATTATCAAATCCCTCTATGCTGAAAGCATTAATGTTTATGAGAAAAATAAGTAGCGTTGAAAGAATAAGATTTCTGGTAGGTAGAACTTGTTTTGGCATGAGTATACAAGGTTTATATACACGAATTTGCATAAATTTATTAAGGAAAACAAATATCTTATTCACCAATTCTTATTACAATTGTTGATAAATTGTTAATAACTGGGAAAATTACCCTATCCCCGATCTTGTTCTTATCGTAAATTTATCATGTTTTTTAAGTTTTATACATGGTTCTGAATATCAACAACATATCTTTGACAGGCAAAAATATTATTATTGTTGAAGATGATGTATCATCAATAAAGTATTATGAAACCCTTTTTTACAACACCGGGGCTAATGTTAAGGTCTTCCGTACAGGAAAAGAGTTTGTTGATTTTTTGAATGAAGGGAAAAGCCGGATTGATTTTATTTTCATGGATTTTCTGATCCCCATCATTAACGGGATAGACTGTATTAGGATCTTTCGTAAAGAGAACAAAAATACACCGCTGGTGCTGGTTACTGCCTACTCCTCAGAGCAGGCAAAAACAGAAGCATATATTGCAGGATGCACTGAATATGTTCTTAAACCAATTTACCCCGAGAAGGTATTTTTCCTTATTGAAAAATACCTTCTGTCAGAGACTCCAGCTTTTAAATTCTAGTTATTTATTTTAACTTGTTTCCCGGGTTAATTATCTTTATGTATTCTGTATAATACTCTTCGAGTTTCTTGTTTATCTCATCCGCCATTTCAGTTTTCCCGTTTTCAGCACAGGCTTTTCCCACACGTGAAGGATATTGAATTGCCGTCTGAATCTCATACTCAGCCGAATTTACAATAGCCGGATTCTGTTTAAGAAAATAATCAAGTCGTTTGTAATAGTAATCACAATAGTCATTTGTCATTTTCACTGCTTTTTCGGTGCTTCCGGCTAAGAAATACGATTCAATGATATCGGCCATATAAGGATCATATGAAACATTGTCAAGAGGCAGGGCAGCCATGCAAAAATCAAGAACTTCTTTTGCTTTTTCATTTTTGCCTTCCGCAACCAGAGCCTTTGCTAGTCTTGCATAATTGAGACGGGCCTTAATAACCATAATAGTTCTCTTGTGGTTATAGTCTATATTCACATTCTTGTTGTTGGCGCCGCCCCATACAAATTTTTTAACCATATTATCGTACAGGATATCGGTGTCGATCCTTCCATATTCCAGCCAGCTCTTGTTCTGCGATTTAATCGGGACCAGCCGGTAGGTTAATCCCTCAAGCTGAAAATATTCTTCCAGCCCCAGCGCATCATTATGATAACCAGTAACAAAATAAACAGGACGTTCCCAGTTATTATGTGCAAGTATATCTAATACAATGAGCTGACTCTTGAGGATTGAGTTACCTTTCAGCTTAATGTCGATATATGGTACAATCTTGTCGGCATCTTCTGGTTTAACAGTTCCTGATGCAATAACTTTTGCAGCGTCAACAGGGATTCTTATTGTTCTGGATGGAATTATATCGAGTATCTCATTTGATGAGACCTGAACTTTGGTCCCTTTGTTATCGCTTTTCACCCAGTCAATTACTGTAGCAATATCGACCGGATCCTTTGTTTTTTCTACAATAAAAACCTGATTATTAATACCGTCATAATACTTGTTAGCCGGTAAGGTGACAGGCAGAGGATCGGATTGGTAGGTCTTGCTCTTCATCTGGTTGATATACCAATCGGTGTTAAGAAGCATCAGGTTGCAGACCCTGACATCCGTTCTTTTTCCTTCTACTTCCTGGGCATACCATAAAGGGAATGTGTCATTATCGCCATTTGAAAAAAGAATCGCATCCTTAGCACACGAATTAAGGTAATCGAATGCTACATCTCTGGTCAGATAACGGCCCGACCTGTCATGGTCATCCCAGTTCTCTGATCCCATAACCACAGGAACCGCAAGAAAACAGAGCAGTCCTGCTGCAATGGCTGAAGTTTTTTCGTTGGCAAGCCTGGAAAGAGCTTCAAACAAAGCCAGCACTCCCAAGCCAATCCAGACTGCAAAAAAGTAGAATGACCCGGCATAAGCGTAATCCCTCTCTCTTGGTTGATTCGGGTATTGGTTAAGATAGAAAACAATTGCTATTCCGGTCATTATAAAAAGAAGCATGACAATCCCCCAATTCTTGTTATCGCGGTTGAAATGGTAAAAGAGTCCGATCATCCCAAGAATAAACGGTAAAAGATAATACTTGTTCCTTGATGTGTCAGTTTTCATGTCGCCCGGCAGATCAGAGGTTCCTACTCTTGGTTCATCAAGGAAGTTAATTCCCGAAATCCAGTTTCCGTTGACTGCCCCTCCTGATCCCTGTGTATCATTTTGTTTTCCTGAAAAATTCCACATGAAATATCTGAAATACATATAACCGAACTGGTAAGAAAACATAAACCTCAGATTTTCACCAAACGTCGGTTTTCTGACAACAGACTTCTCTCCCGACTGATCAGTAACCTGAACAGGAGTTCCCTTTATAGCACCCCATTGTTTGTAAAGCTCAACATGATCACTCTGATCACTCCACATCCTTGGGAAGAAGGTGATAAACCGCTCATCATACTCACGTTCAAGATCATAACCTGTCACTTTATATTTTCCATTTTCGAGAACATATTTTGGTTTCCCATCTTTGTAACCTGTAACAGGGGCATTGAAATATGCTCCTCTGAACAATGGTCGCTGACCATACTGTTCACGGTTAAGAAAATAGAGAAGACTAAAAGGATTCGAAGGATTGTTCTCATTGAGAGGAGTTCCAGCGGAAGATCTTATAACTATAATGGCAACTGATGAATACCCTATAAGTATCACCATTATTGCAGTAAGGGCAGTATTGAGTGTTGTTCTGCTGTTCTTTGAGAGATACCATACGATGCCCGCTATTACCAGAAGTACAATTACATTAAACACCCCCGATCCTGAAACCACCCATATACCGGTAAAGAAAAGAGCTGCTATTGAAAAAGCTGCATTTTTCTTAATATCTGACGATAAAAGTGAGAATCTGATTGCCATTGCAATCAGCACGGACATAAGGATAACATGAACGATCATTCCGCTATTGACCGGAAGGCCAAGAGTGTTAACAAAGAAATAGTCGAACTTTGACGAAATAGTAACAACCCCCGGAATTATTCCATATAACAACAGGGCCAGAAGTACCATAGAAGTGACTAATGAAATGCCCAATCCCTTCCATGAAAATTCAAATTTCCTGAAATAATAAACCAATACTATGGCAGGTAATGTCAGAAGATTAAGCAGGTGAACACCTATTGATAAACCCATCAGAAAGGCTATCAGGATGATCCACCTGTCGGCATATTTTTCTTCAGCAACATTTTCCCACTTAAGGATTGCCCAGAAAACCACGGCAGTAAAAAATGACGATGATGCGTATACCTCACCTTCAACTGCAGAGAACCAGAAAGAATCAGAGAAAGTATACGATAATGCGCCAACAATACCTGCAGCCATAACTGCAATGATCCTGCCGGTGCTATCCTGTTTCTCACCTTTGAGAATAATTTTCCTGGCCAGATGAGTGATGGTCCAGAAAAGGAAAAGTATAGAGAATGCACTTGCCAGCGCTGACATGGCGTTGACCATTGAAGCCACCCTCGCTACATTGCCACCGGCAAAAAGAGTAAAGAAGCGGGCCATGATCATAAACACAGGGTTTCCGGGAGGATGACCCACTTCAAGCTTAAATCCTGTAGCTATGTACTCACCACAGTCCCAAAGGCTTGCTGTGGGTTCAATTGTCATCAGATAAGTAACGGCAGCTGCAACAAAAACAGACCATCCTGTTATGTTGTTAATCCTTGTATATTTTTTCATTCTTTAATAAAATTTCTAAAGGAAATCATCCTAAAGATCAGATGACGAAAATAGTGCTTTTTTTCATAATACAGCTATAAGTGTGATCCTCACTAAATTTACTACTTTTGAATAAAGAATCCTTTGATGAGATTTTGGATAATTCTTTTATTCACAATTTTGTTACTGCATGTACAACTTGTTTCTGGGCAGTATTATGAAACAGGACAGGATCCTGCTTCACTTAAATGGAAACAGATAAAAACCGGAAGGTTCACTGTTATTTACCCTGAAAACTACGATTCAACGGGGATCTCTTATGCAAGGGAACTTAATAAAGCTTATTCAGAAATAATTTCTATCTATCCCGAAAAGAAGTTTAAGATACCTGTAATTATTCACAGCTATACTGTTAAATCAAACGGTTATGTAGCCTGGGCCCCTCACCGTATGGAACTGTATCCTGCTCCCGAGCAAAATACAATACCTCTCGACCAGGTGAAACTGCTGACTATACATGAGTTGACTCATGTTTTTCAGATGGAATCGCTGAACAAGAAATTTTCAAAAGGCATGTCATTTGTTTTCGGTGAACAGTTCCCCGGGGCTATGGCATCACTGCTGCCTCTGTGGTTCCTGGAAGGTGATGCAGTATTTGCCGAATCGGCATTAACAGAAGCCGGAAGAGGGCGTTACCCTTCATTTCAGAAACAACTGAAAGCTATTGCAGTTGAGCACGATATGTACAAGTATGACAAAATTTTTAACGGATCTTTTAAAGATTTTGTTCCCAATCATTACGAATCGGGTTTTCAGATGGTTGCATGGTCGAGAACAAAATATGATCCTCAAATATGGAACAGAGTGCTGGACTACACTTCGCGAGAACCATTTACCCTCAACCCTGTCAATATAAGCCTTTCCAAAACAGCAGGTCTGAAAAAGAAGACACTTTTCAGAGAGACTTTCGACACCCTTGGAACAATATGGAAAAATGAAGTCACAGAAAACAGATGTCCTGTATACGAGACCATTAACCAGGAGAAAAAAGGAAAATATATAAATTATTACTCCCCGGTGTTTGCAGGAAACGACAGCATTATTGCCGTTAAAACATCATTACAGGATCCTCCTGAATTTGTAATGATTAACATGCTGGATAAATCGGAAAAAAGGATACATGTTCCAGGATCAATGTCGCCTTATGCCATCTCATATGGGAGAGGCAATCTGGTATGGGTTGAATTTGAGACGGATCCAAGATGGGAAAACCGAAGTTATTCGGTCATCAGAGTAATGGATATCAATAGTGGGAAGGTCAGAAAAATTACACGGAAATCAAGATATCTGGCAGCATCTGTCTCACCCGGCGGAAGAAAAATTGCTGCAATTGAGAATAGTGCCGGAAACATTAACCGGCTTGTAATCATCAATGCCGTGAATGGTGAAGTAATGCAATCCGTGAATGCCCCTGAAAATGTCTGGCTTCAACGTCCCGGATGGTCATATGATGGACAGAAAATCACATTTATCACACTTACAAAAACAGGTGAGGGTATTATGTCGTTCGCGCCGGCAACAGACAAATGGGATACTCTCATTGAACCAGGTAATGAAGATCTGCAGATTTCTTTTATCAGAAATGATTCCCTCTTTTTTATCAGCTCCTGTTCCGGCACCGACAACGTTTATCTGAAGACACCTGACAACAAGCTCATGAAAATGACCAGATCCCGTTTCGGAGCAAATGACCTCTGTGTTAACAGCAAAGATGTTTACTTCGTTGATTACAGTTCATCAGGGAACAGCATCTGCCGCACAACGATTTCTGATGCTGACACATACATCCCTGAAGCTAAAAGTTCTTCATCGTTCCTTATAAATCGTTTTAACCCAAGTATACCTGCTTCGTCATTAACCGACAGTATTAAATATACGCCGGAACCATACAGAAAATGGCAGCATCTCTTCAGGATCCACAGCTGGATGCCCCTGTATGCCGATATTGAGGAGATCAGGGAAGACCCGGCAACTATCAGACCGGGGATTACAATAATGAGTCAGAACAACCTGAGCACACTAATCTCTTCAATAGGTTATGAGTACTCTGCTGATAAAAACCATGTATTCCATTCCAGAGTAACCTGGCAGGGCTTGTACCCTGTTTTTGAGTCGGTGTTTGAATATGGAACCAGCCCGATATTGTATAAGTTCGGAACAGCAGGAGGAGATCCTTCAGATATTCAAACGGGGAAAGTGTTTTCAAACAGGATTTTAATTCCACTGAGCTTTTCATCGGGGAGGTTTTCAGAATATCTTCAGCCATCAATCACATCAGACTATCGTAATGACTATGTCTATATAAAGGAAAGCAACTTCCATGATTATGGTCAGATGATACTGACCGGAAGATTGTTTTTTTCAAATTACTACAGGTATGCCTTACGCGACATATATTCAAGATGGGCGCAGGTGATAGATCTGAGTTATGCGTATGCCCCTTTCGACAAAACAATATACGGTTCACAGGTTGCCCTGAAAACATCATTCTATTTCCCCGGATTCATGCCAAATAACACGATAAAAATAAGATATGACAAAGAGAAACAGGAACCTGTCAGGCTCATGCTTAAAAACAAAGCATCCTTTCCCCGGGGTTATTACAACATAATTTCAAAGGATCTTGATTTTTTGTCCGCTGACTATATCCTGCCTCTTGCTTATCCCGATTTTAATATCTCAAGTCTCCTTTACCTTAAGAGAATAAGAGGCGGCATGTTTTATGATTATGCTTCGGGTAAAGGCAATAAGTATCTGACAGCTACCAGTAACGGGATATCTGCCGGGACCTACCATGACATACGTGAAACTTTCAGATCGTTCGGATTTGAACTTCTGGCTGATTTCCATATTCTAAGGATCCCTTTTATGGTTTCTGCAGGGATACAATCAGCGTGGAAGGAGCACAGTGATGCTCCGGTTATTGAATTCCTGTTTAATATTGATTTATTTGGAATGTCGGTCGGAAAGAGTCCGATGTAATCTTTTACATACTCAGGCTGCGTGCAGTTTTCCTGATAAGCTCCCATGCTTTATCAACATGCTCAATAGTCACATTTGTCTGTGCTGTAACCATTCTGAGTGTATATTTCCCGTTTAAAGCTGTATGGCTGAGATATATTTTGCCTGAATCGTTAAGCTGGTTATTCAGCTTCATATTCAGTAAATTAATCTGCTCCTCTTTGAGACCGGCAGGCTTGTAACGGAAACAGACAACGCTTATAATGACAGGTGCCAGTATTTCAAAATCGTCTTCCCCGGCTATCATCTCAGAAAGATGTGAAGCAATTTGTATATGGTACCTCACTTTTTTTTGTAATCCTTCAACTCCGTATGATCTTATCACGCTCCACAGCTTCAATGCCCTGAATCGTCTGCCAAGAGGAACGCCCCAGTCGCGGTAATCATTCACCTTGCCCCTGGTCCTTGTCTTCAGGTATTCCGGAAGAATTTCAAACGTTCTGATAAGAAGTTCAGGGTGCCTGGTAAAGAAAGCCGAACAGTCAAAATTTGTGAACATCCATTTGTGAGGATTGAAAACAAGACTGTCGATATATTCCCTGCCGTCGAGCATCCATTGAAATTCGGGCAAAATAAGAGCCGTACCGCCCATTGCGGCATCAACATGGAGCCATATGTTATTTTTTCTGCAAATCTCTCCTATGGCCCTTAAAGGGTCGACTGCGGAGGCCCCTGTTGTACATAATGTAGCAATAACGCAAAAAGGAACATATCCTTTACTTTTATCTTCAGCAATTGCTTCTTTAAGTTTAGAGGGATCCATTGAGAAATCATCCCTGACAGGTACTTTCACAAGGTTTTTTTCACCTATACCCGATATCTTTACAGCTTTATCGACTGAAGAGTGAGTCTGTTCTGAGCAATAGACCCTTAAAACGCCATGAGCCCCGGCACCGTTGCTGTTTGTTTTGAAATCGCTTATTTTCTCTCTTGCGGTCAATATTGCCGCAAGTGTTGAGGAAGAAGCTGAGTCCTGTATTACTCCTTCAAAATTATCAGGCAGGCCGATCATGTCTCGCAGCCAGATCATCATTTTTTCTTCAAGCTCAGCTGCTGCCGGGGAAGCTTCCCAGTTCATGCATTGTGCCCCAAGCGTTGCCATAATCATCTCAGCCAGAACAGAAGGTGGACTTGAGTTTGCCGGGAAATAAGCATAAAAATTCGGATTCTGCCAGTGAGTGATACCCGGCATTATAATTTCGTCCATATCCCGCATCAGTGAATCAAACGTTTCAGGCTGTGCAGGAGGTGTATCGGGAATTTTTCTGAAAATATCACCGGGTTCCACAGTTGATTTTACCGGGAATTTTTCGACATTTTCCATATAATCTGCCATCCACTCAACCAGAGCATGGGCATGTTTACGGAATTCATCTGGTGACATCAGGTATATATTAGTTTACAGAATCGGCAAGAAGTATTATTTTATTAGCCTTCACCTCAACCACTCCCCCGGTTATTTCAAAAACGGTCTTGTTGTCATCCTGGTCAACCAGGATGACAGATCCGTTTTCAAGTGTTGAGATAATAGGAGCATGGTCTTTTAATACCTGGAATGATCCCTTTTTACCGGGAACCCTTACAGATTTTATATCCCCTTCATATACTTTTTTGTCAGGTGTTATAATCTCTATTTTCATTCCGTCCTGTTATTTTGACTGAGCAAGAATTTTTTCGCCCTTTGCAATTGCATCTTCAATAGTTCCGACAAGCATAAATGCTGATTCAGGATACTGGTCTACCTTACCGTCCATGATCATATTGAATCCCTTAATGGTATCTTCAATTGAAACAAGGGCGCCAGGTGTTCCGGTGAACTGTTCTGCAACGTGGAAAGGTTGAGAAAGGAATCTTTGAACCCTTCTTGCACGGTTTACAACAAGTTTGTCATCTTCTGACAATTCATCCATACCAAGGATTGCAATGATATCCTGTAATTCATTATATCTCTGGAGCAACTCTTTAACCCTTTGTGCACATTTATAATGAGCTTCACCAACTATATCAGGGGTAAGAATCCTTGAAGTTGAGTCAAGAGGATCAACAGCAGGGTAAATACCAAGTTCTGATATCTTTCTGCTTAATACTGTTGTTGCATCAAGGTGCGCAAATGTTGTTGCAGGAGCCGGGTCGGTAAGGTCATCAGCAGGTACATAAACAGCCTGTACTGATGTAATTGATCCGTTTTTTGTAGAAGTGATTCGTTCCTGCATCACACCCATTTCTGTAGCAAGAGTAGGCTGATAACCAACAGCAGAAGGCATACGGCCTAGCAGAGCGGAAACTTCAGAACCTGCCTGGGTAAATCTGAAGATATTATCCATAAAGAGCAGAATATCTCTTCCACCGCTTTTTCCATCGCCATCCCTGAAGTGTTCTGCTACAGAAAGGCCAGAAAGTGCAACTCTTGCTCTTGCTCCTGGAGGTTCATTCATCTGACCGAACACAAGGGCTAATTTTGATTCTTTAAGGGCATTTTTATCAACAGAGGAAAGATCCCAATCACCTGTTTTCATTTTTTCAAGAAAATCTTTGCCATAATTGATAACGCCTGCTTCAATCATCTCACGAAGAAGGTCATTTCCTTCCCTTGTTCTTTCACCTACTCCGGCAAAAACAGAGAGACCGGAATATGCTTTTGCAATGTTATTAATAAGCTCAAGGATAACAACCGTTTTTCCTACTCCTGCACCACCAAAGAGTCCGATTTTTCCCCCTTTTGAATAAGGCTCAATAAGGTCAATCACTTTAATACCGGTGTAAAGTACCTCTTTTTCAGTTGAAAGCTCTTCATACTTCGGAGGTTTTCTGTGGATAGGATATCCTCCTTTTTTATCGAGAGGCCCAATACCGTCAACCGGGTCACCGGTGACATTCATAAGACGGCCTTTGATCTGTTCACCGATAGGCATTGTAATAGGCAATCCTGTGGCTACAACATCCATCCCACGGCGAAGACCATCAGTAGAGTCCATTGCTATTGTACGAACAGTTCTTTCACCTATATGTTGCTGACATTCTACAACGAGAATGGAACCGTCGTCCCTTTTAACCTCGAGGGCATCATATATTTCCGGCATATTAACACCCGGATTATGAAATGTGACGTCAACCACTGGTCCGATGATCTGGCTGATTTTCCCTGTATTCTGTGACATATATTTTGTTTTTTTATTTATGTATTATAAAAGATACAAATTTAATAATTTTTGTGTTCTATGCTGACTCCTTCAAACTTTATAAACTCCAGCCTCATTAACAAGTTTCTTTCGGTTATCCTGTAAAATACTTGTTCAGGCATTCCTGTTTAACGATTTCTTCCAACAAGTGAATTGGCAACCTGAGCCAACTCTAATTTTCTTTCTTTTGAAACACCTATTTTTTCAAGAAGTCCAAAAGCATTGTTAATGTAATCGTTAGCCTGGTTTTCAGTAATTGATTTAATATTAAGCTGATCGTAAAGCTCCATAACCTTCCTGACTTTCTTTTCCGGATCAAATTCCTTCATTGTGAATTGTTCCTGAAGTTGCTTAAACTGCTCTACAGAGGCAATCTCAAGAGCTTTTACCAGCAGGAAAGTCTTTTTATTGGAGACTATGTCGTTACCCTGAACTTTGCCAAACACTTTTACATCACCATATGCATCAAGAATATCATCCTGCATCTGGAACGCCATACCAAGGTTTCTGCCAAAATCATAAAGAAGCTCTGCATCTTTATCTTCAGCGCCGCCGATAACAGCACCAATTTTAGCTGATGTTGCCATTAGTGCCCCTGTTTTCAGTTCGATCATCCGCAGGTATTCATCCTTCGAAACAATAGTTGTCTTTTCGAAGTCAATATCTAATTGCTGACCAACACATACCTCGATAGCTGCCTTATTAAATATTTTAAATACTTTCTGTAAACATCTTGATGGCGTTTGCAATATGCATTCATTTGCTACAAAAGCCATGACGTCTCCCGAAAGTATTGCCTGATTAACATTCCACTTGCTGTGAATAGTAGGCATATTCCTTCTTACAAGCGCCTGATCAATAATATCATCATGTACCAAAGTAAAATTATGGAATACCTCCAATCCGACAGCCGGCATCACAGCCTCATCTATTTTATCACTAAAGAGATTGCAGGTTATAAGCGTCAATACCGGCCTCAGCCGTTTTCCCCCCATTGACAGTATATATTTTACTGGATCAATAAGTTTACCGGCTTCCTGGTTATATGATAAATTACCTATAGCCCTGTCGACTAATTCCTTAAGGTCAGGAGGATTATACATTATATACTTTTAACAATCCTGATATCAATTAATATACTTTATTTAAGCGCCTCTGCCCCACTTGAAACCTCGATTATCTGGTTTGTTATAGCGGCCTGCCTTGCCTTGTTATATTGAAGTGTCAGTTCGCGGACTAAATTTGCTGCATTGTCAGTTGCTTTATGCATTGCAGTCATTCTTGCGCCATGTTCAGCCACAAAGGAATCGATAACTGCTTTATAAAACTGAATCTTTAATGATTTAGGTATGAGTTCCTTAACAATATGTTCCTGGTCAGGCTCATAGATATAATCAACAGTGTAAGTGCTATTAGTTTTTCCTTCATCCGAAGCTGCTTTAACAGGAAGAAAAGTCTCTTCTGTCAGTCGCTGAACAGCAGCATTCTTAAACTGGTTATATACCAGTTCTATCCTGTCGTATTCTCCTGACGTAAAACTTTTCATTACCTGTTCGGCAACATTGGAAACACTATCAAACGACAAATTAGCAAAGAGGTCATTCCTGTCAGGAAGCATCTTTACTGATGTTCTTCTGAAAGAATCGTACCCTTTTTTCCCGATAGCCAGAATGTGCAGGTTTCCTTTCTTATACTGATCATAATATTTATCTGTAATGATCCTTTTTGCTTCTTTTATGACATTGGCATTAAATGCGCCGCAAAGACCGCTGTTGGATGTGATCACTACAAGAAGAACTTTATCGGGAGAAGAAACACGCCCATATATATTTTCAACCTCAGAATCAGAAAGGCTCTGTGAAAGACAAACCAGAATCTCATGCAATTTGTTTGCATAGGGCCTCAACCTCACAATCTTATCCTGGGCCCTGCGTAACTTTGCAGCAGATACCATTTTCATTGCTGAAGTGATCTGCTGGGTTGACTTCACAGAAGCTATTCTTATTCTTAATGCTTTTAAATTCGCCATTTCGAATTCATTAAATCAACTAATCCTTAATTATTGCGGACGATATTTTTCAACCAGATCCAAAGCAACTTTTTCAAGAACCTTTGTTATATCATTGTTAAGTATTCCGTCGCGAAGGCTATCGAGAACATCTCTGTGTTTAAGTTCGAGAAATTCAAGATACTCGTTTTCAAAACTCTTTACCTTGTCAACCGGAACATCTTTCAAAAGACCCATGGTTCCGCAGAAGATGATAGCAATCTGTTTCTCTACTGTCATCGGGGAATATTGCCCCTGTTTCAGTATCTCCACGTTTTTGGAACCTTTGTTCAGAGTTGCCTTGGTAGTTGCATCAAGATCTGATCCGAATTTTGAGAATGCTTCCAGCTCACGGAACTGTGCCTGGTCAACTTTCAGGGTTCCTGCTATCTTTTTCATTGATTTGATCTGTGCATTTCCTCCTACCCTCGATACTGATATTCCCACATTGATTGCAGGTCTTATACCGGCATTGAAAAGGTTTGATTCCAAAAAGATCTGTCCGTCAGTGATAGAAATCACATTTGTCGGGATATATGCTGATACATCACCTGCCTGAGTCTCGATTATTGGTAAAGCAGTAAGTGATCCACCGCCTTTTACAATTGGTTTAAGACATTCAGGAAGATCGTTCATGTTTTTAGCAACCTCATCCGAGTCAATTATTCTTGCAGCTCTTTCCAGCAGTCTGGAGTGCAGATAGAATACATCGCCAGGGTAAGCTTCACGTCCTGGCGGACGACGTAGCAGAAGCGACACTTCACGATATGATACTGCCTGTTTCGACAAATCGTCATAAATGATCAGTGCATCACGACCCGAGTCGCGGAAATACTCACCGATTGCAGCTCCTGCAAATGGTGCATAGAATTGTGATGCAGCCGGATCTGATGCAGTAGCAAGTACAATAACAGTATATTGAAGTGCACCGTGTTCTTCAAGAGTCGCTGCAATGTTTGCAACAGTTGAACCTTTCTGTCCTATTGCAACATAAATACAATAAACTGGTTTTCCTTTTTCAAAGTTACTGCGCTGATTGATGATAGTGTCGATAGCAATAGCAGTCTTACCTGTTTGCCTGTCGCCGATTATCAACTCCCTCTGGCCACGGCCTATCGGGATCATAGCATCAATAGCTTTAATACCTGTCTGAAGCGGTGTTTTTACCGGCTGACGGAAAATTACTCCCGGAGCCTTTCTTTCAAGTGGGAGAGTATATAATTCTCCTTCAATTGGTCCTTTTCCGTCGAGAGGCTGACCTGTGGTTGAGATTACCCTTCCAAGCAATCCTTCTCCAACCCCGATAGAAGCAATACGTCCTGTTCTCTTAACAATGTCTCCTTCGCTAATCTCTTCGGAAGGACCAAGAAGAACAGCTCCGATATTGTCTTCCTCGAGGTTCAGGACAATTGCTTCCATGCCGTTTTCAAACTCAATCAACTCATTTGATTCTACGTTTGAAAGACCATAGATACGGGCAATTCCATCACCAACCTCAAGCACGGTTCCGACTTCTTCCAATTCAACACCTGTCTGAATTCCTTCCAGTTGTTGTTTTAGAATTTTTGAAACTTCTGCTGGTTTAATATTTGCCATATTTAAATAATCTAAAAAATTCCATATTCATTTTGCTATCAGGAAGCAAGTGAACTTCCTTTAAGCTCTTTTCTTATCTTCCTCAGCTTATTCCTGACACTGGCATCGATGTACTGATCATCAACACGAAGGATGAATCCGCCAACGATTTCTGGGTCGATCTCTTCATCAAGTTCAACCTTAGTCTTAAATACGTCTGATATAAGCTCAACGATTTTGATTTTAATCTTATCATCGACCTTCACAGCGGTTGTAAGTATTGATTCTGTTACTCCCTTGTATTCCTTCAATGTGTGGAGAAACATCCTTGCAACTGCAGGAAGATGTCTCTCTCTTCCGTTCTTAATAACCAGATCGATAAGCGAAAGAGTTATGTTTTCAACGTTACCTTCAAATATTTTGTGAAGAATTGCTGTCTTCTTTGAAGGAACAATGACAGGACTTTGCAGGAGTTCTTTTGCTTCGGGAATCTTACAAATTTCCGAGATAAAGATCATGTCCTGATTAACCTTATCAAGTATCTTTTTTTCGAGTGCTGACTGGAATAAAGCTCTTGAATACCTAACTGATATTTTGCTGTCGTTCATTACAGATTTTACTCTCTAATTCTTATTGAAATCCATCTCCCTGAGATAACTATCAATCAACTTCTCCTGTTCTGCTGTTTTCTTCAGTTGTTCACCAAGAAGTTTCGAGGCGATATCTACAGATAAGGTTGCAACCTGATCGTGTATTTCTGAAAGAGCTTTTCTCTTTTCACTTTCAATGCCTGCCCTTGCCTTTTCGATAATTTTTCCAGCTTCTTCAGCTGCCTTATCTTTGGCTTCAGCAACAAGTTTATCACGGACTTCTCTTGCTTCTTTTAATATGCCTTCACGTTCTTCCCTTGCCTTGCGAAGAATTGCTTCATTATCCTTTTGCAGCTTAAGCATCTCAATTTTTGCTTTTTCAGCTGACTCGAGAGATCCTTTTATCATCTCGTCCCTGGCTTTCACAGCGGCGAGAACAGGCTTCCATGCAAATTTGGTGAGAATAAACAGGAACAAAAGGAAAATAAGTACCGTCCAGAAGATTGTTCCTATTGCAGGGGTTGTAAGGCTATTTGATAATAGTATCATGATTGAAAATTTAATCAATTAAAATGAAGCCATGCAACCAACCGTTGCAGGCTTCATAATTTTAAATTAAGCGATAAGAGCAACAACAACTGCGAACAATGCTACTCCTTCTACAAGAGCTGCAGCAATAATCATTGCAGTTTGTATTTTTGAATAAGCTTCCGGCTGACGTGCGATAGCGTCCATAGCCGATCCACCGATCCTGCCAATACCAATACCTGCACCTATAACTGCAAAACCTGCTCCAACTGCTGCTAATGTACCTGTCATAACTTTAAATTTAAATTAAACAATTTTATTGATGATGTTCTGGTATTGCCAGACTGATAAACAGGGCTGACAACAGAGTAAAAATGTATGCTTGAAGGAATGCCACCAGAAGTTCGAGACAATCCATAAAGATCACAAAGAAGATTGATACCGGGGCTATTGCCAGGGAATCAAAAATAAATATCAGACAAACAAGGCTTAATACAATAATATGTCCTGCGGTAATATTTGCAAATAATCGGATCATAAGAGCAAACGGCTTTGAGAACATTCCGATAATTTCAACAGGGATCATGATCGGTAAAAGCCATACAGGAACACCAGGTGCTGCAAAAATGTCTTTCCAATACTCTTTGTTACCGCTAAACTGGGTGATAAAGAAGGTACACAATGCGAGAACCATTGTAACTGCAATATTTCCTGTAACATTTGCTCCAAAAGGAGGCGGCGATGGGATAAGACCCATAAGATTATTGATAATGATAAAGAAAAAAGCAGTTAACAGGTATGGCATAAACCTGGCATAATTTTTCTCCCCAAGGTTTGGGATTGCAATATCGTCGCGGATAAAAAGGATTATGGGTTCAAGAAAACTCTGTATTCCTTTCGGTTCGCTGATTCCTGTCTTTTTATATGACCTCCCCAACGAAATGAACAACAGTAAGCCTATTAATGCAGCGAACATCATCCCGAAAATTGTTTTCGTTATTGAGAAATCTAGAGGAAGATTTTCTTCATCGGCTACCCCGGCTTCATTAACATTAACTATCCTGCCTTTTAATTCACCTTCTTCTTCAAGTCTGTATCCCTTATATTCATGACCATGGGCCAGTTTTCTTGAAGAAAAAACAGCAAGGCCTTTTTCTTTTTCGTAAAGGATAACGGGCAGATATAGCGCTACACTTTCCCCGTTCTTCTTTGTAAATAAATGCCATTCATGCGAATCGGCAATATGTTCGAGAATAAAAGTACTTGCATTAAACTTCTCTTTAACTTCTCCTTTTTGTTCACCTTCCTGTCCAAAAGCAGCTATCGTCGTTCCCGAAAAAAGGAAGCAGAACAAAAGACCTATTAAATTATTTGTTTTCAAATCGATACTAGTTTTTCAAAGACTTGGTTTTCAATGTTTTCAGTATAACCCATATTAAAAACAAAGTGAGCGATAAATATAAGACAAAAAATATTATTAAAGATGACAATAAAGCTTTTTTAACATCTAAAAACCAGACGAGAGCTAACACCAACTCCAGCAGAAACTTAAGACTAACCGAAACAAGAGTGTGTACGACCTGGCCGGAAGAATTTTTCGACTGCCCTCTGAAAAAAATAATGAGGGAAATAGAAATAATAACTAAAAAGACTACAGTCAGAGTTACAACTTTGATGAACGGGACACTGATAATTCCTGTTGAAATCAAGAGAAATCCTGCCCCCAGCAGAACAATGTCAAGAAATAACAACAACAATAAATATTTGTACAGATCTTTCAGATTGTTCGTCATTTAATAAAATCTTTCACAACAGTGTAAATTGCTGCAAATACGCCAAGAAGTGAAAGGATTATAAGGAAAACAGGTTTCTCAAATCCTGCCAGTTTATCCAGTTCTTTTCCACCCCAGGTTGTAATAAGGATTATTGCAACCATCTGGAATGCTATACCGGAGTATCTGGCAAAATCGTTCAGGCCTTTATTTGCCTGGTTTTTCCGGTTCCTTTTCTTTTGAGTTTTCTGCTCCTCCATTGGAATTGTCGTCACTCATTATGCAATTTCCGGAAAAGACTGCTCCCGGCTCAATAGAAAGTTTTGAAGTAATTATATCGCCGTGAATTTTTGAAGTCATTTTTAAGTTAAGTAATTGACTGACAGTAATCTTACCATCAATAATACCCGACACCTCTGAGTTTTTGCAAAAAACTTCTCCGTTAATTTTGCCTGTAGGACCAATAACAACTTTCCCTTTCGTTGTAAGATTCCCCTTAAGAGATCCATCAATCCGGATATCTCCATTTGATTTGATATCTCCTGTTATATCAGTTCCATTGCTTACAATGTTTATTGTACTGTTATCAGCCTCGTTAAATTTTGCCATAATTATAAAAGTTTAAAATTCCCTACTTAATAACCCAAAAATATAAAAACTATTGCATAAAAAGCAGAATCCGGATTCCATTTAATATCTTTTAATAATTATTGGAACCCATTCTTACAGTAACAAATTGACGACAGGCTTCAACGGAACAGATATTTATTGGCAAGATTCCAATATTACACTACTTCCTGAACAGAAAAACCGGCATCGTTTTTACCTTAATCCTTAGAAGAATTCCGGTATTTTTCCACGTGGGGAAATTAAAAAGGGGGTTTATTTAAAGAGAACAGTATTATTTCGGATCATAAGCCCACTTAAGGTATATTGAACCCCAGGTGAAACCTCCTCCAAAGGATGCGAGTATAAGTATATCTCCCTTCTTCAGTTTGTTTTCATATTCCCATATACACAAAGGGATGGTAGCTGTGGTGGTATTCCCGTAATTCTGAATGTTAATCATCACCTTTTCGGGCGATAGTCCCATTCTTCTTCCGGTAGCATCAATAATGCGCAGGTTAGCCTGATGAGGTACGAGCCAGCTTATGTCATCAGCCTTCAGGTTATTGCGTTCCATAATTTCTACTGCTACATCGGCCATATTTGAAACGGCAAATTTAAAGACGCTTTGTCCTTCCTGGTAAACAAAATGTTCACGTGCATCAACTGTTTCATGAGAGGCCGGTTTTAAAGACCCCCCTGCTTTAATGTGCAGGTATTTTTGTCCCGAACCGTCAGTATGAAAAATATGGTCCATTATTCCATATTCTTCCGTTGTAGGTTCAAGCAGAACTGCACCTGATCCATCTCCGAATAGCGGACATTGTTTGCGGTCGGTATAATCGGTTATTGACGACATTTTGTCGGTTCCGACTATAACAACCTTTTTATATAAGCCAGCTTCCACATAAGCAGCTCCCGTTTCCAGAGCAAAAAGAAATCCTGAACATGCTGCATTCAGATCAAAACTGAAAGCATTTTTTATTCCGCATTTTTCAGAGATTATGTTTGCTGTTGCCGGGAAAAGCATATCGGGAGTGACAGTGGCACATATCAGCAGATCGACATCTTCAGGAGGGGTGTTTGTCTTTTTCAACAATCCGTTCACAGCCTTCTCTCCCATGTCTGAGCTTGCAAGTCCTTCTCCCTTAAGAATTCTCCGTTCTTTGATACCGACTCTCTGCATTATCCACTCGTCAGAAGTATCAACCATTGTAGAGAGCTCTTCATTTGTCAATTTATATTCCGGCACCCAGGCATTAATTCCGGTAATAGCAGCTCGAATTTTCATTTTAAATTGCTTCTTTTATCCTTTGAGCCAGATTTCCTTTTACAACCGCCCTGGTTTGAAGGACCATATTCATTGTTGCCCTTCTTTTTGAAATTCCATGTCCGATAACAACATTTGCATTGATTCCTACAATCGGGGTTCCACCAATTTGCTCAAAATCGATACGGTCGAAGAAAGGATCTTTAATGTTCTTTGATTTGGTAACATAATGAAATGCCTCTGTTTGCTTAAGAACAATATTCCCGACAAATCCGTCACAGACAATTACGTCAGGCATAGATTCGCGGAAAAGACTGTTCCCTTCAACATTTCCTACAAAATTCAACAGAGGATTTTCTTTCATCAATTCATAAGCCGCTTTTACAGAAGGAGTCCCTTTTGATTCCTCGGCCCCTATATTCAACAAACCTACTGTTGGATTTTCAGTACCAAGTACATATTGTGCAAACAAGCTGCCCAATATCCCGTATTGAAGAAGAACATCCGGTTTACAATCTGGGTTCAGCCCTACGTCAAGAATGACAGAATTGCGGTTGTCGACACATGGAATAATTGTTGCAAGGGCCGGTCTGAACACGCCAGGGATTACATTCACCGTATAGCTGGCACCAACCAGCATAGCACCTGTGCTCCCTGCGCTGCAAAAACCGTCAATAAGATTTTTTTTAAGCATTTCATATCCGACGGCGATGCTTGAGTTTTTCTTCTGTGAAAAAGCTTTGGCAGGATGATCGCCCATCTCAATAACCTGTGTGGTAGGGACAATGTCAAAAAACGAAGATTTGACATTCATCTCATCAAGTTTCCTGTGAATGGATTTTTCATCCCCGATAAGAACCAGCTTTTCGTTGACAGAGAAATATGGCAGAACATCAACTGCACCTTCAATGATTGCATCAGGTGCAAAATCACCACCCATGACATCAAGGCCAATTCTCATATTACATCATTTAAGTTAACAAAAAGCTATGCTGTAGCCTTTTTTTCAATAGCAAGTTTGCCTCTGTAAAATCCACATTCAGGGCATACCCTGTGGTATTGAACTGAAGATCCGCAGTTTGAACATGTGCCAACAGTCGGAGCCGTTGCTTTGTAATGTGTTCTGCGTTTATCTCTTCTTGTTTTGGAATGTTTATGTTTCGGATGTGCCATTTTAAAAATATTTAATTATCGTTCATCAATTTTTTCAATTCATCCCACCTGGGATCTTCTTCATTTTCATCTTCTATAGTCAGTTCTTCCAGCTTTTTCAGCATAACCGGATCGCACGTGCTGTTACCTTTCTCATCATCAGGATGAACCCGTTTAATCGGCAGCGCCAGATTAATAAACTCATAAATGTGCTGCCGCAGATCCAACTCACTATTGTCGGCCGGAACTGAGATTATATCAGGATCGATATCTTCCATGCTTTTCCCGAATTCAACAATAATCCTGTTCTCGCAAATGATGGGCTGGAAAAACATTCCAAGACATCTGTCACAGCATATCCTGACATCACCTGTTATCCTTATTGCCATATCTGCATGTGTTGACAGCTTCTCTATCTCGACAGTAACAACAAGGTTTCCTTCTTTAATTTCCGACTCCTCAAACTGTTCAAAAAACTCATCCCCAATTTTAAAATCAAAAAGATGCCGTCCCTCTTTTAAGCCACTAAATGGTATGGTATATAATCCGGACATCTTCTTTAAAATTTGGACTGCAAAAATATGAATCCTTCTTCAATTAAAAAAATTATCAACAAAAAAGTAACATTTTCTGCAAAAAAAGGTCAGATACCGACAGTAAACCGCCATTTACCGAAATTGTCTTACGCATTGAAACATTGGTTATTATTTTTGTGTAAATTTAAATTTACGGAAATGACACACACACATCATCACTTCAGTGAGAAAGAACATAACACCCGGCTAAGCATCGGTTTGTTCTTTATTGTGCTTGGTCTTGCACTTCTCGTCGCAACCAACGATCTTTTGGATTTAGGGAGCATAAGCGAATACTTTACATGGAAAACAGCCTTGGTTTTTATCGGCTTGCTGCTTCTGATTAATCGTAATTTTACCGGGGGAATAATAATGATAGCAGCAGGAGGATGGTTTCTGCTTGATGAAATATTTGTAATTGTTCCTGATTATATTGAAACTATTTATTGGCCTGCCGTAATTATTTTAATCGGTTTGTCATTTATCGTGGCTTCACTTACAAAACGGAAACAGAAAGAGATTAAATAATAACAAATAAATTTACAATCATGGAAACACAAGAAACTTATAGAGATGTGAACAACTCGGGCAGGCATGAACATCATCATCATCATGCAAATAACAAGGCAATTATAGGAGTTGTTCTGGTACTTGTCGGGTTCTTCCTGATAATGAAAAACACCGGTATCTTTCCTGATTTCATTGATCATGTGATCTTCAGCTGGCCAATGCTCCTTGTAACAATAGGGCTTGTCATGACACTTGGATCGTCAGAAAAATCAGGCGGAGTAATCGTAATGGCAGTGGGAGCTTTCTTCCTTATACCTTTAATTTTCCGTGAAACATTCCATGCATATGACATGTTCTGGCCATCTATTTTCATAATAATTGGAATAATCTTCATCGTTTCCAGACGCAGAGGAGGTAGATCTTCTGTGTCAAAAGGTGGAGTTACCGGGGACGATTATATTGATTATATCAATGTCTTCAGCGGAGGAGAACGCCAGATAGTATCACAGAATTTCAGAGGAGGCCGCCTGACTGCAATATTCGGAGGAATTGAGATTGATCTCACAAAAGCAAATCTTGCTCCCGGAAGATCTGATCTTGAAATTGCATGTGTCTTCGGAGGTGCAACCATTATTGTTCCTGACGACTGGTATGTTACAATTGAGGTGACTCCTGTTCTAGGAGGATTCAGTGATGAGCGTAAGTTAAGTCCCGGCAGGACTGTTGAACCGTCAAAACACCTTGTGATAAAAGGAGCTGTTGTGTTTGGTGGCGGAGAAATAAAAAGTTACTAATATATGACTGAATGAAACATCCTGTACTTGAAAACAGGGTACGGCTTATAGTATGGTGGCTGGTCTGGCTTTTTCTTGCGCTTGGCCAGTCGCTGCTTTTTTATTTTGCTTACGGATCTTTTGTCAGAATAAGCCTGATAGACAGTGTTATATCATTATTGATTTATTCAGGGATAGCTCTTTCATTGTGGTACCCATTTGCTTATTTCAATACTGGTAAGATGAATCCTGTTACCCTGGTTTTAAACCTTGTGTCAACGGGAACTATCACTGTAGGAATCTGGGCCTTGTTCACAAAGTTCATAATGCTCCTGCTGCTTCCTGAACAAAATAATTACCTTCAATATTGGAACGCTACCTTCCCATACAGGGTCTGGACCGGGATTATTATATACGGATTGATTATATTGTCATATTATCTTTTTGTTAACCTGATCAACCTTTCAGAAAAAAATGCAAGAGAAGCACATCTTGAGACGCTTGTGAAAGAGACTGAACTGAGGATGCTTCGCTCCCAGATAAATCCACATTTTCTTTTTAACAGCCTTAACTCAATAAGTTCACTTACTGTTACCGATCCTGAAAAGGCAAGAACTATGGTTGTAAAACTTTCTGACTTCATGAGGTATTCTCTTTCAGGAAAAGATGTACAATCTGTTTCTTTTAAGAGTGAACTTGAAAATATCAGATTGTATCTCGACATTGAAAAGGTCAGATTCGGAGATAAACTTATTACTGAAGAAAATATTGATACAAATTGTCTCGACATAAAGATCCCCGTAATGCTTCTTCAGCCTCTCTATGAGAATGCAGTGAAACATGGAGTATATGAAAGCACAGGAAAGGTAAGGATATCTACCTCCTCCAAAATTGACAATGATTATCTTAAAATAATCATAAGAAATAATTACGAAGAGGGACAATCACCTGCAAAGGGAACCAGTACAGGACTTCGTAATGTAACCAGAAGGCTTGAGCTTACATATGGAAACAACGCTTATCTTAAAACAGCTATTGAAAATGGCTTTTTTACTGCTCAACTCCTTATACCCGTTAACAATACATGAGTTCTCTCAGAATAAAATGATATGGAAAAGTTAAGAACAATAATAATTGAAGACGAAGCCCCGGCTCGTGAGTTACTGAAACACTATCTTAAAGAATATGATCAGATAGAGGTTGTTGCTGAGTGTCCGGATGGTTTTACAGGACTAAAATCCATTTCTGAACTAAAGCCTGATCTGGTTTTTCTTGATATCCAGATGCCAAAGCTTACAGGATTTGAAATGCTGGAAGTCCTCGATGAAAGGCCGGAAATCATTTTCACCACAGCTTATGATCAGTATGCTATAAAAGCTTTCGAACTTAATGCTGTTGATTATCTACTGAAACCTTTTCATAAAGAGCGACTCAGAGAGGCAATCTCGAAGGTTATGGAAAAAACCGGTTCTGAAAAAGCATATCTAAAAAAAACAAGCTCTGTATTGCCCAAAGGAACCGGTATATCATCACCGCTTAACAGGATCATCATCAGAAAAGGCAACTCAATTAATATAATCCCCGTTGACAAGTTACGCTATGTTGAAGCACAGGACGATTATGTCATGATATATTACACCACAGGAAAGGCTCTGAAACAGCAGACTATGAAATACTATGAAGATAATCTTCCGAAAAACAGTTTTGTAAGGATCCATCGTTCGTACCTTGTAAGAATTGAAGAGATTAAGCAGATAGAGCCATATGGGAAGGATAATCACATTGCAATTCTTAATTCCGGCGATAAGCTTCCTGTAAGCAGGGCAGGTTATAAGCATCTTAAAGAAGAACTTAATTTTTAGACGGTAGAAGCCATACAAGTTGTAGAAGTTGTAGAAGCGGTTGAGGCATTATAAGCCGTAGAAAACAAGAGCCTCTATACCCTTTACAGCCTTTACAACCTTTAATATTTTTTCAGTCTGTCTTCTTTGGGCCTCCTTTTAAACAACTCTGACAAAGGCCGGTACTTACGAAAAAGGAACCTGGGAACGGGATCATAGCCATGGGTACCACCCGGACGGCATCGCAATATTCTTCCGATTCCCATAACAGATCCCCGTACCGGGCCATGAATCTTTAAAGCATCAAGCATATATTGTGAACAGGTTGGTATGTGTCTGCATGAAGGACGAAAAAGCGGAGAAACAGAGTATCTGTAAAACCATACCGGGAGGGATAAAACAAATGACAATATGGAGTTTATTAACTTCAGCATACGCAAAGATAACAAATCTACGCTTTCTGTAAGCCGGGCAGCACTAAAGGCGATAGAGGCGGTAAAGGCGGTAGAGGCGGTAGAGGCTATAGAGGCTTTAGAGGCATTAGAAGCTGTAGAAAGCAATACCATTCATTCCCTTTACAACCTTTACAGCTTTTACAACTTTTACAACTTTTATAGCCTTTACAGCCTTTACAGCCTCTTTATCTGTAGCTGACAAAATGACCTTTCTTAATTAACTTGAAGTTTTTGGCAGAGATTTTGCTGCTATATAGTATATTAATTAAAAGAAATTACGATTATGAGTATCTGGATAATTTTTATTGGGTTTATGATCCTGAGTTGGATCATAAGTATGGTATTAAAATCGAAAGTAAAAAAATTCTCTAAAATACCCGTTGACAACGGAATGTCCGGCCGCGATGTTGCAGAAAGAATGTTGCACGATAATGGGATCTGGGATGTAAGGATTGAAAGTGTTCCCGGACATCTTACTGATCATTATAATCCCGAAAATAAAACAATTAACCTCAGTCCTGATGTCTATAACGGAAGGAACGTGGCAGCTGCTGCTGTTGCGGCTCATGAATGCGGACATGCCGTTCAGCATGCAACAGCTTATGCATGGCTTGGATTCAGGTCCAAAATGGTTCCGGCTGTCAGCTTTTCATCAAAATGGGTGCAATGGATTCTTCTTGCAGGAGTGCTTACAGTAAACACCTTCCCTGGTCTGCTTTTTGCTGGTATAGTACTTTTTGCACTTACAACAATTTTCAGTTTTGTCACATTACCTGTTGAAATAAACGCAAGCCAGAGAGCTCTTGCATGGCTTTCAAACGCCGGGGTAACTTCATACAATAATCACGATAAAGCACAGGAAGCATTAAAATGGGCTGCATATACATATGTGGTTGCTGCACTCAGTTCACTTGCAACATTGTTGTATTACATTATGATCTTCATGGGAGGAAGCAGAGACTAGAAGCTCTTTATAAATCATACATATTACCAACCGCAATATTCCTGAAGGATTTTGCGGTTTTTTTATCTTCCCTCTACTTCAAACCACTTTGTGTTCTTTTTGATCGTTCTGACTATTAACCAAATGATTCCTGCTGAAGCAAAGAGATAGATCCACATGGGTGTCAGATATATCTTATCTGACAGAAAATAGTTTCTGCAAAAATCCATAAATAGGAATATCACGAAGATATTGACAAAACTATTATATTCTCTTTTCAGTACATTTCTTAATGAGAAGGTCAGTTTTGAAGGAACATATCTTCTGAAATCTGGAACAAAAGCACTTACCTTTTCTGACCATTTGTCATAAGCATCTCCGAATTTTCTTCTTAAAAACTGCTCTTCTGCAAACATGATCCTTTCATAATAAAGCCAGTAAACAAGTACGAATATGATTGTAAACTCGACAGATCTTATGAATAGTACCGGTCCAAGCCACATAAAAAAATTGCCTAAATAAAGAGGATGACGGAGAACTGAATAAATACCGGTAACATTAAGCTCATCCGCAATCTGTCCGTTTACAGTGTTTCTGCCGGATGTATTTTTGGGTGTGAATCCCACTGTAAATATTCTTATAACCTCTCCCAAAAGACTTACTCCCAGAAAAATAAGTTCGTCCCTCATATCGAAAAGGATCGCCTGCCTGTTTCCAAGGTACATCATTAATACACCTACCACTATCAGGAATACGGGCAGCCAGCTTCTTCTTTTGAACAGCCAGTTACCGCTATTTTCGAATTCATGTACCAAGGCCATAATTGTATATATTTATCAGGTAAAAGTAAAAAAAAAATCAGAAGCTGTACTTCACTCTCAGAAATACTATATTGATTCTGGTCCGTCTGTCAGTAAGATTACTTTTAAAGTGTTGCCAGAAGAGTGAAAAACCGACGTTTTCTGCAAGAGAATATTCCAATGAAGGTCCTGTAAAATAGCCTTTCAGATCCGTGAACCACATTGCTGAAACTGCAACATTAAAAAGTGGAGTCACCGGGTAAGAGAACTGTCCGAAAGCAGTTAACCTTGAGAATGCCAGCTCTTTTGCCGACATATTTCCGGATAATAAAGAAGTAATATCTTCGTGGCCAAGTGGATCATTGCAATACATTACCTGTAACTGTGCCAGTGAATTGTCAGGAAACGATTTATCAAATCCTATTGTAAAAAGAGCCATTCCGGTAGTATCCAAAAAGTTTTCTGCCGGCTGAAACCATGATAATTCACCTCTGAAAGAGACTGAGCCAAATGCCCCTGACCATCCTGATCCAAAAACAATATCCCTGTTGTTTGCAAAGCCTGTTAAGAACTGAATATCATATCCCCATTTATTAAACCTGTAAAGAGCAGCAGCTGTTACATCATTTTTATAATCTTCTTTAACGGCTACTTCAAACACTGAAGAGGAACCAGGATAATATTGAACCCTTATTGCATCGCTTCCCGG
>Ga0116170_10000467_pt1 | contig 42659 bp, 33 predicted proteins | sample AD_JPNHW1_MetaG_FD_89797 | JGI IMG/M metagenome (GOLD analysis project Ga0116170, IMG submission 89797) | Active sludge microbial communities of municipal wastewater-treating anaerobic digesters from Japan - AD_JPNHW1_MetaG | ecosystem: Engineered > Bioreactor > Anaerobic > Digestate | place... | reverse complement strand
GTGCATCCGACCTTCATATAACCGTGGGTACTCCTCCGGATATTCGCGTTGATGGCGAACTGATTCAAACTGACCTTGATGTTCTCACCCCCATGGACACAAGATCTTTGATTTATAACATGCTCACTGCCGAGCAACAAAAAGAGTTTGAAGAATGTTTTGAGCTTGATCTTTCATACTCGGTGCACGGTTTCGGGCGTTTTCGCGTTAACGTGTACAAACAGCGCGGTTGTATCGGGGCTGCTTTCCGCATCATTCCGACCAAGATTCCGACTCTTGAAGAACTGCGTCTGCCCGAAAAATTGCGTGATTTCACACGAATGCGCAAAGGCCTGGTTCTGTTCACCGGCCCGACCGGTTCAGGCAAATCGACTTCGCTGGCCTGCCTGATCAATATCATTAACGAAACCCGACGCTGCCACATCATGACCATTGAAGATCCGATTGAATATCTTCATTATCACAAACGCTCAGTGATCAATCAGCGCGAACTGCACATTGACACCAAATCATTCGACGAAGCTCTCAGGCGCGTTCTACGCGAAGACCCTGACGTTATTCTCGTCGGCGAAATGCGTGACCTTGAAACCGTTTCAGCAGCCTGCACCATGGCAGAAACCGGCCATCTGGTTTTCGGCACCCTGCATACTACCGACGCTGCACAGACGGTCAACCGCATTATCGATATGTTTCCGCCACATCAGCAGGGTCAGATTCGCTCGCAGCTGTCGTTCGTTCTGCGGGCCGTTGTTGCCCAGCAGCTTCTGCCAGTGGCCAGCGGCAAAGGTCGCGTTGTCTGCAACGAAATTCTGGTCGGCAACCCGGCAGTCGCCAACTGTATCCGCGAACAGAAAATTTCGGGCCTGTACACAGTCATGCAGACCAGCCACGAAGAAGGCATGCTGACCTTCGAAATGTCATTGCGTGATCTGTATCTGCGCGGTGACATCACCCTCGAAGAAGCCATGGTGCACACCATGCACCCCAAAGAACTCGAAAGAATGCTCAAGAGCGCCTGAACCGGCGTTCCTTCAAGCTGACAGAGGTTCGTTGTTTTGTCTGATTTTGAATCATGGTATGCAATGCTCGACAACGGCACCTTGACTATCGGGTTTGCCTGTTTCTGCCTTCTGGTTACTCTCACACACCTCGGCTGCAAAATCCGCCTGCAAAACAGAGTTTTGCAGGCGGTTCTGCGTATTACCGTCATAATTACAGCTTTTGGCATTGCCTGGTATGTTCTGCCATTTTTCACGGGCAAAGCTTACGCCACCATGGCCCATAAGATTGCTAACCGCCCCTTCGCCGGTGAACAGCAACTGCGGCAGGCCAGCGATTATTTTTCGCGTGCTCTTGCTGATGGTTACTGGAACAACGCCCTGTTGCGCGACTATTCAGTCAGTCTGGTTCGGCTTGGCGAGGGTCAGAAAGCGGTCGATATAATGATTCAAGGGCCATGGCAGGCTGAAACCAACCCCGAATTGATGGTTCCGTTGAGTCGGGCCCTGCTGGCCGCCGGAAATTATGAGCGTGCTATTGTAATTGCTGGCCAGGCGATGCAGACAGCCGATGAATTCACGAGATTCTGGGCGATCAGAACGATTGCCGAGGCTCATATTGCCAACAACCGCCCTGAAGCGGCTGCCACTTTTCTTGAAAACTGCCTGGCAGGCATCAACGATACCGCAACTCAAGAATTACTCAAACACCGGATCATCCAGATCCGCCAGGGGAAAAAATGGCTGGAAACTCAATAGACAGCGCGAACGAGCAAACGGATCAACCAGTCGCCAGTTCTCTCTTGCGGCGGGTTTTAAGTCGATTGAAACCTGAAGAGGCGGTTTATCTGATCTTTTTTCTGATTCTGGCGGTCATTTCACTCACCGAGGGCGAATCACACATTCATCTTGCCCAGGATCGCCTTGGCTACACATTCTTGGCGATCGGCGCGGGTATCATCACCTTCAGGGTGAACCGTCTGCTGTATTGCAGCCACGGTATTCCGTTTAATGAGCTGGCCGAAGAAGGTCGCCGCAGTCTGCGGATGTTGCGTGACATTTTCAGTGTTCTAATGTGCTGGGCCATGTATGCCAGTCTTAAATCGATTCTGCCCGAATTACCGCTTCTTGATGACTGGCTGATACGTGCCGACCGCCTCATCTTTGGTTTTGACCCGGTAATCGCTCTCGAAAGTTATATCAAACCCTGGTTGACCCACTTTATGGTCGTGAATTACGCCCTGCTTTTCGCTTATATCCCGGCAGTATTTCTGCTGCTGACTGCTAAAGAGCGCCGGCGTGGGCTGCGTGATTTTTTGCTCGGCCTGATTCTTGCTTCATTTTTTGGTTATCTTGGCTATCTGGCGGTGCCGGCGATCGGCCCGCAATACACCCAGGCTGATCAGTTCAAGGTTGCTCTCTGGCAAAAGGAAACCCGCCTGGCCGAAGACATTCTGCTGTTAATCGATTTGAACCGGGTTAAACGCGATTGTTTTCCGTCGATGCATGTCTGTCTGGCAAGCATCTGTCTGCTCTACGCCTGGCGCTACAGCAGAAAGCTTTTCTGGCTGCTTCTGCCCGCAACTCTCTGCCTGATTTTTTCAACTGTTTATCTGAGGTATCATTATGTTATCGATGTTTTTGCCGGTCTGGCGCTTGCCATGGCGGTATTCCTGTCGACCCCGAAACTGCTCAACTGGTGGGAAAGCCACATCGGCCCACTAGAATCAGCCTGAGAAGCGACCAATAAATGAAAAGCCCTGTTAATGGTGGCGGCAACCTGTTGTATCGGCATTTTTTTACTCTGCTGATCATGCTGTTCGGCGTCAGGGTATTTCAAATACTGCTAAATTTCAGGTCTGAATTTGGTGGTCTTTTCAGGCCTATGCCATTAGCTTCAGCTTATACTGGCATTATCATTGGGGTAGCCGCGATCGTTCTGCTGATCCTGGCGGTCTACCATAGCAAGGCACTCAGTGACCGCCTGCAAAACAGGCTGCTGCTGTTTTTATTTTTTGAATACCTGTTGATCGGCCTGCTTCACAATAAAGTTGGGCAAAGAAGCTTCATCTGCGAAATCATCGACGGCAATCTGCCTTTTGACGAGCTTTTAAGCCTGTATGCCGTCGATTTTTTCTTCGAACCGCCCTACTATTTCTGGGGGCTTGCCTGGCTGGCCGGCAGTTATAGACTGGCGGCGGCAACGGCCCGCAAACATCTGCTGCCGGTGGTCTGGGCGCCGGTGCTGTTGCCGATCACCCTGGGCACAAACGCTTTTCCGGCAGTATTTGCGGTGGCCGCCACTCTGGCTGCCGTTGTATGCAGCAAGTGGTGCCAAAAACATTCAGCCAGTGCTGTTATGTGGTTCTGGGCCATCAGTCAACTTGCCCTGCTGGCCTGGCTTAATCACAGTGCAGTCATCTACCGCACTTCCTGGCTGGTAACTCTCTTGTTTTTTCCGTTGATCTGGCTGCCGGCGCTGCTGCTCAATCATCAACTGAGCCGCGAAAGAACCGGGGCGGCGAACGCGGTTACCTGGCTGCTGCCAGCCTTTTGCAATCTGACCTATGCCGTGGTTTTGACCCATGTGCCCCTCGCCGACAACCTTTTTAACCTCTGGTTCAGTATCACTTCGCTGCATTTTGCCTTCTGGAGCCTGGTGCCGGCAATTGCACTTCTGGTGACGGCTTTGGCCGCAGGGCATCTCGTCTGCCGGCTCAGGGTGCCGGTTTTTTTAGCATTAGCGGCGCCGCTGCTCTGTTTTTATCTGATTGACGGGCTGGTAATGTTCAAAATCGGTCTCAGACTGACATTCAACACATTTGACTGGATTCTTGGCCTGAGCCATTTTGCCAGTCTGGCCACAACCATTAGTTCGACCAGAGATGCCTGGCCCTTGCTACTGGTAATTTCGGCATTGCCCCTGTCGTATCTGCTGGTCTTCAGGTTTTCAAGCGGAACGACTGCCGTCTATCGACTAAGCCCGCTGCTGATAACCGCTGCAGCTGCATCGCTGGCCTGGCAAGCCTTCGGAATTGTGCCAACCGGACTTTTTAAAGACCCGGCCAGAATGTTTCTGGCTTCAATACCAGGGTTGTCATTTGAAAAATCTGACAAAAGAACTCTGCCAGAGCTGACGCGGGGTTTTGCTGACTGTGGCATGCCGAGGCTGAAACCTGCCCCAGCAGCAACTGACCGGCAAGCGCCTGCGAAGCAGATTCGCAATCTGGTTCTGATCATGCTTGAATCGACAAGCAACCGCTATATATCGCTGTTTGGGCATAACGAATCAACCTGGCCGCAACTGGCTGATTTTAAAAATCGCATGGAAATCTTTCCATTTTTCTTTTCGTGCTTTCCAGAAACCTCTAATGCTGATTTTACGATCATGAGCGGTCTTTACCCGCCAAATTTTCTACTGCTCAGACAGAAGCCTGACCTGCCTCTGACACTGCTCGTCGATCATTTTAAAAGAGCGGGTTATGACTGCAGCATGTTTCTTTCGGGTTTTCTTGGCGATACCGGCAAATCTGCATTTTACAAATCGCATGGTTTCGACCGCATGTTCGACGCCCTCAACATGCCGGGGGCGGGGCGTGAAGAAGGCTGGATATGGGGTGTAAAAGAGCATCACGTTGTAAGTCAGGTAAATGAGCAGATCAGCAAGATGGCGGCAGCACCAGAAAAGCCATTTTTCATTTATTACCGCATGCTTTACCCGCACGCGCCTTTTCAGAGTATCAGCGGTGCCGCGCCGGTTTTCAACGAAGACGGCCATCAGCAAGGCAATATGGTTGGGCGTTTTAAAAACTGCCTGCTCTACCAGGACAGCGAAATCGCCCGACTGATCAGGCATCTAGACGCATCAACCGTCGGCAGTTCGACCGCCGTTATGATCGTTGCCGACCATGGCACCATGCTTGGCGAAAGCGGCCGCCTCGGTCATGGCTGGAGCCTCGACCCCTGGCTGACCAATGTGCCGATGTTGTTGATCAGGCCTGAAGCCACCGGTTTTCTCGTTAACAGTCGGCCTGGCTCGCAAATTGATATTCTGCCAACTGCTCTGGCCCTAACCGGGCTGCCGCAGCCAACGATGGGGTTTTGTCAGGGTCTGAATCTTCTGGCGACTGATGAAAGCGTGGGCAAAGAGGTAATGGCACGTAATATTTTTTTGAGTTCCATGAGTCAGGCGGCGATTGTTGATCGAGAATTATATTACTGGTTTGCCGAAGACGAGAACGAAGCTCCAAGGGCTTTCAGGTTTTCCTGGGAGAATGAGGGGGTTCGATGGGTTCCTGAATTAAATGTTACCAGCGCAACCTTCGGCATTCGCAGGCAGCAGGCAGGGGAGTTCCAGAAACTGCAGAAATCGCTGCTGTTCAACATGGAGCATTACCTGCGGGATCAGGACTGAAGATTGCAGAAGCATTGTTGAATCCTGCAAAAGCAAATATGCGTCGATTCAACGGCCCGGCCGATCACCCCCCGCGCAGAACCGTTGTAGAATATGGTTGCTGACCGGCCGTATTTGGGGTACATTTCGAGCATGGAAAAATTTCTCGGGCGGATTGGAGCAATCTGGCGTGATTTGAAAGGGCCGGCGGTCGTTGTTTTGCTGGCGATTTTTTCGATCAGGCTGTTTTCGGTGCTCATCAATCTTCGCACTCATCTTGGTGAACTGTGGCGCCCGAGAATCTACGAACCCGAATGGGGCCAGGCATTGATGGCCCTGGTTTTTCTGCCGGTGATCTTGCTTCTGCATAGGGCCTTTGCGCGTCTTTCGACCGGTATTCAGAACCGCTACCTCGTTCTGCATTTTCTGACCTGGCTGAGCATGGTTTTGTTCAACAACCTTTCTGATCGCAGCACCTATCTTTATCATCTTTTTGAAGGTCGTATCGACGGCGAAATACTGCAAAGCCTGCTGGTCATGGATACATTTTTTCAGGCGCCCGGCATTTTCTGGGGTTTCTGCTGGCTGGCCCTGTCGTTGTGGGTGGCCATTAAAACCGGTCAGCGGCGCTGGTTGCCGTTGCTCTGGGCATTGCCGTTTGCCGGCGTAACCTTCTATCAGAACAATCTGCTGCTGGTTTTTTTCAGCGCTTCGGCGGTGGCCGGCATTTGCTGCCACTTGCTGCGCCCCCAGACTTCAGCAAAAAAAGTGTATCTGTTTCAGGGTATCGCCATGGCGTTGATTCTGGTTTTTCTTGACCAGAGCCCGATCATCTATCGCAGTTCATGGCTATCGGCAGTTCTGCTGCTGCCAGTCTGCTGGCTGCCGGGTTACTGGTTCATCAGAAGTTGTGAAGCTGATAACAGCGATTCGGCTCGGGCAATAACCTGGCTGGTGCCGTTGCTGGCCGGCACCCTGTTGAGTCAGGTTCTCTACAATGCCCCTCTAGGCAAAAGCCTTTTCAGTTTCTGGTTTTTTATTGTTTCTTTCAACCACGCAGCGCCGGCAATACCGTTGATTCTTGCAATTATTGCCACAGCGGCACTTGCCGGCAGACTGGCGCAATGGCTGATGCGCCCGGTGTTCGCGCTGGGCGGCATCATGGCGGTGCTGCTGTATCTGATTGACGGTGGTCTGCTTTATCAAAACGGCATGCGCCTGACCTATGGCGCCCTCGGCTGGTTTTTCAGCCAGCAAAGTCTGGCGGTGATTCTTAAAACGATCGGCAGCGTTCTTGACTGGAAACTCGCAGCGGTGATGCTCGGTCTGCCATTTGCGTTGCGAGTTCTTTATCTGGCCGTTAAGGCCAGAGAGAAGTCAGAGAAGCAACTCCTGTCGGGCACGGTTGTCTACATTCTGGTAAGCGCACAACTCGCCTTGATCGGCTATCAGCTGGCAACCGATTACCCAACCCTTCTTGTCGATTCGGGCCGGGTTTTTATGGCGTCATTACCGGCACCAGCGTTTATGCGGCCTGAGAAGCTCCCGACGGCTGACCTTATAAATGGCTTTGCGACCTGCCGAATCTCGGTGGCGCCCAACACCGCCTCAGCATCAGTCTCCGCGCCTTCAAGCGAGTTAAAAAACATCATCATCATCATGCTCGAATCGACGAGCACCAGATACCTGTCATTGTTCGGGTACCCCGAAAAAACGTGGCCGCAGCTTGAGCGTCTGAGCGACCGCACCGAGATTTTTCCATTTTTCTTCTCCTGTTTTCCGGAATCGGCAAGCGCTGACTTCGCGGTTTTGAGCGGCCTTTACGCTCCCGACCATATTTTTCTCGGCAATTCAGGTGGTTTCAACCACCCCACGCTCATCGAGAAGCTCTCTGAGGCAGGCTATGATTGTTCGATGTTTTTATCGGGTTTTATCGGTGACACCGGCTGGAAATCGCTGTTTCAGCCGCGCGGCTTCGCCCGGCTTTATGATGCTGTTTCTTTGCCGGGCACCAGTCGCAGCGATGGCTGGGTCTGGGGCATAAAAGAACACGTGGCGGTCGAGCGCATCGGCAGGCTGCTGCGCGAGAAAGCGGCTGCTCCAGAGAAACCCTTTCTGATCTACTATCGCATGGTTTTTCCTCACTCACCTTTTGATCGGGTTACTGATGACCCGGCGGTTTTTCCGGAAGATGATTACTACAAGGGCAGCTGGGCGGGCCGTTTTAAGAACTGCCTGCTCTATCAAGACGCCCAGATTGCGGGGTTGATCAATCAGGTAGAACAATGCGGTCTGCGTGATAAAACTATTTTTGTAATTGTGGGCGACCACGGCACCATGCTCGGAGAGAACGGATTGAACGGTCACGGCTGGAATCTCGCCCCCGAACTGGCCAATGTGCCACTCGCTATCATCAGGCCGCAGAGCAGCGGCTTTAAAATAAACAATCAGGCTGGTTCGCAGGCCGACTTGCAGCCGACCATTCTTGAACTGGCCGGAGTTTTTAACAGCCGGCCATCGTTTGTGCAGGGCAAAAGCCTGTTGCGAGCGCGCCCGGCTTCCGAGAGCATTTATCTGTCTTCGCTGATACACAAGGCGGTTGTCGAAGACGGGCACTATTTTCTATTTCCGCTCGAGAAATCAGCGGATGCCATGGTTTTTAGAATGAACGCCAACACCTTGAACGGCCGGTTTTCGCAATTAGCAGCCTGGCCACCCGATGATCTCTGGGCAAGATTCAGGCGTATGAAAAAGTTTTTCGGGCTGCAAGGCCAGTTTTTAAATGAAATCGAGTATCATGATCGTGAATATTTCAGGCACTGAACGAGGGTTTTGCCAGGCTGGCGTGCTTACCGCCCTGATGGTTTTCGTAAGCATCTTTTCTTTTTACGCTTTTCACGCTGTTCATCTCGGTTTCATCTACGATGATCGCGAGCAGATACTTGCAGAGAGCCAGAGCCTTGACTTTGCAGAAATGCAACAAATCTTCACCAGACCACATTTTTCGAATAACAGCTATTACAGGCCACTGGCAAGGCTTCTACTCAAATTTCAAGTGGCAGTCTTTGGGAAAGTACCTGGCAATCTGCATCTTTTAAATTGTTTGCTGGCTGCCACAATGGCACTGCTGTTTTTTTTGTTGTTGCAGGCCAGTGTAATGCGTAATAGCCCGAGTTTGGGGTTATTCGCTTTATTTGTCGGTTTGCACCCGGTGGTTTCATCATGCGTTTATATGATTTCGGGGCAGGAGGCTCTGCTGGCGGTCGTATTCATGCTTCTGGCCACATGGTTTTTCAGCGTCGGCCGGGTAAAACTGGCAGGTCTGACTGCTCTGGCGGGTATGTTATGCCGCGAGAACGCGTTGATGATCGTTCCCTTTTTGACTTTATTCGGAACGAGTTCAGAGAAGGTCAACCCGGATGTTGAGCCATCGGTTGACCTGGCAGAGGGTGAAGCAAAGTTTAACACTCGCCGTTCTGAATCGAAGCGAAGCCAGTTCATGCAGGTTCTGCCGCTTTGGGTTGCGGTGCTTGTCTATAGCGTGGCCCGCATGGCTGTGCTGAGCGGCAGCAGCGCTGCGACACTGGTGGCCGAACCGGCCAAGCCGGTAATGGCCTTTCTTTATCTGCTGCAGACGGTTTTATTGCCTGATTACGATCTTGTCTATGAGCCATCAGAGTCGGCGTGGCTGTCGGCCAGAACGCTGGTGGCTGCGATTTTGCTGGTTGTCGGGCTATTCAAGTTAATGCGCGGTTCTGAAAGGGTTAAAGCGTTGCCGCTGATTGCCTGGGTCTTTTTCATGTTTCTGCCGACGGCTAATCTTCTGCAACAGCAGACGGCTTATGATGAACGACACAATCTGGTTGCCCTGCCGGGCTTTGCGGGGTTATGCTGGGTGATGATCGCTTCCCTCAGGTGGTTGAAACCCGGTAAGCTCATCGCATTGCTTCTGGCTGGCACCCTTGTCTTCGGCTTCATCAGTCACAATCGCGCCCGTTTTTTTGCAGATGATTACCAGTTTGCAACACGGTGGCTGCAAACTGACCCTGAAGCCGGGGAAGCCTGGGCAATCATGGGTACCCTGCTGCGAGATAATGGTCAGCATAATACGGCCCGGCAATTTTTCGAGCAGGCAATCAGGTTCAGGCCTGGGATGGCCAGCGCTTATGACAATCTGGGGGCATTGCTGGGCGAAAGCGGTAAGCACCTTGAGGCAGCCAGATATTTTCGGCAGGCAGCAACCCTCGACCCCCGCAACTGGTATTACAGGTACAACCTTGGAGTCAGTCTGGTCGAAACCGGTCATTTTTATGAGGCTCACACCCAGTTCTGCCTGGCGGCAATGTACAATTTCGACGGCGGCGAAGGCGGGCACAAACTGCTACCAGAGCTGACTGGCGTTTGGTACAATATTTTCCGCTGGCGTTACTCATTGACAAATCCGATATTTTAGTTTAGTATTAGGTTGACCGAAGTTCTAATTTATTTTTTTTATGGAAGGAGCCCTATTATGAACCGCAAAGGCTTTACGTTGATTGAACTTATGATCGTTATTGCTATTATTGGTATTCTGGCCGCCATTGCTATCCCGAACTTCCGCAAGGCACGCGAACAGGCCCGTGAAAAGGCATGCTACGCCAACATGAGAGTTATCCTTGGTGCCGTTGAAATGTACAACATGGATAACACCAGCATGATGTCTGCACTGGCAGATGGCGACGCAACAGGTTCAGCCGGTTCACTCGTATCCGGCAAGTATCTGAAGAGCCCGGTTAACAGACCTGAAATGAGCTGCACTTATTCTGGCGCTGCTATTGATGGTACTGGTCTTATCAGCTGCGGCGTGCACGGCACTATTGAAGGTTCCGGTAGCTGATTGTTTCTGTTCTCAAAAAAGAGCGACGCAAGTCGCTCTTTTTTTTTGCCCGCAAATGTTGTAGACTCAGGCAACATCAACAAAGGAACGATCTTCGATGCCCGAAAATGAGGCGCTGCACCTGTTACTGACGGTCTTTTACACTGTTTTTGGCAGTCTGCTGGGCAGTTTCAGCAATGTGGTCATTCTGCGCATGGCCATCGAAAAATCCGTAATTTTTCCGCCCTCAGCCTGCCCAAGCTGCAATCATCAGTTGCATGCCAGCGATCTTTTTCCGGTTTTCAGCTGGTTGTTTTTGCGTGGTCGCTGTCGCTACTGCCAGGCACCCATTTCGTGTCAGTACCCGCTGGTTGAAGCATCGATTGCCGCGATTGTGGGCATCAGTTTTTACAACCTGGGGCTGGGCGGTGATTTTGTCGTAACCGCGGCGCGAATGGTTATCTGGTTCATTGCGGCGGTGATTTTTTTACGCAACGAGGTTCATAAGCCAGGCCCTTTTTTCTGGGCCATATTTTTCTTTGTGCTGCTAAATTTTCCGGTTGGGGGCTGCCCGTTTATCAATCGAGACATGCTGATAGTGCCGTTCATCGCGGCAATCATCGGGGTAATCGCCAGCATCAGGAACCAGGCCGGCGAAGGTATGAAATGGGGCGGGTTGGCGTTTTTGGCTTTATTCAGTCTGCTACAGCGTTTCGGGTTCTACCCTGCCCTGCCGCTGCTGGTGGTGGCATTGGTGCATCTTTCTGAAAAACACCGGCGAGCGGCCAGGGTCGCCTTTTTTGCCATGCAGGTATTAGCGATTGCCCTGACTATCAGAGTTTTTTAAGCTAAGCAGCCTTGTGACGAATATAGTATTCGGCTTCGCGGGCGTAATTTGAATCAGGTGCCAGTTCGGTGATGCGCCGGAAACGGTCAAGACTGGCCGGCATTTTGAGTTTTCTTTCGAGTTCACCAAGTCGCAGCAGAATCGAAGGGGTTTCTCGGCCCAGTTCGATGACGCGCAAAAGGGCCTTCTGCTCGGCATCGGCATCGGCCATGCGATTATAAACCCCGGCCAGACCAACAAAGGCTTCGGCACAGTTTTCGCTGATCATCAGGGTGCGTTGGAATTCTTCTATAGCGGCTTTGAAGTTGCCACGGGCTGAATAGAGTTCTCCGAGCAGGCGATGGCCGTCGAGATGCCCGGGAAACTGGCGAAACAGGTTTTCGAGAACCTTCTCACCCCTGTCGTAATCGGCAATTTTGAGGTACATTTCGGCGGTTTTTACCAGGAATTCAGGCCTGTCAGCGGCAAGACCCGCGAGATGCCGGTAGGTTTCGACGGCCTGATCGTATTCTTCGGCGGCTTCATAAATTTCAGCAAGACATTTCCAGTAAGAAACGTTCAATTCATCGAGAGCGACCAGTTTTTCCATGGCCACGATCGCCTGATCGAAATCGGCCATACGATAATGGCACTGGGCGGTAAGATACATGGCGCGGTGCTGAAGGTCGGTTTTTCGCAATGACATACGAAAATGCGTGATAGCCATGGCATATTTGCGCTGGCGATAGAGGCAGCTGGCCAGGTTGAAGTGCGCGTCAAAGGCGCCCGGGTTCCCGCTGATAATCTGGCGAAAGCATGCCATTGCTTCATTGAGATCTTCCTGTTTCATCAAGAGAGTACCAAGGGCAAAGCTGGCTGTTTCATGATCAGGGTGGGTCGACAGAACGAGGCGGTATTGGGCTATGGCACCATTTAAATCGCCATAGCGGCGCAGTTGTTCGGCCAGGGTCAGCCTGACTTCTATTTTTTCGGGGGAAGCGTTGGCAGCGAGCATCATGAAAGAAATCTGCCGGCCAATTTCACCGGTTCCTTCGTATAGACGGGCATAAGTAATGAAGGCCGCTGCAAACCCGGGTTTAAGTTCAAGGGCGCGGTCGAGATGGAATCGCGCATCGTTGAAGGCTGACATTCTTATCAGGCAGCCGGCCAGTTCGACAATTATCTGAACGTTATCAGGGTCGGTTTTGAGAATTCTTTCGAAAGTGGCGGCGGCGTTGCTGTTATCGCTATTGCGAACATATAGACGAGCCAGACGCAGCATCAACTCGATGTCTTCAGGATTCTGCCGGCTTTGCTGTTCAAGCTGACCGAGCAGCCCATTGAGTTCTTTCGGGCTTTCAAGCATTTTATCTGCCTCAAATTTCTATTTTTTGAGGCTCTGAACTTCTTTGACCAGCGATTTTTTATCAGCGGCGGCGAAAAAGGCAGAGCCCATTACTAATACATCGGCACCTGCCGCACAAATCTTTTGCGCATTCTGCAAAGAAATGCCACCATCGACCTGAATCATGGTCTTCAGCTGCAATGCATCTATCATCTGCCGGAGACTGCGAATTTTATCAAGCATGGGTTCGATGAACTTCTGGCCCCCAAAACCCGGGTTAACGCTCATGATGAGCACCTGGTCGCATTCTTTAAGAAGGAATTCAATTGAACAAAGGGGTGTCTGGGGGTTAAGCGTAATGCCTGATGCGAGGCCCATTTCGCGCACCATGCTCAGATAGCGGTGGGCATGCGTGCAGGCTTCGACATGAAAAGTAATGCGGTCGGCGCCGGCATCGCGCCATGCTTCCAGCCAGCGTTCTGGCTGCTCTATCATCAGATGGACGTCGAAAGGCAGGCGACTGTGCTTTTTGCAGGCCTTGATGATGGGTGGGCCAAAGGTCAGATTTGGCACGAAATGGCCATCCATGACATCGATATGAACCCAGTCGGCTCCTGAATCTTCGAGAGCCTTGAGTTCATCGGCGAGGTGTGCGAAGTCAGCCGAAAGTATTGAAGGTGCGATGAGGGTTCTGCTGGTCATGCTCTCACCAGAAAAGAATCAGAAATACCATGGCTGTCAGGCAGATGCCCATAAAAAGAACCGGGTTATACAGCCAATGTTTTTCGTCATTGCCCTGCCAGTTCGCGGGGGCAGTCGGCTGGTCGGCTTGATCAGCCGCGGCCGGCTTAACCAGGCGCAGATGGCGTTTTGACTGGTTTTTCATCGGCTCATCGGTTGCTTCGGGGCCGTCAAAGCCATCTTTGCCTGAATTATCAACCACCAGAGCGAGGTTGCCTTCAATAGCGGTATCTGCGAAACCTGGCGCCTGCTGATCAGCCGAGGCGTCAGCAGAACGATTGATGCTGACGATCGCTGCCCTGGCAGGGGCTGCCGCCGGTTTAGGCATGGCAACAACTGGCGGCATTGAAGTATTGACGTTCGACATGCGGCCATTGAGGGCATCAACAACCTGTGAAGCCATAGACATCTGCTTGACGCGGTTGCGAATATTGGTTTCTCTGAGGGTTCCTGAGAGGTCGGCCAGGGATTTCAAAAATTCTTCGTGGCTGTTGAAGCGTTTATCGAGTTCACGGGTCAGGGTTCTTCTGACGAATTCGACAATTTTGCCTACCTGCAGTGGTGAAATCTCGGGGTGGCGTATGCGCAGGAGTTTTTCGAGTTTCATATCCCATAGTTCATTGATGCCGCCGCGCTGGCGAATTGGGGATTCACCGGCGAGCAGCTCAAAGAAGGTCGAGCCGAGGAAATACAGGTCAGAATGCACGCCCGAGCCTTCGCTCCGGGAGGTTTTCACCGCAAGTTTCAGGCGGGGATGTGTGAATGAGAGAACACTCAGGCGCCCGTCGGTGCGGCGCAGAACATTTGAAAGTTTGATTGTACGGTATTCAACTTTCTGGTCACAGGCGTATTGCAACACGGTTGCCATATCTTGAATAATGGCAATACAGTCATTGAGAGGCAAAATATTTTCGCGAATGAGGGCGTGCAGGTCTTTGCCCTCGACGATCGGCGAAACGACAAATGGCCGGTCATCGAACATATCAACGTCGAGAACTTCTGCGATGAGGGGGTGTGAAAGGCTGGCGAACGATTTAATTTCGTCGCTGAAGCCACGCACCCGGTCAGGGATTGCGGCCATCTGCTCTTTGAGAATCTTGACCACGACTCGGGTGCCGGTGGCAACTTCGAGAGCCGAATACACTTCATACATGTGGCTCTCAGAGAACGCGGCCTCGATTTTGTATTTGCCGTTAATTATTTCACCAATCATTTCCTGCCTCCAGACTGAACTGCCATGGTTATGGCTCGACTCTGCGTTCTTCAACCGGAACATCATTTATATAAATCTGTACTTTACTATTCGGCACAACCGGCACCTTAACCTTAACAAGTTCGAGAGGTTTATGGGCGCCGGCATACACCTGTTGCCTGCCGTCGGGGGTAATATGAATGAATTTAACTTCTTTTGGCATAAAACCGTCGGGCATTACAAAGCTCATTTCACGATCAACGACCGGAGCCGAGATGCGGGGGGCGGCCTGAACAACTGGCGCGGCGTAGGCGGCTTCGTCGTCGTCTTCGACAATCACCTGCGGGGGTGCCGGGTCGGCGGGGCTTGCGGTCACCGGCGCAACCGCTGGCGTTGCGTTGCCGGCAGGCGTTTTGGGGGCAGGCGGCACGACGGGTTTAACCGGCTGGGCTGCTGCTGTTTCCACTGGGGAAAACACTTCGAATTTTTTCAGGTCGGCTGGAGTGGCAGTGCCTTCGTCGCTACCCGATGAAACGAGCAGGCTGACGACTTCACCGCGGCGCAGCTGCGAATATGGCGATGGGCTGGTAGAAATAATCTGAAATTTTTCGCGGTTGCGGTCAGGTTTTGAAAAAATTCGTCCGAAATTCAGGCCCCAGGCTTTAAGTCGATTCTTTGCATCATCAAGTGAAACCCCTGTGAGGTTTGGCAGAGTGAGCACTTCGGGCTTGCGGCCAAGGCTGATCAGCAGGTCAACATCTTTGTTTACCCCGTATTCTTCAGAAGGCAGGGGCGACTGGCCGACGATGCGGTCAGGGGCAATCTTGTCAGAGAAGAGGTAAGCCCGCTCACCGGTCGATAGCTGGGCATTCATGAGCGAAACATCGACCTCGCGCATGCTGCTGCCAACCAGGTCGGGAACACTGACCTTCTGCAGGCCGAGCGAGATGGAAACCAGCACCTGTTTTCCGGGTTTTACAACGGTTCCGGGTTCGGGGAACTGGGCGATAACGTGATCTTTAGAATATCTGTCATCAAATTTTTCATCACGGCGCACAACTTCAAGGCCAGATGGCTTTGATTTCATGACTTCGACAATGTGCTTGCCCCTGAAGTCTGGAACAATAATGGTTCCGCCACGGTTGAAGAATTCGTTGAGTTTGTTGTAGGCGAAGTAGACGCCACCAACAAGAACGGCAACCAGTATCGACATAAGAATCGACATCTTGATGAGAATCGACAGACACGAATCACTTTTTTTCCTGGTCATCACTTTTTCCTGCAAGCTGGCCACAAGCAGCCAGAATTTCCTGACCTCGTGATTTTCTCACGGTGACAGCAATACCTGCTTTTTTCAGAATTTTGCGAAACTCTTTTTCGTCTTTGTCGGGGGCCGGGGCATAGGGCGAACCCGGGAAATGATTGAAGCGAACGATGTTAACATGCACCAGCAGGCCTTCACAAAAGCTGACCAGGTTCATGGCATCCTGAACCTGATCGTTAACATTTTTGAGCAGCACCACTTCGAGAGTGACTCTGCGGCTGGTTCTTTCGCAGTAATTGCTGATTGCTTCCCGGAGTTTTTCGAGAGGGTAGCGTTTGTTCAACGGCACCAGAATTGTTCGCGAAGCATTGTCGGCGACATGAAGCGAGACAGCGAGGTTAACTTCGCCGGGTCGGTCCATGAGTTCAACGATGCCTTCAACGACGCCTGAAGTGGAAATGGTGATGCGGCGCGTGGCCAGCCCAAGCCCCTGCGGGTCAGTGAGCACATCGATTGCTTCATAAAGTGCGGGGCGATTGAAAAAAGGCTCGCCCATTCCCATGAATACTATATTAGTCGGTTTTTGGCCAGTGCGTTTAACCAGCAGCATGACCTGAAGGATAATTTCGTCAGAGGAAAGACTGCGGTGAAAGCCCATCGAACCGGTTCTGCAGAAAACGCAGCCAACCGAGCAACCAACCTGGGTCGAAAGGCAGAAAGTCAGTGAATCTTCATCGGGAATGGCCACGGCCTCGATGAGTTGGTCATCGCCAAGTTTGACCACAACTTTGCTGGTGCCATCGCGGTCTTGCAGATAACGTTCAACCGGCGGCAGAATCTTCGGAAAAGCTTCTTTGAGCTTTTCACGGTCGGCCAATGACAGGTTGGTCATCTCATCGAATGAAAAAACAAATTTGCGAAAAATCCAGTCGCGCACCTGTTTGGCCCGGAAAGCGGGCATTCCGAGGTCGGCGAGCGTTTTCTGGAATTCGCTGAAGCCACAAGTAAACAAAGAGTTTGCTGTCATTTTCTTCCCCTTCTGACAATACATCGGCAGCCTTCGGCAAACAGCTGAAGAAAAACTGCGGTCAGTTGAGGTTGAACTTGTCTAGCATGTCACCCATCATCTGAACCAGCGTCAACAGCTCTTTGGTGACATTCATATACTGTTTTATATGTGCCAGTTGTTCATTAACCGCGAAGGCCACCCGGCGGGTGCCCTCGGAGGTAATCTTGGTTGCGCCAGAAATGCTTTCAATACTGGCACGCAGCGAGTCAATATTCTGCGACTGCTCTGATGAAGCGGCGCTGATATCCTGAATCATCTTATTGACGTTCAGAACAGAACTCACGATCTTGTCGAGATTATTACCTGCAACGTTGGCGATGTTAACGCCATCCATAACCTTACCGGCACCGCGGTTGATGGTTTCAACGGCCTTACCGGTCTTGAGAAGCATTTCTTTAATCTTTTTGCCGATATCTTCGGCGGCCTCGCCTGATTCTTCGGCGAGTTTGCGCACTTCACCGGCAACGACCGTGAAGCCCTGGCCGTGTTCACCTGCCCTGGCGGCTTCGATCGCGGCATTGAGCGCCAGCAGGTTTGTCTGGTAAGCGATATTGGTGATGGTGTTAACGATTTCACCGATCTGTTTGCCTGCTGAATTGAGGTTTTCGATGTTGTCTTCGAGACCGAGAACTTCATCTTTGATAACGCCCATGGTATCGATAACTTCACTGACGGCCAGCTTGCCTTCGGTGGCAATCGCAGCCGTCTCGGCGCTGTCAGAGGCCGCCTCGTGGGAACGATCGGCGATAGTCTGAGCCGAAGCCGAGACTTCCTGGATGTGGAGGGTCGTCGATTCAAGAGTATTGGCAATATAGTTTGAACTGCGCGAAATTTCTTGAACATCGGTGAAAAACTGTTTGACGTTTTCATCAGAAAAAACCGGCATGGCGGTTAAAGGTTCGAGCTTGCGGCCGAGTTCCTGGGCGATTGAATATGATTCTTGAAGCAGGGTTCTCGCGGTCGAAAGAAAGCTGTCGAATTGAATAGCGCATTCGAGCATATCATTCTGCGAAGATTCGACGTTTTCGTTCTGAAAACTCTTCAGTCGTTCAACCACGTCTTTGATAGGCATTGAGACCTGGTTCATAAAAAACCAGAGAATCACCAGCACGATCGGCACGAAAAACAAGGTGCCCATGTAAAAAATTCGCGAGGCAATTTCGAGGTTTTTAACGCCTTCATCGAGGGTTTCGAGTTCTTTAAGCCTGGTGTTGACAAACTCATCGAGAATTGTGGCTTCTTGCGATTTTATTTCGATTCTGCTGACCGCTTCGTCGATCAGTCGCTGTTTTGCAGCTTTCAGTTCTTCAATCGTCAGTTTTTTGGGCGGCTCGGGCGCGGCATCAGCCTCGGTGGCAGCCTCATCACCGTCAGCAGGCGCGTCGGCATCGGCGGCTGTCGATTTGCTGCCCGAAGCAGTTGCAGCGGCGGGCGTAGCGGCGGCAGTGTCGGCCGCCGGGTCATCGGCAGCAACAGCCGGTTCTGCCGCGTCAGCTGCAGGTGCATCACCGGTAGCAGCGGTATCGGCGGCCGGCTCATCGGCAGCGCCTTCTGCGCCAGGTTCGGCAGCGGGTTCAGCGGCAGGTTCGGCGGCTCCTTCTTCGGGGGCCGGGTCGGCAACCTGAAATTCTTCGAGGCTCATCTTCTCGATATCTTCGAGAATAGGCGTTTCGCCCAGCGCCTTGAGCTGAGAAGAAATGCTTTTGGTGCCGGTTATAACGTTACGCGCCGCGAACATGCCGCGGCAGGCAGAGAATATAACATTGGCGCCGATAACCGGGATCAGAATCAAAATCAGTGTCAGACCCAGTATTTGAAACTGCAGTGTAAGTTTTTTCATGGTTAAGTGCCTGCCGGTGTGGCAGGTCGCATCATTTTATCACAAATACAAGAATTTATCAGCTAAACCTTGATTTTGCCCTGCCGCAGAATTATGGGGGGCACTCTGGAAAAATCAACAACAGTTGAAGGCAGGCCCGGGGGCAGTATGCCGTCGTCGATCAGCCAGTCTATTTCATCTGAAAATTCAGCAGCAATCAGATCAGGGTTATTATCGGAAGGATCTCCGGAGCGGTTGGCACTGGTTGTCAGGATACGGCACGGCAACCTGCCGAGCAACTGCAACAGTGATGGGTGCGCCGGAACCCGGACACCAATGCTGCCGAAGGTGAAAGCGGCGAGCGCCTGATGTTTTGCGGCCGGCAGAACGGCTGTCAAAGCTCCGGGCCAATGTTGCAGCAATTGTGACCTGACACCGGGAGGGGTTTCGATGCCAAGACTGGCCAGGTCGTCGATACAAGACACGAAAAGAATCAGAGGTTTTTGGCTGCTGCGGCTTTTGATGCGATACACCCGATCAACCGCGCTGGTGCTATGAGCCGCCACTGCAAAACCATATAAAGTATCGGTGGGCAGCACTGCCACAGCGCCGTTATCTAGTTCAGCAAAGAACCTGTTTGCCAGTTCGGTGTCTGCCAGAAGTCTGTCAATATGAACCCTGATCATTAAGACCTCACAGTCAGAATCAAATTCGTTCGAGCACCAGGTAGCGCTGGCGCCCACACAGATCATCGCCGGCCAGCAAAAGTTGCCAGCGGCTGGCAGTCAGTTTCAGCAGTTCGGGGCGTTGCCCGTGCCCATGTTCAAAAACAAGCAGGCCGCCCGGAAGAAGAACACGCCAGGCCTCGACCAGAAGTTGTTCGATGAGTTCAATACCGTGCGGCCCGCCGTCGAGAGCCATTTCTGGTTCAAACTTGCTGACTTCGGGCTGCAAATTCGGGATGTCTTCAGAAACAACGTATGGTGGATTAGAAATAATCATGTGCAGTGAAGCATCGGCAAAAGCGCTCAGCAGATCACCCTGCAGCAGGGCCAGGCGGCCTTCAATTTCGCTGAACTTTTTGAGATTACCCTGGGCAAGCGCCAGAGCCTCTGCTGATAAATCAACGAGGAAACCTGCGGCGCCCGGGAAGCGGCGGGCCATGGCGATGCCAAGAATGCCTGTTCCGGTGCCGATATCGGCGAACCGGAAACCTGTTTTAAATGGTCGTTCATCTATAGCCCGGGCCGCTGCCAGAAAGACTTCTTCGGTTTCGGGTCGGGGAATAAGGGCCCCGGGGCCGACCTGCACCTCAAAATCGAGAAAGCCCCATTCGCCCACCAGATATTGCAGGGGTTCATGCTGGCAACGTCTGTGCAGCAGCGACGCGAACTCACGGCAGAACTGGTCGGTGGCAGGGGTTTCCCAAAAACGGAGCAGGCTGCCATTATTAACGCCAAGCACCCTGGCGGCGAGACAGTCGGCATTGAAGGCGGCATCTTCGATCTGGTGGCCGGCAAGCTCGCGCCGGGCATTGAGAATGAGCTGGCGCACCGTCAGAATTGCCATGAGCGCCGGTTATCTTTCTTCCTGGACTTCAGAGAGTTTGCGCAGGTTATCGGCTTCGCCGAGGGCGTTGATGATGTCGTCGAGATCGCCATCGATAATTTCATTGAGGCGGTAAACAGTTAGATTGATGCGGTGGTCAGTCAGGCGTTGCTGCGGGAAATTATAAGTGCGGATGCGCTCTGAGCGGTCGCCGCTGCCGACCTGGCTGCGTCGGTTTTCGGCCCGGGCATTGTCGCGTTGCAGACGGGCATTATCAAGCAATCTGGCCTTGAGAATACGTATGGCTTTTGCTTTGTTCTTGTGCTGACTTTTTTCATCCTGGCAGCTGACGACAATACCCGTCGGCAGATGGGTGACCCGCACCGCCGAATCTGTGGTATTGACGCTCTGTCCGCCCGGCCCAGATGATCTGAAAACGTCGATACGCAATTCATTCTCATCGAAACTGACATCAACATCTTCGGCTTCGGGCAGAACGGCAACGGTCGCCGCCGAGGTGTGAACTCTTCCGGAGGCTTCGGTGGCCGGCACACGCTGCACGCGATGCACACCGCTTTCAAACTTGAGTTTGCCAAAAGCCCCAGAACCCTGAACTGCAAAAACCACTTCTTTGATACCGCCGATACCCGTGTCGCTGATGCTCATCAATTCACATTTCCAGCCCTGGCGTTCGGCAAAACGCGAATACATTCGATAAAGATCAGCGGCGAACAGGGCGGCTTCTTCGCCGCCGGTGCCGGCACGAATTTCAAAAATCGTGTTTTTGCCGTCATCTTCATCTTTCGGCACCAACAGCATCTTTAGCTGCTTTTCGAGTTCTTCAAGCTGCGGCTTCAGCTCAGCTATTTCGAGTTCAGCCATCTCTTTAAGTTCTTTGTCGGTCTCACAGGCCAGCATATGCTCGGCGCCATCGCAACTGCTTCGCAGTTCGCAGAAGCGCGCGTAGGCCTCAACCACCGGCCCAAGTTCAGCCCGGCGTTTTGCCAGTTTCTGAAATTCAGCCTGATTGCTGATGACTTTCGGGTTAGAAAGCTTATCAGTAAGCTCTTTATAATTTTCTTTGACCGACTCCAGCTTATCAAGCACTTTTTAGAGCCTTTCGAGCATTTGCTGGATGAGCTTGAGGAAATACGGCTGTGCAGAAGCAGCAGCGGCAATAACTTCTTCGTGGTTAACGTTTTCGTGGCTTTCGCCAGTGGCCATATCGGTAATGCAGCTGATGCCGAGGATTCTTTTAATGCCCCCATGCACAGCAACAATGACTTCAGGAACCGTAGACATGCCTACTGCATCAGCACCCCAGACTTTAAAAGCACGAAGTTCTGCGGCGGTTTCATAATTCGGGCCACTGACCGCCAGATAGACACCACGTTCAACCGGAGCGCCGATGGCACGACCGACCTGCATAGCCGCATCAACAAGGTCTCTGGTATAAATACCCTGCATTGGCGGGAAACGCGGCCCCATGCTGTCGTCGTTGCGGCCGATCAAAGGATTGCCACCCATGAAATTGATATGATCGGTCATTATCATCAGGTCACCGACCTTGAAGTTGCGATTCAGGCCGCCAGATGCGTTGGTGATGATCAGGTCGTCAATACCCAGGGCAAGCATTACCCGCATCGGAAAGGTGATTTCATGCATGCTGTAGCCTTCATAGAAATGAAACCGACCCTGCATCGCTACGACATTTTTGCCGCCGGCTTCACCGATTACAAGTTTGCCGGCATGCCCCTTAACCGTCGATACCGGGAAATGTGGAATCTGTTCGTAGGGAATAGCGATGGCATTTTTAATTTCGTCAGCAAATTTGCCAAGCCCTGAACCAAGCACCAGGGCAACCTGCGGCCTGACTTTCGTTTTTGTACGGATAAAATCGACGGCCTGCTGAATTTTTGCTTTAATTTCCATTACGGTTTCCTTAATCGGGCAGAATCACGCATCAGATGCGGCAGAGCAGCCTAACACAACCATTATCAGCTTGTCAACGGCACAAAATCACCATACGTCACAGGGGATACCAGCCAAGACGATAAAGAAAAAGATTTCGGAAAGGCAGCATGCGAATCAAGGTCTGAGAAACGCTGGGAGTAAAAAGCAGGGCCTGATAGTGGCTGAGTTCATGCTGATGCGCACCGATCTCGCGGAATATTGCCAGCAAAGGTTCGATGGCTGCCAGATACCTGCCGCTTTCGACAAATATCTCAAAGAGACTTGCCCGGGCGCTGAAATTAAACGACTGCGCCGCGATTACTAACTGCATGTCATCGATTGCACCTGTGTAATCGCCCTGCCGGCGGCGACTCTCGGCTCTCAGATATTGCACATCAACATCGTCTTCATAGCCGAGAGATATAGAAAAATCGTCTTCAGCGCCCCGGAACTTCTTCAGAAAAAGTCGCAGGTAACCCCGATCATTAAGAATATCAGAGCGACCAACGTTATAATAAACGGCCTTATCAAACATTTCTTCGGCGACAGCAGCTTGTCTTAGTGCCATATTGATGCGGCCGAGGCCATGATAGCCACCGTAAAAAGTCGGATACAGCCTGATAATTTCTTCATAATGCGGTGTTGCCTCAGCAAAACGATCCTGAATCAGGAAATGGAGAGCCAGTTGATTTCGGGCAAACCGGTTTTGGGGCTCGATCTTCAGACAACTTTCAAAAAGAGTCTGGGAGTTCTGCCAGAGAAAACTGTGGTTAAACGAAATTACCGCAAGGATCAGAATCAATACCAGAGCCGCCGGCATCGCCAGGTTGCCTTTTTCATATCTGAGAATCCAGTCATCAACAGTCGTGACCAGGGCAATCAGAACCCCCAAAAGCGGAACATACATAAAATGCCAGGCGGCATAAAACTGGTAACCGACTCTTATCAGCCCCGAAAGCGGCAAAATGTGCAGGAAATAAAACAACAGGGCAAAAGCGACCGTTCTGTTTTTTCTGCCTGTATAAATAGCGAATACAATTAAGAGCAGCAGGTAATACGGCCCGGCCGCCAGTCGGCCGACCGTGGCATTATTAATCTCGCAGACCGCCGACAAATTCATCGGCAGCAAAGTTTTGGCAACATAAAGACTCATGCCATAACTGGCAACCTGATAATTGTTTATCGCCTGCTCGGAGTTTGCGATTTCGCCGCCGGCGGCAAAAAGCAGCACCAAAAACAAAGCTGCGGCCACACAAAAAGCGCCGGTTTTCTCAACCAAAAGCCGCGCCGACAGTTTTCTTCTTTTAAGCCAGTCGAGCATCAGCCAGCAGACAGGCAGCAGAAAGGACAACGCCTTTGCCAGGCCTGACAAAGCAACAAAAATCGTTGCCATGGCAAGGTCTTTGCGACTCCCGGAAGCCTGATAATTCACGTAGGCATGCAACGAAGCGAAGTAAAAAAGCCCATAGAGAAGGTTTCGGCGCTCGAGCGCCCAGGCAACCGTTTCGACCTGCATAGGGTGAACGGCCCAGAGCGAGGCAATCACCAGACTGAACAGTGGTCGTTGGGTCAAGGATCGCAACAGCAGAAAAACCAAGCTGGCGGCCGCAAGATGCAACAGCAGATTTACCAGATGCGAGACCGAAGAGTTAAAGCCAAAAAAATTATATTCAAGCCAGAAAGACATGGTGCTCAAAGGGGTAAACTGATTGGCACTGAATGAAGTAAAAATATCTTTAAGCGCCCCCAAGGTAAGGGGCGCCTTGATCAGCGGGTTTCCAAGAATATCGATGTTTTCGTCGTAAAGCACGTAATCGGCATTAATAACCGGAGCATAAGTGACGATCAGCAGCAGCCACAGGGCAAACAGCATATAAGATTGTCTGGCAGCAATACGCTCGATCAACTGTATCATTTCCGCATCCATTCTTTTTGCCAGAAGGCAAACATCAGCAGCGCCCAGAGTCGGTAACCGTTGTCTTTAACCCTTTGGCGGTGGTCATCATAAAGTTTCATAATCGCAGCCGTATCAGGAAAAACCTCTCTAAACGCTTCGGCATGCATACAGTCAAGAAATACTTCAGCCAGGTGCCCTTCAAGCCACATAGATACCGGGCTTCCGAACCCCTCTTTTTTTCGCTTCAGAATTTCAGGGGGCAAAACCGGGGCCAGCTTTTTTCGCAGCAGTGTTTTGCTTTTCAGCAGGCTGAATTTGCGCTTTTCGGGTATGGCAAAGGCAGATTCGACCAGGCGGTAATCAAGAAAGGGTGATCTGACCTCAAGAGTGCTGGCCATGGCAGCCTGATCAACCTTATAAAGAATATCGTCCGCCATCCAGCTCTGCAAATCGACAACCGCCTGCTGTTGCAAAATCGGCAGATGACTTACCCCGGCAAACATTTCTGATACCGTATTCCATGTCTGATGGCCAGAAAGCCCTGCAACGATCTGTGGGCTTAACAGTCGGCGTTTTTCGTCTTCAGTAAAGAGCAGGCGCCAGCAAAAATGGCTCTGTTGGGGAGGAAGATGCGCGAACTCAAGAAACTGCCGGAGTTTGTAATGCAGCGACACCTTGCCGCGGTCAGCCGGTATTAGCGACATTACCCCTGAACCAAGCCGCAGCAGGTTGTTCCAGAATGGCACGGTTCGATACCCGGTCAGAGCGATTGCATCGGCTCGGCGCGTTTCATAACCGGCAAAAAGTTCATCGCCGCCATCACCGCTCAAAACAACTTTCATGCGCCTGGCAGCCAGACTGCACAGCTGAAAAAAGGGCATTACCGAGGTATCTGCGAACGGCTGGTCAAAGTATTTAACCACCAGTTGCAAAAAATCGCTGTCAGGTTCGCAAAAGTAATCGGTCTGGTTGGGCAAACCGAGCTTTGCGGCAAAACGGGCAGCCTCAACCGCTTCATCATAGGACTTTTCGCGAAAACCGATGGTAAAAGTCTGAATATCGCGGTTTTTGCGTGCCGCAATCGCCGTTATAGCTGAAGAATCAATACCAGCGCTCAAAAACGAGCCAACCGGAACATCGCTGATCAGACGGTATTCGATCGCCGAGTCGAGCAAGTCGAGAAGAGCATCTGATTCACGGCAATGGCCTTCAGCAATCCTCTGGCCAAGATTCCAGTAACAGATTTTATTGATTCTTTCAGGGGTAACCTTTAGATAACAGCCTGGTTCAAGCTTTTTGACCCCAGCAAAAATGGTTGAAGATCCGGTGACATAACCCAGCGACAAATAATCTGAAACAGCCTTCCAATCAGTTACCGCAGTAATCTTCGGGTGCCTGAGCACCGCCTTGGCTTCTGATGCAAAAATAAAATCAGAGCCGTCATGCCAGTAATAAAAGGGTTTGACGCCAAGACGATCTCTGACGCAGAAAAGACTTTTTTCGTGCCGGTCGAAAATGGCAAAGGCAAACATGCCGTTCAGGTATTGCAGACAATCGGGCCCGAGTCGCGCCCATAACTCGGTCAGAATTTCGGTATCTGAGGTGGTGTGCGGCGTAAAACCCGCAAGCATGCCCTGCAGTTCACGGTAATTGTATATTTCACCGTTAAAAACCAAAACAAAGCGCCCGTCAGCCGATTTAAACGGTTGATCTGCCCGGGCGGCAAGATCAAGAATCGACAGTCGCTGGTGCCCGAGAGCTACGGGCCTTTCGAGAAAAAAACCATCCGCCTCAGCACCCCGATGCCTGATACTGGCCGCCATGCCCTTGACGACCGCAAAAGGTTCTTCAGCCGAGTTGCCCAAAAAACCGCAGATGCCACACATAATAGCTCAGCGCCACCACTTGAGCAATTTTTGTGCGAGGAAAAACAATTCTGACTCGATGAGCATCCCCGACCAGCCTGATTTAAAACGAAACATGGCCAGCGGTTGATAGAGCTTTGAGGCCAATTTAATCAACGCGTCTTTAAAAGAACCGCTGTTAAGCAGTAACTCAGCTTTATCATCAACAAAATAGGCGGTTACCTGCAACATTCTGATGTATTGTTTCAATTCTTGCGAAAGCCAGGGTGCCGAAACATCTTGTTCAATCTCAGAATTTACCCATTCATCGAGGGTTGCAGGCGACTTATAGCCCATGGTTTTCGCCTTTTCACCAAGTACCGAGCCTGGAACCACCCGAAAAATATTGGGCTGAAAAATAAAACAACGGAAGTTGTCTTTAATCAGTTGCGAAAGAAGCCGGGTGGTCTGGCGAATTTCGGCAACTGTTTCTGAGGGGGTGCCGACGATCCAGTTGTAGGCGGCGATCAATTTTGGGTGCCGGGCGAGTTTTCGATTAATAGCTAGAATATCTTCGACGGTAATTCCCTTTTGAAAAAGGTCAAGAACACGCTGACAACCAGATTCAACGCCGACATGCAGCATCTCGGTTCCAGTTTCACTCAACAATTCAAGGAAACTGTCATCCATGCGTTTAATCTCGTCTACCCGCGCACCTCTGAAGCTCAGCCTGATTTTTATGCCTCTGTCTTTCATTGTGGTGACTATAGCGCGAATGTGTTCAAGGTTAACAAAGGAATCGTCATCATAAAAATAGATGGTGGTCGCCCCGTAGTTGCGCTGCAAAAACTCAATATGATCAACAGTCTCACGGGCGCCTACCGGCGCCCATTTTGGCGAAAAGTCACGATAAAGAGCCGGCGAAATACAAAAGGCACAGTGATAAGGGCAGCCGTAAGCACTGTAAATCGGAAAAATTCGTTCATTTGAGCCAATCTGCCCGTAGACAGAGTAGTCTTCAATCAATTCATAGGGCAGGTCAGTGTAGCCGACATGTTCAAAGCCATGAAATCTGGGGTTGAAATAGTGCTGACCGGCAATCTTAAAGGCCAGACCGGGAATCTGCTTCAGGCACTCAGCATCAGCGGCTTTTCCGGCCAGAAGGGCTTCAGTAAGCAAAGCAGTGGCAGATATACCGCTGCCGGCCACTGCGAAGTCGATGCTGCTGTCGTTCAGACATGATGAGGCATCGACGGTTGGCATTGCACCGCCCCAGACGATCGGGGCAGGCGAACAGGCTCTGATGAAGTTTGAAATTTCTCGGGCATGGGCAGTTGGAAACCCCGCCATCACGGTAAAGCCGACCCAGAGCGGCTGCAAAGCCAGAAGTTTTTTGAGCCGAACTCGCCAGTCGTCTTCAATGACCCTGGCATCAAGAATCTCGACACGCACTGCCAGCTTTTTCAAGGCCGAGGCGATATAAAGAAGACTCAGCGGCAGATGCTGTGAAAATTCGCCAGACAAGCCCATCCGGGGCTGAATTAGAACGACGGTGGCTTGAGTTTCCTGCATTATTTGCGTCTCGACAAGGTATCAACATAAGATTTCCCCATGATGAAGGCAAGAAAGGAAAACCCGATGGTCAAAACGCCTACTCCCAGCGAAAATATGAAGCCAAGAAAAGTATCGCGACCCAGCCGGTTTTTAACCGCTACCAGCGATGCAATACCAGAAATATGCATAAATAAAAGGCCGGCAAAACATTTTATCGGCTGATAAATCAACGACATGCTGATAACCAGAAAAAAGGTTTTGATTGAATCTCGCAGGTGACGGACTTTTGAAACGCCGGTGCGATCACCATACTCAATTGGAATGTATTCGATAAACTGGTCATTGAGAGCAGCAAAAAAGGTCAGCGAAGTCGAAAACGAGAAACCTTTGCTGAAGAGGTGCCCGCCCTTTTCGACAAGTGATTTTTTAAAAATTCTGATGCCGCTGTTGGGGTCGAGAGAGTCATGATTACCAAGGAATTTAAGCATAAGTTTCAAGGTAGTGCGCATCAGACTTACCACACGCGACTGCGAGGTAATCTGCCGCGCACCGATCACCATGTCATAGATATCCATGAGCGGAATCATGCGTCTGAAGATTTCAGGGTTGTAGGTGCTGTCGGCATCAACAATGCCAATGAATGGATACCGGGCCTTTTTGATGCCCAGCAGCAGGGAACGGCCATAGCCATAGTTTTTTGGATGCCTCAATAACAGGCACTTGTCGCCTGGCACATTCTCGGCAGTCTTGTCTGAAGAACCATCATCAACGACGATTATCTCGAAGGACAGGCCCTTGAATGAGGCGAAGACGCCATGGCATTTTTCAACAGTCGCCGCAATGGCATGTTCTTCATTGTAGGCAGGAACGATGATCGAGATTCCCTGTTTTAAGACTTCGCCCGAATTATTCATTGGCCCCTCTTCTGCTTTCAGTGAGCTTTTACTGTAACAGCAAGCTAACATACCTGAAGAATCTAGTCAAACAGGGCCTGGTTCTAACGAGAACTGTTGCTGGTTTTATTGACGACAAATGCAAACTCGACTTCGTCGAAACCACCAACCCAGAAACACCAGAGGCGCGAGCACAGATAGGGTGAGAGGTTGGCAAAAAAATCGATGACTGCACCGGCAACCTGCGCCAAAAAGCAAACTGGCCCTGACATGACCGTTCGCTTGAGATACACCTGGGCGAACCAGCGCAGTCGCATGCCTGCAAGCTGCATGTGCACGCCCTGATAACCACCCTTAAAGGTCGGGTTAAAATACAGGGGAAAGGACACATCAAAACCGCGCTTATGCTGGGCATGGGTAAAACCGCGAGAAAAATGCGGAACCCGCAGCACAATTCTGGCACCATCAGCTGCAATTCGATAAAGTTCGCGCATGACGGCAAAGGGGTCATCAAGATGTTCGAGAAGGTGATCTGCCTCAATCAGCGCGAACTGATTATCGGCAAAAGGGTATGGCAGGAGGTTCAGGTCATGGCAAATATCAGGCCCGGCGCCGGCGACAAAATCAACGTTTACGTAGCCGTCTTTTTTAAACTCGCCACACCCGAGGTTCAGCTTCTGCATAAGATTTTTATGGAGTCGCCACCACAATCCGACCAACCAGGTCAAGGTAACTGCTCTTTGGAAACTGCTGACGCAGCATGGCAAGCACCCGGTCTGCCTCGGGCCGGTTACCCAGCTCGATGAGAATCCTGACGATGTAATAGAGAGCGCCTTCTTGAACAGCCTGGTTAGAAGAGGTTTCGAAAGCCTTTTTAAAACCGAAATAGGCTTTGGTCACCAGCCCCATTGCGTATTCAGAGTAAGCGCTGAGAAATTCATAGCGATCAACCGGAACATTGCGCGGGTCTGGCTTGAACTGCTTGAGAAGCTGCAAAGCCCCCTGGGGATTGCGTTCTTGAATGTAGCATTCGGCGAGCAGATAAGCGGCCCGTTGAAACTCACTGTCTGATAGGCCGCCATAGACGGCGTCGGTGAGCGCCAGGCGTGCCGAAAGAAATTCGCCTTCATCAAAAAATCTGATGCCACGCTGCAGGTTTTCTTGAGAAGCAACCGGCCTGGCATTGTCATACAGGGTCTTTTTGATAAAATCCTGGGCATACTGGTTCATGACTTCTTCGGTCAGGCCATTGAAACAGACCGAGAGTTCCTGGCTCAGATCACCTGATTTCATCAGGCGCTTAACAAAGCGATGCAGAGCACTGCTGCCGAAGCTTTTCAGCAAGAACCTTATTTTAAGGTAATTTTCGACATATTTCTCCAGCGAAATCGGGTTACCATCGATATTTTCATCTTCACCGCCGATTGCGTTAATATCAAACCCACGACGGGTCAGGGCTTTAATGCGTGCCAGGCCCTGGTCGGCGGCATGAACGGCGGTGCCTTCTTTAACCCACATCGGCAGAGAATCATACTCTTTGAGACCCATGGAATCTGCCATGATCGCGTGAGTCATTTCGTGAGTCATCTCTTCGAGCAGGGTAGCCTGGTTATTAATTAGAAAATCAAGATCGATATAAATATAATGAACGATGGTGCGGTTGGCGGTGCGCACTGACTGGCGTTTGCCCCGCAGTCTGAAACCCTTGTAGGTAAGGTTGTCAGAAAACATCACAACCACATACATCTGCTCGCGGGTCGGAATGCCCAGGGAGCGCTGAATCTTCAGAAATGATTCCTGATAAACGAACGGCAGGTCAGCCAGAATCTTCGCGAACCCGGGGTTACCGCGGAATTTTCCGGAATAACTGGTATCAATATGCAGCACTGCCGATGCGTGGCACGGCAGCATAACTACGAAAACCGCAATAATAAACAACCTGATCAGCTTATTCTTCATCTACTGATTCTCCAACAGGTTTATTATCGTCATTTGTCGCGTCTTTTTCACCATGAGTTTCAGCAATTTTGCTGCGGGCTGCAAAAATCTGGCCAAAAAGCTGATGATTGGCGGCTACTTCCGGGCGTGCCAGCAGCGAATCAAAAGTTTGCAGAGGCGTTTTGAGCATACCGGTTGCCTGCAAAATCATCGCGTAATGAAAATCTACTTCGGGCGAAACTTCGCTGCGGCCAGTGAAAACCTGGTTCATTATCTCGAGCGCTTCGGCATTCTGGCCGTTCTTATGCAAGGCCCAGGCCAGGGTATCAAGATTAAACACCAGTCCGGGCAATTTTTCGACTGACATCCTCGCCATTTCAAGGGCCAACGGCAGTTCCTGGTTAACTTCGAGCAGGGTATAGGCAAGATTGTTCAGCACAACTGAATTGTCAGGGTTGTATTTAAGCGAGGTCTTGAAGGCTTTTATTGCCGGCGCATACTGCTGATATTTGAGGTTCAGGTCGCCAAGATGCTGCCATAGAAAAGCATCCTCAGGCAGAAGAGCGCTTGCGGAAGCCGCGGCCGCCAGAGCTTCCGTGCCGCGATGTTCGAGGTCAAACGCGCTGCTGAGGCGGTAGAGATACAATGGAATGCCAGGCTGCAACGAAACCGCTTTTTCAAGATGCACCCGCGCTTCAGCTGGCGAAAAATCAGCAGGTTGGCCTTCTATGAGCGCCAGGCCTTTGAGATAATGCAGAGGTGCGTAATCACCATGATTCTGCAAAGCCTGATCGGCAATGCTTACTGTCAGGGTAACCGCATCAAGATCGTAGGCAATGCCAGCCCTGATCGTGCTTTTTGCCAGAGAAGAAGATGACATATACAGCCCACCGGCAGCCAGAATTGTCAGCAGTGGCAGCAACAGCATGGTATTTTTGAAAATGAATCTCAAAAGGGCAGAGGCAGCGCTGTCGGGAAACCGCATGATTCTCGCCCGGGCCGATACCGAAAGTAAACCGGCAAAGAGCAGAGGCAAAAAGGTGACGGCAAAAATCTCGGCCCGGGCCTGAACATGAGCCACCGGACCAATGTTAGCCGGAAATTCACCAAGCATCATTGGCTCAAGATTGTGCAGCAGAAACCCACAGGCCGCAAACTGGACAACCGCCAGAAACCCGGCATGCCAATAACTTTCGGGCAGTGCCGGAACTGAAAAAAGCCAGACAAAAGTGCCGAAAATACCCGCCGCACCGAGAAACACCAGAACAATAGTGCCGGCAAACACAAGGCCGGCATCAAGAGGGTCAATCACCCCGAGTTCGTAGCTCAACGCGACGCAGAACAGCACCAGAAAAAGAGGCGAAATGAAAAACAACAGACGTTCGCGACGACTTTTGACAGGCTGGCTGACCGCTGCACCGCAAACTCCGCAGTACATCAGACTAACAGCAACAGGTTTCCCGCACTCGGGGCAATTTTTCAATCAGCTGACCTCATGAAGTTCGCCGATAAAAGACTTCTGCATCATTGAGTCGATAGTGGTGACGTCAGTCGTCTGACCCAGAACCCACATCAGTTTGACCATCGTCGTTTCGGGGGTCATATCCATTGCCGGAATGGCACCGGCATCAAGAGCCGCCCGCCCGACCTGATACAACTCCATTTCGGTCGACCCGATGATGCATTGCGTGCAGACCACCACGGGCACGCCGGCAGAAATTGCCGCCGAGATTGCCGGAATCAGGCTCTTTTCGCCGGTCGGGATATTTCCGGCACCATAGCCTTCGATAACGATTCCTTTATGGGTGCTGGCCAGAAAGGTAATGATTTCAGGGTTCATGCCCGGATAAACCGGCACCATGGCGACATTATCATTCAGAAAAACACGCAGCATGGGTTTGCGGCGACTGCGCAGCCGCGCAGATTCGTTGAATCTTATTGCCAGACCGATTGTGCCGAGCGGCACATCATTAACTGATATAAATGCCTGCATATCACACACTGACATTTTTTTGGCCCGGGTGCCCCTGATGACCAGAGACCCAAAGACAACAGCCACTTCGGCAAGGTCAGAAATAGCGACCCGCACCGCATTAATAAGGTTAGCGCGGCCATCTGAGCCGATCTCTTCGAGGGGTACCTGGGCGCCGGTCAAGATTACCGGCTTGTTGAGTTCCTGAAGAAAAAAAGCCAGAGCGCTGGCCGTGTAGCACAGGGTGTCGGTTCCGTGGGCAACCACAAAGCCGTCAAAGTCTTTCATACGTTGAAAAATGGCCCGGGCAATTACCGCCCACAAGTCAGGGGTCAGATTGCTTGAATCAAGATTGGCCACCGAAAGCACTTCGATGACCGCAAGTTGATTGAGTTCTGGAATCTTCTCGATAAGGCTGCGGGCGTCTTCACATGGGTAGAAGTCGCCGCGCGGGCCTCGCAGCATGGTTATCGTGCCGCCGGTAGTGAGAATCAGAACTCTTGGCCGGCCAGCCGGCACTGTTGCATTCATGAGTCGCTCCGCTCAGAATTTATACTCAAGACCGAACTGCACATCATGATCGTCAGCCACGTCATCAACCCGCAGCTCAAACCTGATGTTTTCAGTCATCAGATAGCCGGCCTTGATGCGAATCTGCGAATCAGTAGTATCAATAAGATCGACGCTGAGCTGAATCGGCTTGGCAAGGAAATAATCGAAGCCCAGCCCGACTTTGGAGCTGATGATACCGGCACGTTTAATGATGTTGGTGTCAGCGCCCCGGGCAACCATCAGGTTCAGGTTGTCTTCGCCGCCGATATCTTCAACACCGATGCGATAAAAGGTCTTGTCGCTCGGGTAAAGATCGACGTTGATATCTGAGATAAACTTCTCGGTATCTTCGCGGTATCTCAGCAGATACTTGAAATCAACCCTGGTCTGGCGAATATTAAGGAAAACTTTATCGACGGCTTGCGCGAGTTTGTGGGCATCATCGAGACCTGTGTTGATTTTCTGACGGATTTCCTTGTCAGCAACGATTTCTTTGACTTCGCGGGTAATTTCACGGGCGTTGTCAGAAGCATCGCGTAGTGATTCAATGGTTTTGCGCAGATCATCAGTCATCTGGCCATTCTTGTTGAGCTTGGCAATCATGTCATCGAGTCGATCAGTTGTGCTCCTGACATTCGCGATGATTTCCTTGAAATCTTCACGACTGTCTTCTGTAATGCTCGACAGACGGTCGCTGAACAATCTGAAATTGGCAACCACAGCCCTGATATCTTCGCGGTTCTGGTCGATTTCGGTATCAACACGGTGCAGAATGTTATCGAGACTTTCGACTATCCGGTCGCTGCGATTGCGAACCGATGCGATGATTTCGTTCATCCGGTCAGAAGCGGCACGAGCATTGCGAAACATGATGCGGGTGTTTTCCTTGAGTTCCGGGTCGCCAATGATATCCTTCGCGGAGGCGGTGAGTTCCTGAAGTTTCTGAATAAGCACGTTGCCCTGTTCAAAAAGCTCATCCATGCGAGTCGGGTCAGTGCCCGGAATTGTTTCGCCATCAGAAACATAGGTTGAAGTGTAATCGCGGGTCGGCATGATTTCGACGAATTTTTCACCCATCAGGCCGGCCGTCGAAATGGTAAAGGTGCTCTTGCGCCTGATGCGCAGCTTTTTATCGTTGATATAGACATTAACGAGAACCTGGTCATCTTGAATCTCAATGGTAGTGACCTTACCAATTTTAACCCCTGACATCGAGACGGTTGAACCCTTGCTCAGACCGTTGACAGAATAGAAGCTGATCACAAATTTGTAACCCTGTTCAGAAAAGCTGTAATCCCCGATGATAAAAACCATGTACGACAGCAGTGCTGCAGCGATCAGGGTCATTATACCAACTTTAACTGTCGAGTTCATTTGCTTCTCCTGTATTTGCCTTATAAAAGCGTCATCGGGCCCTGGGCTTCACCACGAATAAACTGTTGAACCACAGGGTTTGGTGAGTTAATAATTTCTTCACGAGTACCAATTTCAACGATCTGGCCGCCAAAATGCAGAGCAATGCGGTCGCAGACACGATAAGCAGATTTGAGGTCATGGGTCACCACAATCGAGGTGACTCCGAGTCGTTCTTTAAGACTCAGGTGCAGTTCATCAATCGCTGAGGTCATAATCGGGTCAAGCCCGGTGGTCGGCTCATCGTAGAGAATGATTTCCGGTTCCATGGCAATGGCGCGGGCCAGGCCAACACGCTTGCGCATACCACCCGAAAGTTCAGAAGGCATCAGGTAGTTAGTGCCCGGCAACCCGACCAGTTCGAGTTTTTCAGAGACAACGTGATGAATCGCCCGGTTCGTGAGACTGGTATGACGCCGCAGCCCGAAAGCCACGTTTTCTTCGACGGTCAGCGAGTCAAAAAGCGCGGCTGACTGAAAAAGCATCCCCATGCGCATTCGCAGGGCATCCAGACGCTTCTGGTCATAACGGGTGATGTCTTCACCGTCAATCAGCACCTGCCCGCCGTCTGGCTTCATCAGGCCGATAATATGCTTGAGCAGCACGCTCTTGCCACAGCCCGATGGCCCGAGAATTACCAGTGATTCGCCATCGTAGATTTTCAGGTTCACACCCTTGAGAACCTGTTTCGGGCCAAAGCTTTTTTGAATATTTGAGACGATGATCATTGCAGATACGCCACATTGAAGTTGTTGATACCAACGGTGAGAAAGTAGTTTACCGCAAGAATCATCATGATCGACATGACTACCGCACTGGTAGTGCTCTGACCGACACCCTCAGCCCCACCCTCGGTGGTAAAGCCCTTGTAACAACCGATAATCCCAATAATGCCGCCAAAAATCATGGCCTTAAACAGACCGCCCATGAGATCCTGGACCAGAAGCATGTGCAAAATCGAATCTCTGAAGGAAATCAGCGTCAGCCCGATCTGGTGCACCGCAACAATCGAACCGCCAATCATGCCAACCACATTGGTAAAAATCGTGAGCATGAACAGCATGATGGTGCAACCCCAGAATCTGGGCACCACAAGGTAATCAACCGGGTTGGTCGCCATGGTTTCAAGGGCGTCAATCTGCTCGGTAATTTTCATTGTGCCAAGCTCAGCTGCAATCGCGCTGCCGACACGGCCGGCCACCACGATAGAAGTCAGAATCGGGGCGAGTTCTCTGGCCATAGCCAGACTGACTACCCCGCCAACATAGCTCTGGGCACCCATCTGGGCGAACTGGTAACCGATCTGAACCACCAGCACCGCGCCGGTTGACACACCGGTAATCGCCACCATCAGCAAAGAATCAACGCCTATGCGCGACATCTGATCAAGAAGGTTTTTAAAAGAAAACCGCCCGGTTCTCAGGTTGTGAATGGTCCAATAAATGGTCTGCATGAACAGAATACTCATGCTGCCAATTGCTTCAATAAAATCTCTGACAAATTTTGCGAACAAGGCCTACTCCTCGCTGAGGGTCAAAGTCGTATCAACCCGCCCGGTAACTACCAGATTGGTGGGCTGAATCTCAAAATCCCGGCCGTTGAGTTTGAGTTTTTTCGATTCATCGCCCTCGGCGGTCAGCTGAAAAAGAATATCTGAGTTCTTCGGTGAGCTTACCCAGGCTCTGATTACCGCATCAAAATCACCCGGGGGCGAATCTTCGGAACGGGCATCGCGGCCGGTCTTCGTATCACGAGAGTCGGCGGGCACATCGACATCTTCAATTTTCATGTTGAGGCCATAAACAGAGAGAATAAGGTTTTCGCGACCAATATCATGAGGAATCGGCAATTTAACCTTGCGCACAAACTTTTTCTCACGGAATGGCCTTAAGGTAACCTCAACATCAAGCACTCCACCACTCGAAACCGATGAATTCTTGACTTCAACCTTTTCGATCGACAGAGTGCGACGCCGGGTTTCGACTTCGATCTTCAGCAGCAGTCTGGTCGGCATTACTTCTTCGTGTTCACTTTCGGTAACCATATCCATCAGGCTGGTTACCTCGGTTACCAGGGCCTGAACGATATCGCTGCGCGAATAAAACAGGTTTTCACGCCGAAAATTATACTTGTCGCCATCGTGACTGGCACAGTCAAGCGAAACGCCCATCAGGGCAGTGCCGGCACCGGCACGGTCGATAACCCCTTCCAGAGCCTGAATCAGAGTAGACTCAAGCACCATGGTGAATACCGAGGGGTCTCTGACAATCTGGTAATTGATACTGCGGGTCACCTGCAGATTCTTATCGAGAACATCGATCTGAACCGGCACCATTTCTGGGAACCGCCCGATTTCGCCGCTCAGGCCCTTTTCGCGGTCCTGGGTGATGATGCCAAGCATTTCGGTCGGCGCGCCGATTTTAAAAGGCATCTGCACGCTGGAAAACGAGTGGTGAATATAAGCACCGGTCAACAGAAAAGAGACCCCGCCCTTTTTGAGAAACGGGTGCGCAAGAGCGAGAATGCGATGCGCGCTGCGGTGGGTCATGGTGCCGAGGGTGGTCATGTTGATGTCGCCGCGGGCCAGTTGTATGCCGAGCGCCGAACCGGGTTCGAAAGAATCAACTGACGCGTCGGAAATTTCAGTGGCATCGGGGCCTGGTGCATTGCCCTTGCGGGTCATGACCAGATTCTTTTTCTGCAGACGGGTTTTGAGAACTTCGGCAGCCTTGCCGTCGAGACCGTCAACGTAAACATCAACCGAAGCCTGCTGAAAAACCGCTTCGCCAGGCGCGGGTTTGAGACTAGTCGCCACATCAAAGGGAGCTTCGAGAATAGCGCTGATCGGGCGGCCTTCGAGGTGCAGGGGGGCCATTGGAAGCCATCGCTGCACAGAATCTTCGTCATCGCGGCAGGCAGAGCCTGGAAGTTCGGGGTAAGACCAGATTTCCAGCATCTCTTCAATTGGAGTTACCAGGCCAACTGTGTGATCGGTCATGATCCAGCCTGAGCTGATGCCACCCATGAGTCGGCCTTCAACATAAACAGGGCTGCCGCTCATACCGGCAGCGATGCCACCGGCGCGTTTGATCACATCACCGCTAACCTTTACCAGTATTGATTTGCCATTGATCAACACATTTTCGTTTACTTTGTTGTTAGAGAGCAGACCAAGAACTTCAACTTCGAAGGTCTCGATTTTGCGGCCGTGAACAACGGTTTTGCCAAAACCTTTCATGCCGGGCTTAACATCTTTGAGCCGCAGAATATCAGGGTTTTGCGTGTTAACCTGCGTGGAAGCCGATGCAGCAACCTGCGCAAACGCAGAATTGCAAGCCAAAAATGCAAGCACAAGCAAAACCGTAAGGCCGAACTTTTGCTCAACCATGTTTAAACGAGTAACCATTATTTGTTGCCAGACCCTTTTACTGCGAGGACTTCCAAGCCAGAGCATTTCACTCACTCCAGAGAAATAACCCAGACATACCTTAACATTTAAGGCACAAATTACACCCAGTCAGAAATCTATCGGCATGATACAGCCTAACCAATAGCCGGGCAATAGCAATTTGTTAATGATTTAATCGCTACAGTCAGAGGGCACGAGAAATCGAAAAGATTAATCTGACAATCGGCCAGCTGCCAGATAAAAGCATGAAGCCTGGCTAGAAACGATTCTGAAAGATGAAACCGCTGTTAAAAAGTCAGCGGTTCGAAATCAGAATGCCGTTTGAAATTCTTCGTTCCTGGCCATCTGAAGGGGAATTCATCGTGCGGCCACGCACGATCATCGACGATGAACCACCGCCGTCGAGGTTAATCGCGTGGCGGGCACCCAGTTTTCTTAAATAATCAGCCATTTCGTCGAGCTTCATACCGGCATTGCGGCGAGTTCGGCCGTCAACAACGATCAGCAACAGATCACCGTCAAATGTGAGCGCAACCGCGGTGCGCGGGTGTCGGCCGGCGATGATTGAATGGTCAAACTTTTCTTCCTTGCCGTTGATGCTCTTTCGGCCATTTTCTACGAGGCGCGGCCCACCGCATACCGCATGTTTGATGGTGTTCCATGGCTGGTCAATCGTGTAATCGAGTTCAACCGACTGACCGAGCTTGAGGCGGGCCAGTTTGCCGGCCTTTTCGCCGCCGGCCGAAACAACCACGCCATCTGGCGGAATCAGGGCATTTTTTTCATGAATACCGACGATTTTTCCTTTGACCATAACCAGTTCAAGGCCATCTTCATCGGTGAGGGTGCTGCGGGCGTATTCAGGGGTAAAAACCACCATCGTATCACCGCGCCTGGGCTGATTAACAGCGTCTATCTTCTCTGACAAATCTTCAGCCCTGAGAACACCAGAAAAATCGGGATTGCCGAAAATCAGCGTATCATCTTCAGTTACACCAAAAACCGAGCGTTTATAGAGTGGTGAGCTGATCAGGCGGCGATTGATGATCAGGGTGCCAATCGGGTCGCCGCGCGAGGTAAAATAAGCGCCATTGATGGCAGCAACGGCTTTGTAGCGTTTGGCCATCGATGAAAGAACTTCTTTCTGGGCAATGCCCTCATTGGCAAGAACCGGAAAAACACTGATTTTCTCAGAAAATGGCTCTACTCTGAGAACATGCACATCAGAGAACCGGTCGCCAACGGCTGTACGGTCCTGGTAATAGGTCAGGCCGTCGGCAATCTTTTCGCCGTTCTGCAGATAGAACCGGGTTTTCTCAAGCTGATAAGGGATACAAAGTTTGAAAACCCCGGTCGAATCAGAAGCAGTGTATGGGTTGCCAATACGCCCGCCTGCCGAGATGACCATTTCAGAGAAATTGCCAGCATGATAAATGCTGAATTTGCTGAGTTTTTCGTGCAGCAGCGATGCGTGCGCCGCCTGAAGAGGCTGCACACCTGGCAGCAAGCGCATTTTCAGCAGTTTGCCGCCCTGGTTGCGTCTGAGAATCTTAACTGCGTGCGACAGGGTAAATTCAACAATCTCAAAAGCTTCTTCAGTTCTGAAGTCGACCGCGAGAACGACCGGGGCAGTGGCTGGCAGAATGGCTTTTTCGACCGGTTCGCTTACAGTGGCTTCAGAAGCGACCGGTTCTGGCATCTGATCTTCACCGAGCATTTCAAGGTGCCGTTCTGGTGCGGTCTTCGAATGCTTCGTCATATCATACAGCCCGGTAGTCTCTTCAGGCTCAATATCTTTATAGACAGCGTTTTCGGTCTGCAGAATCGCGCCGACCAGAAAAATCTGGCCGATCAGCAGCAGCATGACAAGTTGTCGTAGTGAATGTCTGATAGCAAACCTCAAAGATAACATCGGCAGTTACCCAAAATTTATGCAGTCAATTCACTCAGACTTCACTGTTAAGGTCATCAGAGTCGGCATCTATCAACCCGGAATCGCCAGGTCTGATAGCCGATCTGAAAGCAATAAACAGACCGGCCCACAGAATGACGGTTGCCAGCAAATGCAGGGCCAGCGCAATTTCCTGACAGTTCTTAACCATGCCGAGCTGGGCGAGCAGATAAGCCCAGTCGTGCGAACCACCGCCCCAGAGTGGCAGTTTTCGGGCCTGCGCGTCGCCCAGATAAACGGCAGTGTACATAAGACTCTCGCCAGACCAGAAAAGGCAGAGACCGGCACCAAAACGATCAGAACCCGACCAGAGGTGAAAAGCGAACATCAGCGGCACAAACAACTGAAGAATAGTGCCACCGGCCACCGTAAGATCATGGTTGCCGATAAAATTGAACAACAGATGGCCGGCTTCGTGAATCAGCAGGTTCGCCCCGTCGATAAAGTGATACTGGTAATCGATCATCAACCAGATCGTGTAGGGAAGCAGAGCAATTACCGCGATTAACTTGAAGTTCATCGCCAGAGTATAGCAGTTTTTTTTAACCCGCTGCAAAATCTGACACAATGTCAGATTTCTGACGCCAAACCCTGGCATATCGCGTCAAATTTCTGACGCTACTGGTATGAAATTAAGCAGACTTCGGCTCCTGAAAGGCGTTTCATTCAGCTGGCACGTTACATGCTCAATTAAGTGTAATGGCAATTTTACGAGCCTTAACAGCGAATCAGGTGAATTGCCTGTGTATCAAGTTAATTTCTGGAGGAAAATATGAAAAAGCTTTTTATCGCCCTTTTCGTTCTTGTCAGCCTTATGGCTACGGTCAATCTCAGTGCTCAACCAACGCCCGATGCCACTGTTGCCGATCAAAATAACGCGGGCTCACTGAAAGGTCAGGCGGTAAATGTTGACCAGGTTCTGGCACGCATTGAAACTCATCGGGCCAAGATTCTCGAAAACGTTAAAGCCCGCTTTGAGAAGCTTAATGAAAAACTCGCCAAGTTTGAAGAGCGCGTCAACAAAGCATCGGCACGCATCGAAAAACGACAGCAGCAAGATGGCAACGCCAAAGTTAGCGAAAATGGTTCAGAAAAACCTGCCATGGGCGTAGCTGATCTCACTGAGCGCAAAGCCAGAATCACTGAACGTTATAACAACTTCAAAAAGAATATTGAAAACCGCCGCGCCAACATCGGCAAGCGCATGGAAGAAAATCAGGGCAAAGCAGGCAAACGCCTTGAAAAGCTTAGCGAAGCAGACCGAGAACGGGTTCAGGCAGCCAGAGACAAAATGCAGGCAGAAGTCAAAGCCGAAGTCAGCAAACTCGCTGATGAAGCACTGAAAAAGCTCGAAGCCACCTATCAGAAACTTATGGCCCTCTGATTAGCCCTTAATCACCGGTCTCGGCCAGACCAAGTCTCTTCATTCTGTATAAAAGCTGGGTTCGCGGGATTCTGAGAATCTCAGCGGCCCGGCTTTTTGTTCCGCCACATTTCTGCAATGCGGCGACGATCATGCGGCGTTCAAGCGCCTCAAGAGATTCTACCAGGCCGACTGCCGGCATAACCGCTTCGCCCTGATCGCCGGCGGGATTGCAAATCGAGGCCGGGGATCTCGCATCGGGCGTCGAAAAGAATGCGGCTGCCAGCTCATCACCGTCAGAAAGCACCACGGCACGTTCAAGAGCGTTTTTTAATTGCCTGACGTTGCCGGGCCAGGGCATCATAGCCAGTCGCTGCACAAGTTCATCGCTGACCGAAACGGCTGGGCGGCCTAGTTCCCGGCCAAGACGGGCTAGCAGGCTACGACAGAGAGGGGCAAAATCTTCACGGCGCTCGCGAAGCGGTGGCACAACGATATTAAAAACGCTGAGCCGGTAGAGCAGGTCTTCGCGAAAGGTTCCGGCGGCGACCATTGCATCAAGATTGCGGTTGGTGGCGGCAACAATCCTGACGTCAACCTGAACTGCCGTTGAACTGCCAATCCGCATGATTTCTTTTTCCTGAAGCACCCGCAACAACTTGGCCTGCATCGCCAGAGGCACTTCGCCGACTTCGTCAAGAAAGACTGTTCCCTGGGCGGCGGCCTCAAAACAACCGACCCGCATCTGCCTCGCGTCGGTGAAGGCACCTTTCTCGTGGCCAAACAGCTCCGCTTCAAAAAGGGTTTCTGGAATAGAAGCACAATTGACCCTGACAAATGGCCCATCAGCGCGGGGTGACAACTGATGAACTGCCCGGGCAACCATTTCTTTGCCGGCCCCGGTTTCACCGGTCACCAGAACGGTCGACGGGAAAGGCGCTACCCGGGTAATCAGCTGCTTCAACTGCGTTACGGCGCTGCTGCTGCCAACAATATCATCGAGCAGATGAGCAAAGCCGGCGACCTCAAGAAGACTGTCGCATTGTCTCTTCAGCAGGCTCTTTTCGGCATCGAGCTGGCGCAGTTTGGCTATTTTTTCGATGCGAAATGAGAATTCTTCCATTGACACCGGCTTGGTCAGGTAATCTGAAACCCCCAGACGCGTGGCAGTAACGGCAGACTCAACTGAACCGAAAGCGGTCATGAGAATTACCGCCGGCGCGGTTGCCGTCTGGCTTTCTCGGGCCGAGCTGATAATCTCAAGCCCTTCGCCGTCAGGCAATCTGAGATCGGTTATCACCAGGTCGTAGTTCGAGAGGGCGAGCAGTTTTTTGCCCTCTTTTACGGAACCGGCAGTATCAGCGACGTGGCCGTCCTGATTCAGAAAGGTCTTGATCGCTCTTGCCAACGAGGCGTTATCGTCAACAACCAGAATCTTCATTTTGTGGAACCTCGATTATAAAGACTGCGCCGACTGGCGCATCTTTCTGGTTAATAATTTCACCACCATGCGCTTCGATCAGTTTACGCGATATTGCCAGACCGAACCCATTGCCATCGGCATTACCGGTCGAAAACGGCACAAAAAGCTGCGATTGCAGCTCAGGTGGCACACCGGGGCCATTATCGGCAATTTTAATGCGCAAACTGCGGTTAACAATCACAGCTTCGACCTCGATGGCAAGTGGGGCTGAACCGGCGGCCCTAAATGAGTTATTTACGAGATTATCGAACACCTGCTGCAGCATCAATGGGTCAAAAACCGCATGCAGAGATGGGTCTGTCTTGTTAATGAATTTAAAGTCACCGAGAATCCGGCGCCGCTGCTCAATTATTCCTGTCAGAAAATCGGCAACCGCGACTCTGGCAG
>Ga0116170_10000466_pt1 | contig 42779 bp, 37 predicted proteins | sample AD_JPNHW1_MetaG_FD_89797 | JGI IMG/M metagenome (GOLD analysis project Ga0116170, IMG submission 89797) | Active sludge microbial communities of municipal wastewater-treating anaerobic digesters from Japan - AD_JPNHW1_MetaG | ecosystem: Engineered > Bioreactor > Anaerobic > Digestate | place... | reverse complement strand
TTGTTGGGGTCCACTTTTTCAAGTAGGGCCTCTGTCAGCCAGAGCCCGGATGGCTGGGTTGTGAGCACGTCCCAGGTCACCTGCTGCGCGTCCAGCTGTTTGAGGACGGTGGGCAGGAGCAGTTCCATTTCCGTGCTTGTGGCAGCCTGGTAATCCGTAACCAGCAGCACCTGGTCTTGGGCACCCAGCGCGCCAAGCGCGTCCGCGAAGGCACTGGCCGCCTCGGTTGGCATCCGGGATGGCACCACGTTGCCTGGGGAGATAATCAGGGTGGCGATTAGCGCTGCGAGCAGCAGCATGGCCAGCACAAACCGGCTAATCCCGGCCGGCTCAGCTTTTGTGGCCTTGGCCGGCGAGCTATGCGTGCCTTCCTGGTAAATCATGCTTTTCAAAAGTGCCGCGAAGTCCTTTTGGGTCCGCAGCAGCATCAAATCGGAGGGCGCGTCGCCAGTAGGCTTCGGCTCGTCCGGGGTAACCTCCACGGGGTTCAGATTCTCCACGCCACTCGCGAGGCCGGCCTGCTCCAGGATGGGCTCGAGCGCTGGAGTTTCCTCTTCAATTTTAGTTGGGGCTTCTTCCCCGGCTGGTTCGGTGGACGGAGGGGTTTCCTCCTCTTCGGCCTCAGGCTCTAAGGCTGGCTCGGTAACCTCAGGCAACGCTTTCGCTGCGGGCAGGCTCTCCGCGGGCTCTTCCTCGTCAGGGATGTTATGAAATTCAGCCGGCCGGGTCTCGGTCGGTAACTCTACAGCCCCTGCCGCGGCTGCGACAATGCCTTCCTCAGCCAGGCCTGGCTCCCCGCCGGGGCCGGGGCCTGGTCTTGTCTGTTCAATTTCCGGTTCTTCTGACAAGGCTTTCTCGCGCAAGGCGCGCAGCCTCTCGTCAGTCCATTCCATTTCCCATTCATCAGCCTCGTTGCCGATTGCTGCGCCATCCGTGGAATCATCCTGCCCCTGGGGGTTCAGGGCTCTGACCTTGCGCAGCCATTCAGGCGTCCCGCTGGCGTCCGCGGGCATGGCTGTGTCCGCGGCCCGAGCCTGGTTGAGCGCCTCCCGCTGCGTCTTCTCACGAATGCGGGCAATCCAATCGTTGAACTCGCGATCGACCGCCGAGAGCTCATCCCGGTTTTCAGCTGTCCCGCTTTCTTCCTGCTGGGCCTTCTGGCGAATCCGCCTCAGCCACTCAGGGCCACTGGGTTGTTCCGAGTTCGTGACTTCAGGCTCAACACTTTCGTCTTCGGTTGGTTCTTCCTGCGGTGATTCCGAGGCCGCGCCGAGAATGGGCTCAAACACATCCCCCTCGCGCAGGCTGCGCAGCACTTCGGAAATGGAATCCGATCCTCCCTGGCTTTCAGCATTTTCGTCCTCAGGCGTACCCTGGGCATCAAAAGCAAAGAAAGCGCCCATTTCCTCGCCACAATGCACGCAACGCGTGGCATGCGGGAGGTTTTTGCCGCCACAATGTGGGCAGACCGTCATCTCATCCGGCTGTTCAGTCACTGTACGGCCTTTCACTCCCCAACAGCACCCGGATGGCCATCATGACCGCGCCAATGGCCACGCCAATCAATAACCCACGCGCGCCGACCAATGGCAGCTGGCGGATATAGCCGATAACTGTTGCGATTTGTGGAACCTCAAGGGTCTGAAGCAACCCAAGCGCGATTAAGAGGAAGAATATCGCGCTCAACCCGAAGGAGACAGTCAATGGTGACCAGCCACGGTTGCGAAAAACCTGCACCGCCGCGCTGGTCATAATCAGCGCCACCAGGCCAAGCAAACTGACTTCGAGTGGTCTTTGGATGGCGCCGACCCATTTCAGGTAGGCTGGGTTGTCCACCCCCAGCCACAAACCCCCGACCAGGCTGAGCCCGAAAGAAGCCAGGATGACAATGCTAAAAATAAATCCTTTGCGGGCAGTCAGGATGGAGCGGGCGTGAGAGATGATGAGTGACGCGATGGCTACCAGCAAGGCCATGCTTCCCACAATGACTGCCCAATTTAGCACCAATCCCAGGTAAGGGCCGAGGTATGGCTGGAAAATAAGCCCAGCCAAAACAAAGAGCCCCGAAAGGATGGCGACCGCGATTGGCAGCCCTTTTTTCATTAGAGCACTCCCGCGATGGTGAGCCCGGCGCCAACAAGGAGCGCGATGGCAATGATGATTCTCAATAAATCCTGCGCCCTGAGCGAGGCCGCGGCAGCCGGGTCAGTCTCCAAACTGGCCGCGGGGGCGTAGTAATCCTCCCCCAACGCGAGGTTGCACACACCCGCCAAAAAGGCAGCCTGCCCGCCCAACGACGCGGTACTGCCCGCCACCAGGATATTCTTGCGGGCCGCCAGGTCGAGTGCCAGCAATGTTTCGCCTTCAAATTGCCCGGAAAGAATAACCCCACCATTCGCGCGATGGTTGACTTCGGGCAGCAAGCCGGCCAGGCTGGCAAACCGCGTGGTCCCTGCCAAAACTGCCTCGCCCGGTTGGAAAAGCTCCACGGCCACGGCATTTTGGTACGCGCCATGCGTCACCATTTGGCTCAGGCAAGCCAGCACACCATCCCCGCTGACGGTCTGTAATTTTTGGTCGTTGAAAAGTGAGCGCCGGCTGATGGCTTTGAGGAGTGGCAAACCTGCCACCCCGCTCAGGCTTGCGCCCTGGTCCGTCAGGTTGTTGCCGATACCCAACACGAGGCGCCGGCCTTTTTCAGCCACAGCCGAGATGAGCAGGTCCGCGGATTGGTAAGCGTTCACCTTGCGTAGCTTACTGTAAGGTGCGCGCCGGCGTGCGGATTGGAAAAAGAGTTGGCCTGCCAGGGCCAGCAGCACCAGCGCGATGGCGACCTTGTCTGCCATGCCGAGGCTACTCATTGCATGCCCTCCGCAGGTTCAGGCTCCGGAAAAAGCTCGGAAAACTTTTCGGGAAAGCGTAACTCCCCCCCTCCCCACATGGATAGGCTCTTGCCCGCCCATGGGCGCGCGAGGCAATTTGTCGGGAGGAATCAGCTACCGAAAAGAGCACTTGAACCATGCATAAAGTATAGCATAATCGATTCCGGCGAACGTTTATTCACTCGACATCTGGACGGGGGGCGGAAAAGTTATCTTAGTGTTATCGAGCGCCTTAGTGGCCACCACGCGGGACACTAAAAAAAGACCTTCTCAGGGTAATGGCGTCGTAATTATCTGCTTTACAACAAAAAATCGCCAGGCTTGTTAGCCTGGCGATTTAATCAATCCAAAATTATGAGTGAATGCTATGCCCTTCCGCCGCCTCTGCAGCTTCCAGGATGGCCTCGCCCAAGGTTGGGTGCGTGTGGATGTTGCGGGTAATCTCGGTGACAGTGAGCTCGTTGGCCTGGGCCAGGGTGAGTTCAGGCAACAATTCAGAAGCTTCAGGTCCAACAATGGACGCCCCAAGGATTTCACCATATTTTTCATCCGTGATGACCTTGGCGTAGCCGGCGTATTCCCCCAATCCCAGCGCCTTGCCATTGGCCTGGAAGAAGAACTTGCCAACTTTCACCGCGTAACCAGCTTCGCGGGCCTGCTCTTCCGTGTAGCCAAACGAGGCCACCTGGGGGGATGAGAATGTCGCCCGTGGGATCATGCGGAAGTCAAGTTTTCGCCCCGGCAGGCCGGCGATGTTCTCCGCGGCAATCACGCCCATCGCGGACGCGGCGTGCGCCAGCAACAGTTTACCGGTGACGTCCCCAATCGCCCATACCCCGGGCACATTGGTTGCCATGCGCTCATCCACGCTGATAAAACCGCGTTTGTCCTTTTCCACGCCCGCCAGCTCAAGCCCGAGATCTTGCGAGTTGGGTTTGAAGCCAATTGCCACCAGGGTGACTTCAGCCTCTATGGTTTCCTCGCCTTTGTCATTTTCAAGCAGCACATCCGTGCCAGCTTCCGTCCTGGTGACCGACTTGACCTTGGTTCCGGCGTGCACTTTAACGCCACGCTTGCCAAAAGCCTTGGTCAATTCAGCTGCAGCCTCATTATCCTCGTTCGGGAGGATATGTGGCAACATTTCAACCAGGTCGACTTTGACCCCATAAGCGCTCCAAACAGTGGCAAATTCCACGCCAATCGCGCCTCCGCCGATGATAACCGCACTCTGTGGTAACTTCTCCTGCAGGATGGCGTGCTTGTAGTCCAAAACCTTAACCCCATCGGGTTCCATGCCGGGTACAACCGTTGCGTGCGCGCCAGTCGCGAGGATGATATCCCGCGCTTGGATTTCTTCCGTACCACCCGTGCTGAGTGTCACTTGCAGTTTGCCCGCGCCGGCCAGCCTTGCTTCACCACGGATGACCTCAATCTTATTCTTCTTCATCAGGAACTCAACGCCTTTGGTCAGGCGCGAGCTTGCCTGCCGGCTGCGCTTGTAGGCCGCGCTGTAATCCAACTGAAGGTTGTCAAAGTGGATGCCATACTCCTCAGCCTGGGTCCGCGCCAGGTAGGCCAGCTCAGCATTGCGTAACAGGGCCTTGGAGGGAATACAGCCCACGTTCAGGCAAACCCCACCCATGTATTCCTTTTCAATGATGGCCACTTTCTTGCCAAGCTGCGCGGCCCGGATGGCGCTGACATACCCCCCTGGCCCGGCCCCCACGACAACAACTTCAAATTCCTTCATCGCAAACCTCCTGGCAGTGCTCCTCGCGGGCTGCCTCAATAAATGGATTTACCAGGACGGGCTGTGCTTGATGAATGTGCCATTCTGCAAATCATCAAACGCCTGTCTCAATTCTTCACGTGTGTTCATGACAATCGGGCCGCCCCAGGCAACAGGCTCGTGCAGGGGTTTGGCTGAAATAAAAGCAAAGCGCGCGGGCTCACCCGCAGGGGCCTGGGCTGCGACCCTGTCACCTTCACCCAGTAAAAGCGCCGCTTTCTCCTTGTACGTTTCACCTTCGACATCCAGGTTGCCCTGGATGAGGAAGAGGAAAGCTGTATTTTCGTCCGCGACCGGGATTTCCACGCTCACGCCGGGTTCAAGGCTGATATCCAGGATGGTGGCAGGGATATGATGCGACCGCGCGCCTTCCTTGCCGGCATATCGGCCCGAAATGATGCGCACCTGTCGTCCGCTTTCCTGAACCAGCACCACATCCTGGGCGAGGATGTCAAAGTATTTTGGTTCGGTGAACTTTTCAGCCGCGGGCAAGTTCAGCCAGAGCTGAAACCCCAGGAAACGCTCGGATGCCTGGGGCATCTCCTGGTGGAGAATACCACTGCCGGCGGTCATCCATTGCGAGCCGCCCGGCTCAATCATGCCTTTGTTCCCCAGGCTGTCCTGGTGCGCGAGCCTGCCGCTCAGCAGGTAGGTGATGGTCTCAATTCCCCGGTGGGGATGCATCGGAAAGCCGGCCAGGTAATCGCGCGGGTTGCCTGAGTCAAAAGAATCCAGCATCAAAAAGGGGTCAAAATCCAGCACGTTATCGGGCCCAAGCACACGGTTGAGCCGTACGCCAGCCCCATCCACGGCGGGCCTGCCCTGGATTACCTGAATTACCTGACGTTCCATCAACATTCTCCTTAATCGATTATTGCCGTCAATGATACCGAATCACACGGGGAATTGCTTCTTCTTGTAAAAGTGTCGCAGCTAGTAACCAAAGTTGCCTTGCAGGGATTCATCATTCACAACCCAATCCTGCACGTTAATCACCCTGTAATGCTCCTTGTCATCCCTGATGTACACCCATTCAATCCCGGCATTGATAATCATACGCTTGCACATGGAACAGCAATTGGCGTCTTTCACGTAATCGTTGGTTTTTAAATCAATCCCTGAGAGATAAAGTGACGCCCCAAGCATGCGCTCACGGGAGGCGCTGATGATGGCATTGGCTTCCGAGTGAACACTGCGGCACAGCTCATAGCGTTCCCCGCGCGGTATTTTAAGCTGTTCGCGTATGCAGAACCCAAGGTCAGTGCAGTTCTGCCGGCCCCGCGGAGCCCCCACATACCCGGTTGAAACAACTTCGTCATTTTTAACGATGACCGAACCGTATTTCTTACGCAGGCACGTGCCCCGCTGCGAGACCACTTCTGCCAAATCGAGGTAATAATTGGTCTTGTCTCTTCTTTCCATGCGATTCCTTCCAAGCGCGCGTTGTTCTTATCTTCAGCATTTTACCGTGAATCGTAACCCACTTCAGACCAATAACAAGAGCGTCCCGGCCACAATCAAGGCCAGTCCAACCAAGGCCTGGCGCGAGAGCTTCTCCTTGAAGAAGAGATAAGAAAGCCCCACGGTCACCACGATGCTGAGCTTGTCAATCGGCGCGACGACGCTGGCCGGCCCATCCTGCAGAGCCTTGTAATAGCACAACCACGAAGATCCGGTCGCCACCGCTGAAAGGATGAGAAAAATCCAACTGCGCTTGTCGATGGACTTGATGGTGTTTTGCTTTCGGGTGATGAATACGATTACCCAGGCCATGACCAGCACGACAATGGTCCGGATGGCCGTCCCAAGGTTGGATTCAACCCCCTGGATGCCCACTTTACCGAGGATGGAGGTAAGGGCCGCGAACACCGCCGAACCAACCGCGTAAAGCATCCACGGCTTGCCACGCACCTCAGGCAACAGCTCGCCGGTTGAAGTCAATTCCGCCTGGCTTGGTTCCAGCAAGCTTGCCTCAGCCGGCTGGGTGACCTTGGGTGCTTTCTTTTGAATCATCAGCCACGTGCCAATGCCTATCAACACCATGCAGAACACTTTCAGCCAGGTGACGCTCTCGCCCAGGAAAATGATGGCCAGCAGCATGGTCAACACCAGGCTGGATTTGTCGATTGGGGTGACCTTGTTGATGTCCCCGATTTGCAGCGCCTTAAAATAAAATAACCACGAAGCCCCAGTGCTCAACCCGGAGAGCACCAGGAAAAGGAGACTCCGGGAGCTGATTTGGTTAATCTGCCCTTGCGAGCCAACCACAAAGACCATCAGCCACGCGAAGAGCAATACAAACACAGTCCTAATCGCCGTCGCGACGTAAGAATCAGTCTTCCTGATGCCAAACTTGGCCAGGATTGCGGTTATCCCCGCGAACAAGGCCGAAAGAAAAGCGAACAAAATCCACATGGGGTCTCCTCACACCATCCCGCGCCCATCCATTTGCAGCAGGCGCGTTCAAGGGTTCAAATTTATAAACCTTCGTCTTCTACGAACTGGTAAAACGCTTTTTCATTACCCGCGTTGGCGTCCGAAATGGTGCCGACCGGCGCGCAGTAAACGGTGAACTCCTCCTCGCTATCCAGGCCAAACAGGGAGTCGCAAATTGCCATATCAAAGGCGGCAATAGCGCAGGTGCCCAACCCGAGTGCGGCACAGGCCAGGTACAGATTCTGGCCAATATGACCGGCGTCAATCAGGGCTGCCCGGTGGGCCCAAATGCCGTAGCGCCATTCGCAACGGTAGGCGACGAAACTCCAATAAAAGATGACGCTGGCTTTGGCGGCCCAGCTTTGCCCTTCAAGCGAGAGTGAAATGGCTGCGGGCAGCTCTTCGACTGGATACAGGAACTCAAGCTGGTGACCCATGGGCAGGTAATGATACGCCCCTGGCTGCAAGCCTTCCACATGCTGCACGAGCAGGTAGGTTTCAAACGGATGGCGCGCGCCGCCTGAGGGTACCGTGCGCAGGGTGGCGTATGCTTTACCGCGCATGGATTTTATGCCCTGGGTAGCCCAGAGCATGAAAGAAAGCTGTAGCAGGCTGACAGGTTGCTGCGTATAGACCCGCGAGCTCTTGCGCTCGGTCAGCAAGGTGATGAAGTCCTGCTTCAGGTCGAGGTCGTCAAAATTCCTGGGCAGCATCATGGCGGTTTCAGTCATGGGGGTTTTCACCAGGGGAGGTTGCGGCAGCTTGAGGTCCTGGTCGGATTCAAAGTCATCATAAAGGCTGGTGGAGAAGCTTTTCATAAAGTTCCGCCCCTTGTCAATCAATTTTTTCTGGATTTCTGGGTCGAGCATGATTTGTCCTTTTCTCGTAGCGGCAATGGATGAATTATAGACGGATTGGCACGACGATTCGTGGTTTATGAAACAACAACGCGGGATTTTAATCCTCCCGCGTTGTTGGATCGGCTTTATCTTGCTCAGTGTTATTTTCCGGAGATAGTGATGCCGCTCACGCGGATCCAGGGTAACAGCCAATAGCCTGAGTTTTCGCGTTCCTGGCTGACCGCCACGGTATCGCGCAGCATATTCGCCAGGTTGCCAGAGATCATCACCTCGCTCAGGGGTTTGGTGACCTGGCCATTCTCGATCAGGAAGCTGTTCTTAGCCACGCCGCTTAAATCGCCAGCAGGGCTGGGGCTTCCGCCTGAGAATCTGCCCATCAGGATGCCCTTCTTCACTCCAGAGATAAGTTCCTCCAGGGGGGTAGCGCCATTGCCAAGCACAAAGCTGCCGCCGCTATTTTGGGAACGCGGTAAACCCGTCCTGGCAGCACCGTAACGGCTCAGGATGAAGTTCTTAAGCACACCCTGTTCGATCAGGGGCATGTTTTCAGCCACATAGCCATCTCCGCTCAATTGGCTTGCGCCAGGCAGATTTGGATCTTCGGCAATGAGTTCAAAGTTAATCAGAGGGCTGGCTACCTGCGCCCCGATTTTATCTTTCCAGGGGCTGGTTCCGGAGATGAGCGCGCCATCTTCCAGGTAATTTTCCGCCACAAAAGCAAGGATGTTTTCCAGGCAACCCGGAGTGACCACCACGTCCCCCTCAAAACTGCCCTCAAATTGTTCTGTCACAATCTGGCGCTGGCTTTCATCCAACAAGCGTCTCACCCGGCTTTCCTTGCAAACCCTATCGGAAGGGTTCTCGTAGACAGTGGCAAAGTAGTTGAACGAAGAGGTTTTCCCCTCCTCCTTTGCCATAAACATGTTGCTCAGCTGGTAAACACCCCGCCGATCAGACAGCCTGACGCCATTGGTGTTGGCATACAGTTTTTCGCCAAAGTTGTGCTCAATGCCGATTGAATCAAAGCTAATCTTTGGAAAGTCCTGCCGGACATCCTTGAGGAGTTGATCCAACTGCCCGTACATGGCATCCAGGTTAGGCTGCTCTTCACCGGCACAGAAGCTGAGATTCTCCTGGAGCTCGGCAATCCCTTCTGCTTCATCAGGGGCAGCCGACTGCGCCGCCTGCCAGGCTTCCCGCACTGCCAGGCGAATGTCCCCGGGATTAAAGCTGTTGAGGGTGGTGCTGCCTTTGCGTTTATCCTTCAAGAGCTTGAGACTGACCTTGTCCGAGAATACCGTGCGCACCATGCTGACCTTGCCGAGCTCATAATAAAGTTCCGTCAGCGCGTTACGGCTCACCCAGGTTTCGCCCTCATCCGCCCCGATTGCCTTGACCTCAGCCAGGATCAACTCGGCTGCCTCAAGCAATGCTTTGTCTTTCACTTCGAACGCCTGTTTCATGCCCGACCTCCCACATTGATCTGAACTTTAATTGCCGGCCCACCCATGCCCACCGGGATCATCTGCTTTTTGCCGCACATACCCGAGTTGGTCCAAGTGACGGTGTCGCTTACCATGTCCGCGGTTTTCAGCACCTCGAAGGCCACACCAGAGACGGTCGTGTCTTTGACTGCCCGTCCAAGTTTGCCATGCTTGATCTCAAAACCCATCGGAACGCCGAACATAAACTCGCCGGTGGAGTCCGCCTGACCGTTGTTCATGTCGGTGAAGAAATAGCCATCCTCAACGGACTCGATCATATCTTCCAGCTTGTCGGTGCCGGGCAGGATGCAGGTGTTGCGCATACGGATTAGCGGCTCGTCAGAGAACTCATAAGCGCGCGCGTTTCCGTTGGGGGTATGACCAAACTTCAGGGCTGATTCTTTATTGTGCATGTAACCGGTGAGGATGCCATTCTCGATTAGCATCTGGTCCTGTGCCAGTGTGCCTTCGTCATCCACAAACACCGGCACAGGCGCGAGCTTGCCAAAAGCCGTGTGGGCAATATCCACCAGGCTGACCTTTTCGCTGGCAACCTGTTTGCCAAACATCGGCCCCCCCACCGAACCAGTTTCCACAAAATCGGCTTCCACGGTATGCCCCACGGCTTCATGCGCCAAAATCCCCGCCAGGTCCGAGTCCAGGATGACGGTTTGGATGCCGGGTTTGGCATACACACCCTCAGCCTTCAGGATAAGCTGCTCGTATTGTTTTTCGAGCTGACCAAACAGGTCTTGAGCGTTTGGAAACTTGTTCAGGAAGTTACCATATCCGCCCATCACTTTAAAATGCTCCACGGGCTGGCCATCCTTGTCCTGGGTGGTCAGGACGACGTAAATGTTCGATCGCGGCACATAGGAGTGCGAGACCACGCCATCGCTGGTATAGAGCAGCTTCTCCATATCGAGCACGCGGGCGAAGACGCGCCGGCTGAGCAGCCGCGGAAAACGTTCGGCGATGTAGCTGTCGAGCTCATCGACGATACCAAGCAGGTAGCTCTGCTCCACTGGCAGGTCATGCTCCAGCCCATCCTTGCGGACGAAAGGCGCGTTGGCAGGGAAGTCGGGCTTGCCGCGCTGAACACGGCTATCCAGGAAAGTCGCGTTGCTGGTGGCGGTTTGGACCACCCTCGCGATTGCCTCCAGGTTGTCCCCATAACCAGTGCCTGAGGCAAAGCCATAGGCGCCTCCCTTCACCACCCTCGCCGATAAACCCCGGCTGGTACCGCTGGTATTGGCAGTCAGGCTGCCATTAAGCATCATCACGCCGCGATTGCGGTTCTGTTGCGCGCGCAGTTCGGTATATCCAGAAAAACCATATTTGTTGACATACGCTTGAAGATAATCCTGAAGCATTTACAACCTCCTGTTTCTATCTACTGCCATGATATCACTGCTGCATGGCGAATGACCAAACTCTGTAAAAACCGGGGGCGGAACGCCCTCCCGCCCCATATGTAACTTGCCTAGAGAGGCGGCGGATGCTACACTTATGCAAGGTGAAAGGCGGTTCATGGCAACTCCCGAACAGCAGATTAACTATCAAAGCGTGCTAAATGAATACCGATCCCGCCTCCCGGAAGGGGTACTCGGTGTGTTGGTGTTTGAGGGGAACACCCTGGTGGCTTCCAGTGGCGCGTTGCTGCCAGCTTCCCTTCAGGGCTTTCCGCCCTCTCCGACACCCCAAAAGATCAACGCGCGCAAGGTGAACGAACAGCCCTGCCTGGTCTACAACGACTTTTTGCCGGATAAAAGGCAGGTCTGCCTGCTTTTTCCCGACCGTGTGCGCCTTTCCTCCATGCGAAGCCAGGCTGCCAAAACCCTCGCAGAGCTCACAGCGCTGAGCGCCCCAAAAAACGGCGGTCTCAGCAGCCATGAGGAAGCGGTGCTGGCTGAATTCCTCCAGGCAGCCGCTAGCTCAAAGGCCGCCCAGGATGCTGAAAACCACACCCAGCCAGTCCGAGCAAGCGTCGCGCAAACCACTCCAAGCTCAGCCCAATCTGCCACACAGGCGCAATATTGGCCTTATTGGTATCAAATCTTCTAACGAGGTACTCATGCCTAAAATCCTATACCTGCTTGACGGTCATGCCATCGCTTACCGCGCGTATTTCGCGTTGACAGCCGGCGGAAACACGCGCTGGACCACCAGCACGGGCGAACCCACCGCGGGTATTTATGGCTTTGCCAGCATGCTGATAAGAATCCTGGAACAGGAGGAACCGGATTACATGGCGGTTTCCTTCGATACCGGCCGGACTTTCCGGCATGAGCTTTACGGGGAGTACAAAGCCACCCGGGCTAAAATGCCTGAGGATCTGCGCCAGCAAATTGAACGCATTCGCGAGATGGTGGACCTCCTCGGTATCCCGCGGATAGAAATGGAAAACTATGAAGCCGACGATGTGATTGGCAGCCTGGCCGTCTGGGCGGCCGACAAGGAAGGCCTGGGGGTTAAAATCATCACCGGAGACCGGGACCTGCTCCAGATGGTCACCAACCGTATCGTGGTGACGCTTCCCAACGCGCGCACCAACCAAAACGAAGACTTTTTTCCCGAGGACGTGGAAAAGAAGCTCGGCGTCTTCCCAAACCAAGTGGTGGATTACAAGGCTCTCCTCGGAGATACCTCCGATAACATCCCGGGGGTAAGGGGAATTGGTGAAAAAACCGCGGTGGCCCTGCTCAAGGAATATGGCACCCTCGATAATGTTTACGCCCACCTGGACCAATTAACCGGCCGCGCCCAAAAAGCGCTTGAGGAAGGGCGCAAGTCTGCCTACCTCAGCCAGGACCTGGCTCGTATCCGGACGGACCTGGGCGTCAGCCTGGACCTCGACAAGGCCAGGGCGGATAACTTCAATCCGGGTGCCTTGGTCGAGCTCTTCAGGCAGCTGGAGTTCCGCACCATTACCCAGCGTTTGAAAGCGCTGGAAAAAAAACTCAAACCTGAAATGGCCACCCCAGTGCAGGCCTCCCTTTTCATTGACGAAGGACCGGCCGCCAGCCCCAACACCCCGAAAATCGCGGATGGATTGGTTCAAACCATCATCGTGGATACACCCACCGCGTTGCGGGATTGCGTGCGTACGCTGGGTGCCGCCAAGCAAATCGCCCTGGACACCGAGACTTCTGAACTGGACCCGATGCGCGCGGACCTGGTGGGTATTTCCCTCGCGTGTGACCCGGACCAGGGCTTTTACATCCCGGTCGGACATCTGCAGGGCAAACAACTGCCCCTTGAAGAAGTACGCATAGTGCTGGACCCTCTGCTCAGCAACCCCAAAATTGACAAGGTGGCTCATAATGCCAAGTTTGACCTGTTGGTTTTACGCCAGGCGGGGTTTAGCTTGGAACCCATCACCTTTGATACGATGATTGCCGAGTGGCTGATTAACCCCACCTCCCGCAACCTCGGCCTAAAGTCCCAGGCCTGGATCCGGCTGGGCGTGGAGATGACCCACATCGAAGCGCTCATCGGTACCGGCCGGAACCAAATTAGTATGGCGCAGGTGCCCATCGCGCAGGCAGCGCCCTACGCGGCCGCGGACGCCGCCATGACCCTGCGTCTGGTTGAACCCCTTACCGCCAGGCTGGAGGAGGTCAGAGCCACCGGCTTGAACCGTGACCTGGAAGTGCGCCTTATCCCAGTCCTGGCCGAAATGGAAGAGGCCGGCATCCTGCTGGATTTGCCGCTTTTTGACGTTTTTAGCGAGGAGCTTGCCAGGGATATTTCCGACCTTGAGGACTCCATCTACCAACAGGTGGGCGAGCGTTTTAACCTGAATTCCACCCAACAGCTTTCAGATATGCTCTTCAAACGACTCAACCTGGAACCGCCTGACCGTTCCCAAAAGACCAGCAGTGGTAAGTATTCCACCTCCGCCTCCGTCCTGGAAAGCATGCGCGATACGCACCCCATCATTGAAAAAATCCTGACCTACCGCGAATTGTCCAAACTCAAATCCACCTACGTGGACGCGCTGCCCCTGCAGGTGAACCCCCGCACCGGTCGGGTTCATACCTCTTTCAACCAGACGGGCACCGTCACCGGCCGGATTGCCTCCCAAAACCCCAATCTACAAAATATCCCGACCCGTACAGAACAAGGTCGCAGGGTTAGAAACGGTTTTATCGCCGCGCCGGGCTGCAAACTACTCGCGATTGATTACTCGCAGGTGGAACTGCGCATCATGGCGCACATGTCCCAGGATGGTGCCATGCTCAAAGCCTTCCGCGAAGGGCAGGATATCCACGCGGCCACCGCGGCCGCCATCACCAAGACCCCCATCGACCAGGTAACCAAGGAACAGCGCCGGCACGCCAAGGCCATTAATTTCGGCTTGATTTACGGCATGGGCTCCTTCGGGCTCACCCGTGCCTCCGACCTGACCCTGGCCGAAGCGGAGAACTTCATCCTGGCCTATTTCCGCGAGTTCCCGGGCGTCAAGGTTTGGCTGGAAAAAACGAAGCAACAGGCAGCCCAGCTTGGTTACGTGGAAACCCTGCTCGGTCGGCGGCGCTATTTCCCCGATTTGGTCAAAGGTACCAACCCAGTCTTGCGACGGCGTGAAGAAAGGGAGGCCATCAACGCCCCCATCCAGGGCACCGCAGCCGATATTGTCAAGATTGCCATGATTCAGCTGCCAGGCGTGCTCCGTCACGCCGGCCTGAAGGCAAAAATGTTGCTGCAAGTGCACGATGAACTTATCTTTGAGGTACCTGAAGAGGAACTGGAACAAACCACCCACGTCGCCAAGAGCGTCATGGAAAACGCCATGAAGCTGGACGTACCCCTGACCACCGAGGCCCGGGTTGGGCGCAATTGGGGTGAGTTGGAAAAAGTGGATGATACCTGGTTGGATGAGCTGCTCGATCAGGCCAGTTGATACTGGCTGTTGAGCTTCTCACGCAGCTGCAGGACCTGCCGGCGCATGCGGTCGTCGGTCTCAATCATGTCTGCAACCTTTTCACAGGCGTACATCACCGTGGTGTGATCGCGGCCGCCCAATTCCATGCCTATCCTGGGCAGGGAAATGCCGCTTTCCTCGCGCATCAGGTACATAGCCACCTGCCTGGGCAGGGCTACTTCCTTGGATCTGTCTCGCCCCGTGATGCTCTCTGTGCTGATGCCAAAGAAGTCAGCCACGGTATCGAGGATATTATCCGCGGTTAGCTGTGATCGCTGGGGTAGGAAGTCAGCCAGCGCGTTTTGGGCAAGTGGCAGGTCAAGTTGCTTGCCGCTCAGGTCCGAAAAAGCTAAAACACGGTTCCACGCGCCTTCCAGCTCGCGGATGTTCGATTGGATGGATTTCGCGATCAATTCCACCACGTCCATGGGGACGTTCCGGTTGGCTTTTTCGGCTTTGCTGGTGAGGATGGCAACCCGGGTTTCGTAGTCCGGGGGCTGAATGTCCACGGTTAGTCCCCACTCGAAACGGGAACGCAGGCGTTCTTCCAGGGTGCTCATAGCCTTGGGCGCACGGTCAGAGGTCATCACAATTTGTTTATCCTGGCCGTGCAAGGTATTGAAGGTGTGGAAGAATTCTTCCTGGGTGGATTCCTTGCCCGCGATGAATTGAATGTCATCAATCAGCAAAACGTCCACCTGGCGGTATTTTTCGCGGAAGGCAGTCGTGGTCTTGGTGCGGATGGCGTTGACGAGGTCGTTGGTGAACTCCTCGGAAGAAACATAGAGGACCGTTTTGCCTTGTTGCAGCACGGTGTTGCCAATTGCGTGCAGGATGTGCGTCTTACCCAACCCAACCCCGCCATAAAGGAACAGGGGATTGTAAGCCCGCGCGGGGTTTTCCGCGACGGCCAGGCTGGCCGCGTGCGCCAGGCGGTTGTTGGAACCAACAATGAAATTTTCAAAACGGTACTTGCTGTTCAGGTGGGAATCAAGGGTTGGGAGCTCGGCTTCCCGATGCGTGGGAGCGCTTTCGGGCTGTTGGTCCACTTCCTCCGTGGCTAGATGGGACCATACGCTAAACACGATGTCCACAGGCCGGGCCATCATGCCGCTGAGTTTGTTAATCATCGTGACCTTCAGGCGGCTATCCAGCCAGTCACAAGCATAAGCGTTGGCAGCACCAATCTTAAAGATACCCTGGTCCTCATCGTAGCCAATGAGTTGGGTCTGCTTGACCCAGGTATCAAAGGTCGCCTTCGAGATTTCCATCTGAAGTTGACCGTTCATTGCCTGCCATGCCTGTTTTGCGTTCATAGCTGCTCCTGGTATCCTGCTCTCCGCGCAGGACGCGCCTCCCCGGCGCTAAGAAATATTGAACTAAGCGAATCACGTTCTTCCCGATGCGATTCACTTATGAAATAACTGTGCCGCTGTCTTCCAAAATCGGTAAAAAGATTCTAACACCTGGAAATAAGAATTTCCGCCTTGCAGGCGTGTTTCTGGCTTAAAGATTGGCGATTCTTTAAGAATCCCCAAACCTTAAAACTTATCGGGTCTGGCTAACAAATTAACCCGTCAATTTCGCGTTTGCCGCCACCCCCATTTGGCCGGGAAGGGTGGTAAAGAAAACCCCTATATATGGGGTGGTAGGTGATAATTCGATAATTTGTTCCAACCTGTGGGGTCTTGTCATGACAGCTTATTTGGCAAAAATGAACCCGGTTGGAATCAGATAGTGAATCTAATTCTTGAATCAGGAAAGAATGCGCGGCGCGCTTCGATTCGGACCAATCGCGTCAGCCATCATCATCTTCCCGGCCCGGCGTCCAATTTCCACCGCAAAGTTGGTGCCGCGGTCCCATGGATAGACCTGGCTCATGCAGGCAAAGTAAAGTCCGGGGATGGGTGTGCGAATCTCAGGGATGTTCTGGCTGTGGTTAACCAGCGGGATGGGTTGGGCGTAGGGGGTCTTGGAGACCCAGACTTTCTTGACCCAATCCGGACGAAAAGCGGGGTTAATTTTGGTCAGATGAGGCAGAAATTCAGCCAGCAGCTCCTCGTCGCTCTTCTGGAAGTTGGGATGATCCACTTCCAGGTAGTCGCCAATATAGAGGATGTGATCACCACCAAAATACTCAGGCTTGAGGAAATTGGTGTGTTCCACCAGTGAGAGGAACGGATATCCCGCCTGTTTGGGAATGTTGTACCAGTAATAGCCGTCCGGTGAGAGTGGATGCTTGATGGCCAGGGTCATCACCACGGCGCCCATGCTCTTCAGGTTCAATAGCCCACCGAGGTATTCAGGCGGCAGCTGCGGTACCATGCGAGCCATCATGCCCGGAGCCAGCGTGACCAGCACCTGGTCAAACGTGAACGTCTCCCCATTCTGCAGGCTCACACGCAAGCTGCCCTCTTCCGTCAGGTCAATCCCGGCCACGCGGTGGTTGTAGCGGATATCCACGCCCGCTTCCTGTAAATGCCCGGCAAACTTATCCGCGAAGGCCTGGAAACCACCCTGGAAGGTACCAAGCCGCGTGGTGCGTGAGTGCAACCGCGCCCACATCCAGGCCATATTCACCTTGTCCGCCCATTTCTCGCCAAACTTGCCCACCATCATGGGCTGCCACATGCTTTCATACACCTGATTGCCAGCCCACTTGCGCATCCAGGCGTCAGTTGTGGTCTTTTCAAGCGGTTTCCAGCGGTTCGTCAGACGCAGGTACAGCCCCACCAGTCCGAAGCGAATCTTGTTAATCCCCCAACCCAAACCCGGGTAAAGCAGGGCGGCCAGGATGGAATCAAAGGGGTAAAACTTGCTTTTAAAATACATCACGCTGACAGGTTTGGGGAAACTGACCTGGTCCGACCAGCCCAATTCCTCAATCAGCCCCAGCATGTACTTATCTGACGCGAACCAGTGATGATAAAACCTCTCCACCGACCAGTCCCAGTAGGGTTCCTTGAAGCCTGCCGCCAAACCGCCCGGGGTGGCCCCCGCCTCAAAAATGGTCACCGTGTGGCCCGCCCGCGCCAGGTCATAGGCCGCACTCAGGCCGCCTATGCCGGCGCCAATGATGGCGATTTTTCGGGGTTGCTGGGTTTCATTCATGATTCTCGTGGTCCTTGCTGTTTATTTCATTCTTTTCAGGTATCCCTGTTGGCGGCACCCCGACTGGTGTGTACTGTTCTTTCAGGCTGCCCACGTCGGTTTTCAGGCTGAAGCCTTCCTTTACGAAGTAAATCGCGCCCAAAACGGTGATTGGCACCCACAGCGCCACCCGCAGGATGAGGGTGTACCCCAACGCTTGTTCCGCCGCCACCCCAAAGAGCACCAGCATGGCTTTGCACGCCGCGTCAAAGGTTCCCAATCCACCCGGCGCGGCCGGCACTAGCAGCACCAGGTTAATCACGCCGTTGAGCAACATCAGGCTCAAAAAGCTTAGGTCCAGGCCCATCGCGCGCATCACACCCCAATACAGGCCCGTTTCGCAGGTCCAGATGGCAATTGAAAATAGCAACACTTTCAGCGTCTCCAGCGGAGACCGTAAGCTGGACAAACCGTTAATGAACCGCGCCACAATTTCATTGAGGGTGGCCTGGAATTTTTCCGGCACCAGGTGCCCCACCAGCCAGGTGGTCGCCTTTTGCGTTGTGCCAGGGAAGAAAACCATGCCCAGGAATACCAACAGCAAAAGCAGGAAAACGATGCCCCCAATGACAGCTCCTTTTTGGATGCTGCCAACCCAATCTGCCGCTCCAGGCATGGAGGTCAACTGGTTGAGGTTAAGTAACACCAGCCCCAGGATGACAATCGCGTCAAACAGCCTTTCCACCACGATGGTCGCCAGGCTGCCGGAAATATCAACCTGGTCCTTGGATTTCAGCAGCACTGAGCGCAGCAGTTCGCCCGCCCGGGCTGGATACACGTTATTACCCATGTAACCAATCGCGACTACTGGCAAGAGCCTTTGCCAGGGCAGCCGTTTGAGTGGGTTCAGCAGCACCTGCCAGCGAAAAGCCCGCAGCGCAACGCCGAAGAAATAAAACACCAGCCCAAGCAGCACCCAGGCCCAGTTTGCCTGCCCCAGGTATTGCCAGACGAGTGAAAAATCAACTTTTCGAAAGGCCAGCCAGAGAAAAACAACGCTGATAAGGACCCCCAGCCAGACATGCCAACGTTTAATCTTCATGCCCTCGATTGTATCATCAGTACGTTTTTCTCCCAAACAATGCTGGATAACTTTACGCGTATCTGTTATCCCTTCATGTCCCCAACGGGAGAACCTCCCCCTCTGTGGGTCAACCTGCACAAACAGGTTTGGCCCTGGGTCAGCACCGCCAAGCTTGGCGGGCGGGCGGGCTTAGGCTGGTGGATTTTACCCGCTCTGCTGGTATACTTTTCCTGCTATGTCACTATTAACCACGCAGAACCTCGCGAAATCCTTCGGCCCGGTGGACATCTTTGAGGGCATCACTCTTTCGGTTCCCCGGCATGCCCGCATTGCCATTGTTGGTCCAAACGGGGTGGGGAAAACGACCCTCCTACGCATCCTGGCGGGTGAAGAGGAGCCGACCTCCGGTTCTGTTCACCGCGCAAAAGGGCTTCGAATGGGCTACCTCCCGCAGGAAGCCATCCAGGAAACTGTGGGTACGCTTTGGGATTCCTGCCTTTCGGCCTTCGACATACTTATTCACAAGGCAGAGGAGTTACGCCAACTGGAACTGGACATGCAGGACCCTGCCTGCGACCCGGCAGTGCTTGAACGCTACGGCCGTCTCCAGTCCGAATTCGAACTCCTGGGCGGTTATACCTACACGAATCGGATTCAACAGACGCTGACAGGCCTTGGTTTCAGCGAAACCGACTACACCCGCCCGCTCAGCCAGCTTTCCGGTGGCCAGCGCACCCGCGCGCGCCTGGCACGCCTGTTGTTGGAGGACCCTGACCTTCTGCTCCTGGATGAGCCCAGCAACCACCTCGATATCAACGCGGTGGAATGGCTGGAAGCCTACCTGCGCGACTGGACCGGTGCGGTGGTCATCGTCTCGCATGACCGCTACTTCCTGGACCAGGCAGCCCGGTGGGTTTGGGAAATGACACCTGCCCTCGAGGTTTACCGCGGCAACTATTCGGCCTACCTGCAGCAACGCGAAGCCCGCTATGCCCGCCGGCTGGCCGAGTTTGAAGCCCAAACCGAATACATCGAAAAGCAGGAAGACTATATCCGCCGCTTTTTGGGAACCCAGAACAACAACCAGGCGCGCGGCAGGCAGCGCCGGCTTGAACGCCTGCTGGCCGATTCCCGCCTGACCGCGCCCAAGGCAAACGTACGCCCGGTTCACCTGCGCCTGGGCATGGTTAGCCGTTCTGGTAACCTCGTGTTGCGCACCTATGGCCTGCAGGTCGGTTACGCGGATGAGGGCCGGCCGCTCTTTAGCTCGCCGGACCTGGTGCTTGAGCGGGGTGAATGTGTCGCAATTATTGGCCCAAATGGCGCTGGGAAAACGACTTTCCTCAAGACCATCCTCGGGCAAATTCCCTCTTACGAGGGCCGCACGGAACTGGGTGCCAGTCTGAAAGTGGGTTACTTCGCCCAGGCGCACGAAGGGCTCGTGGCCACCAACACCCTGATGGAGGAAATCAACGCGAGCGCCCCCAGCATGCTGCCGGCCGAAGTCCGCAATTACCTGGCCAGGTATGGCTTCACCGGGGAAGAGGTCTTTTCCCAGGTTTCCACGCTCTCAGGCGGGGAGCGTGGCCGGCTTGCCCTGGCCAAGCTTTCCCTCTCGGATGCCAACCTCCTGCTCCTGGATGAACCCACCAACCACCTGGACCTCCCCACCCAGGAAGTGCTCCAAAAGGTGCTGGCGGAATACCCGGGCACTGTGCTGTTGGTCTCGCATGACCGGTACCTGATTGACGCCCTTGCCACCCAGGTTTGGGACCTGGACCCAGCCTTGGCTGAACTGCGCGTCTTCAAGGGCAGCTACTCCGAGTACAAGCAATTCAAGAATGGCGTTGTGCCCACTCCCATGCCTGAGGAGCAAGCGGCTCCGAACCCGGCACCAGCGGAGGAACCATCAACCGCGGCACCAGAACGCCGCAAGCTCAGCCGCAACCAGCGCCAGCAATTGCAAAAAAAAGTGGACCTGGTGGAAGAAGAAATCCACACCACCGAGCGCGACAAAGCGCTGTGCGAAAGCAAACTGGCCAATCCCCCTGCCAACCTGCAGACCCTCAACCGCCTGACGGAGGAATACCATGCCCTGGCCGCCAGGCTGGAAGCCTTGATGTCCAGGTGGGAGGACCTCGCCTGGGCGCTGCAGGAAGCCGGTCCGGAGGAGTAAACCATGCCAAAACAGGAATTGCCCGTTGTAAAAGCGAGCCTGCGGGATTTGGCCCACCTGCGCAGGCTTGAAAGACAATGCTTTTCCAGGGAAGACATCTGGCCCCTCATCGAACTATTAGGCGTGCTCGTCTCCCCCGGTACGGTACGGCTCAAGGTCGACGACGGAGAGGAGATGGTCGCCTTCCTCTCGGGCGAGGTTCAACGCGCGAAACAGGTCGGCTGGATTGGAACCATAGGCGTTGCCCCACGCTGGCGGCATAAAGGCCTTGGTCGCCGTTTACTTGCCGCTGGTGAACAAGCCATGGGGATGCCAACCATTCGGCTGTCCGTACGTAAATCCAACCAGGATGCCATCCGGCTCTACGAAAAAGCCGGCTATAACCCAATTGGCGAAATCAAGCGCTATTACAATGGCGGTGAGGACGCGCTCGTGTACGAGAAAAAGTTGCCCAACCTGCGCGAGAACTCCACAACACCCATTGGGTAAGCTGAAGGTAGCGATTTACTTCCTGATTTCCGCAATCGCGGTCAAGCTCAAATCGAACAGTCTTGTAGAATCGTTGATATGTCACAGGCAACCAGGAAGGCAGAACAGGACGCAACCCAACGCATGCGCGCTTTCATTGACGCTCACCTGCGCAAACCGGTCACCCTGCGGGATTTGGCGAATGCGGCAGGTTACTCGCCGTTTCACGCGGCCAGGCTGTTCAAGGAGGTCACCGGCCAGACCCCATTCGACTACCTGCGCGCGGCGCGTTTATCCGGCGCGGCAGCGCGACTGCGCGAGTCAGGCGATACCATCACAAGCGTAGCCTTTGATTTCGTGTTTTCTTCCCACGCGGGCTTCACCCGGGCCTTCACCCGCCAGTTTGGGCTGGCCCCACGGGCATACCGCGAACAGAACGCCACTCTGCGTCGCTTTTTGCCAATCAGGGTGCTGATAAACCAGGATTTTCCCAGGAAAGGAACAACAAACATGGATGACTCAAATAAAACCAAGGCGATTTTTGTCCAGGTGGTCGAACGGCCAGCTCGAAAATTACTGCTCAAACGTGGCATAAACGCCCAGGATTATTACGCCTTCTGTGAAGAGGTCGGGTGTGATGTCTGGGATGTGCTCTGCGGCGTCAGGGAGGCGCTTTACGAACCCGTTGGGCTGTGGCTCCCGGAGCATCTCATCCTGCCCGGGACGTCGAAGTACGTGCAGGGCGTTGAACTGCCCCTCGATTACAGCCAACCCGTCCCCGAGGGTTACGACCTGATGGACCTGCCCTCCTGCAACATGATGGTATTCCAGGGCGAACCCTATAACGACGATGTCTATGAAGAGGCTATCGGGCAGGTTTGGGAGCAAATCAAGCGCTTCGACCCAACCCTCTACGGTTACCAATGGGCACCCGAAGCCGCGCCACGCTTCCAGCTCGAGCCACGCGGATACCGCGGATACATCGAAGCCTGGCCAGTAGAACCAATCGGATAATGTCAACCCGCGCGAAAAATAAACGCCGGATTTTCCATCAAATCCGGCGTTTTTGTTGGAACTTCCGTCCACATCGGGTATAATAGAGTTACTATGCAGGAGTTAGCTTAAGATATGATCCGCGCGAACAAATCGATGCGGATGGTTAGTGCGGAACACACGCTGATTAGGTATGGCGCGTGTTTTTGTTTAATATTCCCAGAGAAATGGAGCCAATGACATGATGGATAGTGGAATGATCGGTAAGATCGAAAAAGCCAAGCGTTATGCCGAAGAAAAAGACCGGGTGGTTTTCAATCAATTTGAAGTGACCATGCGCGGCGATAACAATGACCACACTGTTCGTTACGACCAGGGAAAATGGAATTGCACCTGCAGTTACTTCCAAAGCCACGCGGTTTGCGCCCATACCATGGGCATGGAAATGATCCTGGAGAAAATGCTCCTGCCGGTCAGCCAGCCAGCCGCCTAAAACCAAACCTTATCAGCATAACCGGGAGCCCCAATGGGGGCTCCCACCCTTTTAAAAGGTAAAATCAATAAAAATTGCTGGAGCCGCGTAATGGAAGCCATCCGGGCTTTTGAAACTAACCTCATCATTTTTCTTCAATCCCTGGGGCCAGCCCTGCAAACCGTGATGCGTGGGTTCACCTGGCTGGGGGACGCGATGTTTTTCATGCTGTTCATGCCGGCCATTTATTGGTGCGTGGACGCGCTCGCTGGATTACGGATTGGCATGCTGCTCCTGCTAAGCAATTCCCTGAATGGCATTTTTAAGATGCTCGGCCGCGGCCCGCGCCCCTACTGGGTCAGCGCTAAGGTCCAACCACTGGTGCATGAGAAGTCCTTCGGCATCCCCTCCGGCCACGCCATGAACGCGACCTCGGTCTGGGGTGGGGTGGCCAGGGAAGCTAAGCAGCGCTGGGTGACCATCCTATGTGTTGCCCTCGTTTTGCTGGTGAGCTTTTCACGCCTGGTCCTGGGGGTCCATTTCATCTCGGACGTTCTGGCCGGCCTTGCCCTCGGCGGCCTGTTGCTGCTTGTCTTTGCCCGGCTTCGCGCGCCTGTATCGAAATGGTTTTGGGGGCTTTGCCTGCGTAACCAGCTCCTGGTCAGCCTCGCGAGCAGCCTGCTGCTCCTCGGCGTGGCCTTGTTGGTCAGGCTTGGCGGGTCCACCTGGGTCATGCCATCCACCTGGGCAGCCCTGGCGGGCGAAACAGCTCCATTCTCCCGTGAAGGCGCTCTCACCGCGAGTGGCATGTGGTTGGGCATGCTGGGCGGTTTTGCCATCCTGCGCGTCAAACATGGCATCCTGCAAAGCGCCGAGGGCCAATGGGAGAAACTCGCGCGCTACCTGTTGGGCATTTTGGGCATGATGGTGCTGTATTTTGGCCTGGCACGCTTGCTCGGCGGCCTTTCCGACCAAATCGGAATCGACTGGGCAACCGCCGCCCTGAGCTACCTTCACAACACGCTCTTGGGAGTCTGGGTTTCGCTCCTGGCTCCGCTGCTTTTCAAATCCCTCAAACTTGCCCGATTCGAGCCGATGTGGTGAGGTCAGAGATGCCCGCTGAACAAAACAAAACCATTGCCGTGAAATCTGCCGGCCCTGGCACTCCTTCTCATGGGCGGACCAAGGCCATCCTGCAAGCTCTCCTGGTCACGCTTTTGTGGTCCTCCTCCTGGATTATCATCAAGCTCGGCCTGGGCGATGTGCCACCGCTCACGCTGGCCGGCCTGCGCTTTTTCCTGGCTTTTCTCTGCCTGCTCCCCTTCGCCCGCCGGCAGCTGCGTTCCGGCCAATTGAAAGCAGCCGGCCGGAACCTCTGGCTGGAAATATTGGGGCTGGGTGTGCTTTACTACGCCATCATCCCGGGTGGGCAAAACCTGGGGCTCAAGCTGCTGCCAGCCAATACCCTCAGCCTGATCATCAGCTTTAGCGCGGTGCTGGTGGCCCTGCTTGGTGCCGCTTTCTTGCGCGAAAAACCCAGCTGGCTGCAATGGGCCGGCATGGCCCTTTCCCTGTTGGGCGTGGTGGTGTATTTCCGCGCTGCTGGCCAGGTGTCCTTCTCCACGGCTGGCCTGGCGGCCGGGCTGGTGACTATGACAGCCAACGCCTTTGCTTCAATCATGGGGCGAAAACTCAACCACGGCGGCGCGATTTCGCCCCTCCTGCTCACAGTGCTCAGCATGGCCGTTGGAGCGGTGCTCATCCTGGGTGTGGGACTGGCCATGGAAGGCCTCCCTCATCTCACCACGCTCCAATGGTTGCTCATCCTTTGGCTGGCTGTGGTGAACACCGCTTTTGCCTATCAACTTTGGAATAAAACCCTGGTGGAACTACCCGCGCTCGAATCGGTCTTGATAAACAACACCATGCTGGCTCAAATTGCCATTCTTGCCTGGGTCTTTTTGGGTGAAAAACTCACCGCGCTCCAGGTTATCGGCTTGGTTGCCTCGCTGGTGGGCGTGGTCGTGGTACAACTACGCGGCCGGCAGACCAGAACTGACTCAAATACAGAATCCTGAAGTGAGCCTGGTCCGGAACCTGTATAAAACCCGTTGAGTCTAGAGGGCAAGGAAGCGACAGTACTTGATGATTTGGTCGCCTTTCCACCACTCCTTCGCCACAGCAAATGCCTCTGGATACTCCGCCCATGCCCAGTTGATATCCCATGCCCCGTCTGGGCCAACGGTGTCCATCAGGTATTGTTGTTCTTCACTTATCGCCTGCCGGAAAGGAGCCTGGAACTCCCGGTTGGATTCGTTGAAAATCATCGAGGGACGCAGGCAGTAACCTCCCCACAGGGTTGGATCCCTGACGACGTTTTGCTCCAACACCTCAGCCAACCTGGCGCGCACGGCACCAAGCTGCTCCTGTTTCCAGCCTGTCGCGCGGAGGTCATCATAAAGCTGCAGGAAGCAGGGCAGTTCGTGCATGTCGCTATCCGTTTGTGCCAACAAGGTGTCTATGGCTTTTTGGATAGCGGAATCCACCCTGCGCCCACAACGAACCAGGAAGCCGGACAATGCCGCTCCCGGGTTGTATCCCCAGGTATCGTTTTCGTGGCTGTATTGCCACCAGGGCGCGTGAGGGTGGTCATCGTTGCTGGGGATTAGCGCCTTCCAAACACCGTTATCTCCCGCGTGTTCCAGGTAACCAATCAATCGGCCCACCAGGGGAAGTGCCCCGTCAAAACATCCGATTTCCCTCAGGATAAGTGTCGCGCGCCAGGCTTGTATGGGCGAGGAATTGGGGTTCCAATAGTCAGGTTCAAGCCCATGCCCAAAACCACCATCCCCGTTCTGGTACCAGCCTAACGCCTCCAGCACCGCGCTCGCGCTACCCGTACCCTGCCAATACTTCCAGCGCGCCAGGTCCACTGGGCGCGCGTGCCTGTGCATCCAGGCATCCTGTTTATTCATCCTGACCTCCTTACAAAATCAAACCCATCTCCAGGCGGACTTCATGCCTGGCCACATCCTGGTTGGTATAAGAAATCGTGTCAAGCCCAATCAGGCTGAACCCGCAGGAACGGTAAAAGCGGATGGCCGGGTCATTGCAGCTCTGGGTTTCCAGCACCACTGCCCGGCAGCCCAGCTCGCGCGCCACTTCGATGACCCTGGCCATCAACAACTTGCCAATCCCCTGGTATCGCCACTCCTCGCGCACCCAAAGATTGCTGACGCGCAGACGGTTATTCCAGCTTTCCCGGCTCACCTCCGCCACGCCAAGCCACTCTCCATCCTCCTGCGCGCAAAAGAGCCTGGGCTCTTGCAGGTAATCTTCAAATAGGGAGCTCTTAAATTGCTTTGTCTGTGGCTCAGCAAAAGGCACCCGCGCCAGCTGAAATCCACCCACCCCATCGTAAGCCAGTGTACGCACATCGTAGTAATGCGTAGTGGTGTACGTAAAGAGGATGGCCTTCCCCTTATGGCTGCGGTCCAACTCGATAATGTCCATAGCACTCCTTAAACAAAGAACCCTGCACAAAGGTCAGGGTTCCTATCATCGCAGCGGAGAGAGTGGGATTCGAACCCACGATGGACACAAGTTCCATAACGGTTTTCGAGACCGCCCCATTCAACCTCTCTGGCATCTCTCCCGGGTTTCATGATTATACATGAGTTTACAGGCTGAAAACCGCGCCTTTTTGCGGGAATTCTGCCCTCACCAGGTCTGGATGTTCTTCAAAGCGTTTCCTCAAGGCCTGGGCACCTTTTTCTTCACCATGCACCAGGATGAGATTTCGCAGGGTGTTCTTGCTCGCCAACGCGTAATCCACCAACAGGTTCTGGCCGGCATGCGCACTCAATCCGCCAATGGTGACCACCTCGGCCTTGCGGTAATACTCCTCGCCAAAAATGCGCACCTTGCGCTCCTGGTCCGCCAGGCGCCGGCCCAGGGTGTTCGGGGATTGCCAGGAGATGATGAGGATGGTGTTGCGCCCGTCTTCGATGTTGTTCTTGAGGTGGTGCAGGATGCGCCCACTTTCAGCCATCCCCGACGCGGAGATGATAATCATCGGCTGTTTGTATTCATTCAGAGACTTGGATTCGTCCACGCTGCGTGTGAATATCATGTTGTCAAAATCGAGCCCTTTCATGCGGTGTTCATGCATGTATTGCCAGGTTTCCTCGTCAAAGCACTCGGTGTGCTTGCGGTACAGGTCAGAGGCGTTCACAGCCAGTGGGCTGTCAATCACAACGGGGATATCGGGGATGTCGCCGTTTTCAAGCGCTTCACTCAGGATGTAGCACAGGTTTTGCGTCCGCCCCACCGCGAAGGCCGGCACAATCACCTTGCCTCCCCTGCGCACGGTTCGGTTGACCGTCTCAATCAGCTCGTCATAAGAATCTTCCAGGTTCTCGTGGATTTTGTCACCGTACGTGCATTCCATCACCAGCGTTTCGGCCGCCTCGGGCAGCACCGGGTCACGTAGCAGCGGCGCGTCGCGCCTGCCAATATCTCCTGAGAACCACAGCCGGTGCGGCTGTCCATCCTCAACATAATCCACCACCACGGCCGAGGAACCCAGGATGTGGCCGGCGTCCACCAGGTGGACCTTCACGTCCGGGATGGGTTCAAAGGTCTGTTCGTACCAAAGGGACTTGAATTGCGGCATGCAGGCAATTGCGTCCAGCTGGGTGTAGAGCGGGTCAATATCCGGTAGCCCTTGTTTGCGCCGTTTTTTGTTGACGTACTTGATGTCCGCTTCCTGGATGTGCCCGGCATCGCGCAGCATGATATCAGCCAGGTCACGCGTGGCATCCGTGGCGTAAATCGGGCCCGTAAAGCCCTGCCGGGTCAGGTTTGGGATATTGCCGCTGTGGTCGATATGCGCGTGGGAAAGCACCATCGCATCCAGCTCTGCCGGTTTAAAGGGAAAGTTTAGGTTGACCTGGTAGGTCTCCTCGCGCTTGCCCTGGAACGTACCGCAATCCACCAAGAGCTTGTGTTGGTTGTGTTCAAGCAGGAACATCGAGCCGGTTACAGTTTGAGCCGCGCCGAGAATGTGGAGTTTCATGGTTTTCTCCTTTGTAATACTTCAAAAATTTGTTGTCCGTAGCGTTCAAACCGGCGCGGACTGGCAGCCATCAGCATTCGCAGTTCTTCCAGGTGGGTGATGGGTTTTGAAGCAATATATTCGAGCATTTCCCTGGGCAGGATGACGTTGGATTGCACCCCTTCCTTTAGCCCAACCTCTTTGCGCCATTCCGAGAGCAAGTCCCGCCGCTTCATTTCCGCGTCTGAATGCCGCTCCACCCGGCTGCGCTTTACCACGGCCGGCTTCTTCCGCCAGGTGTTAACGGCGTGCATCAGCTGCTTGCCGTAACGGCGCACCTGCCCGGCTGAAAGCGAAGGCAACAGGTCGAGCTCCTGGGGGAAGTTCGGTTTGGTCTGGGCAATTTCGATGAGCGCCCGGTCACTGAAAACCTTGAAAGGCGGCCTGTCCTGCTGTTCAGCCAGCTCCTCGCGCAAGTGGTTCAACGCCTGGAGCAAGCTCAATGCTTCCGGAGCCAAATCCTTGACGCCTTTGATGCGCCAGACATTCTCCGTGTGATTCTTGAGGGGTTGGGAATTGCAGGCCAGCGCGTTGCTGTCTTCCTGCACGATGTCAAGCCGGCCTTTCGCGACCAGCAGCGGGGTCAATGCCGCCTGCAGCTGCAGTAGGTAATGCGAGTCAGCCTGGGCGTAAGCCAGCATTTCGGGCTTAAGCGGCCGCTCGCCCCAATTGGCACGCTGGTATTTTTTATCCAGGGTAATCCCCAGGTACTTTTCCAATAATCCGGCCAACCCCAGGTTTGGTTCCGCCAGCGCGGTGGCCGCCAACATTGTATCGAACAGGTTGACAAAGGTGAAGTGGTAGTCGCGCTTCAGGCAGGCCAGGTCGTAATCGCCAGCGTGAAAAACTTTCAGGATGCCTTCATCAGCGAACACCGGACCCAGCGCTTCCAGCGACTCAAAACGGAAAGGGTCTACCAAAAAATCCCGCTCTTCCGAGGAGATTTGCATCAGGCACACTTTTTCGTGATACGCGTACAGGCTGTCGGATTCCGTATCAATCGCGAAGGCAGACTGCCCGCTGAGGTGGCTTACCATCTCCGACAGGCCAGCGGCGTCGGCGACGAGAGTTGGCGCGGGCATTTCTGGCAATGACATGCCGGTATTATACCCCCCGGAACTTGGTGATTGTCAATCAGGCTGGGTTGGGAGGGGTTGGCTTGGGCCTCCCCCGGCCAACGTGTAATTACAAAACGATAAAGACAATGATGCCGAGCACAATGAGCATGCCGCCCAGGAGCACCGCGCTGCCTTTGCTGGTGGCTGTGGTTTCCAGGACCGCTTTGGAAGGTTCAGCGGGGTCATAATGGACTGTAGCCTTCGTTCCTGCAGCGTATGGCGCGATTTTCTCGTTGGCTTTCTTTTCCGCAAATGTACCGGAGCCAAATCCAAACTTGTTGCCAGTGTAAACCTGCCCGTTCACAGTGTAACGATAGCTCACCTCGGGGGAATACGTGGTTACGGAGACGCCTCTGGAACTGCGGTTGCTGTGTTTCTGAAGATGGGAATCCAGGATTTCGCCCTCCGCTGTGGACCAGGTTTGACTGGCCTTTTTGGCTTTTTGCGCCTGTAATAGTCCGAAAATGATTGTTAACAACCCTCCGATGATACAGATACCGCCCAAAACCAGGTTCATTTCCATGGCAAACGCTCCTTTGGCTACAAGTTGGAATGCAATAATTTTAATCCAAAAACATTAACGGGCAGAGCCCTTTTCTTACTCCCTGAGCCCACGTTCGTTGTCCCATGAAGCAACAGCTGAATGCCCTTCCTGGTCATTATTTTTTTAGCCATATCCCCAATCATCCGTTTTTTTTCAGTGTTATTTTTTTATGCCGAATACCTGGCTCACGGCTCTCATTGCTTGTATTTGGAAAAAAATTGTATACTGAAAGAAAGGAGGAAAATTATGAAGAAAAATGCAATTGGGCTGGTTATTGGTGCGCTCACGGTGGTTGGTTTGGTTTCCCTGCTGGTTTTTTGGAGCGTCAACGCGGACAAAGCCAAACAAGTCGCCGAAAAGCTTACCCAGGCCTTGCAGGCAGAGGGGTTGCCCCTGCAGAGTGTGCGCGTGGCCAAAGCGACACCTTTAACCCTTGAGATTACCCTCACCTTTGATACCCAAGACAGCCCGGAGCGCAAGGCCATGATTCTACGTGCCCGTCACGCAGTTCAGTGGCACTGCGCCCAGCTCAACCTTGAGGAATACCAGCTTGGTAGCTACATCCTGCTCATAGAATCCCCTTCCGGTCAGCAGCTTAGTTGGGAACAGAACTTTCTTTACCCCCCTGAGGCCTCTAAAACTCCCGGCCAGTACACCCTGGACTTCACGCAAGCACAGCAATACCTCAGCCAGGCTTTTCAGCCGGGTTCCGCGACGGTGGAGCGCTTTGAACTAATCAGCGAGAGCAGGGACGACACCTCCGTGAACACGCTCTATATACGGCTGGTTGAGCCAGACCTGGCCACGCTTAACCGCGAGCTGCCCATGCGGCAGGTGGAAGGGCTGCTTATGACGGTCAACGAACAGAAGCTCTACCCGGTGGACATTTGCTGGCTGGAAGTCCAGGGGCCAAACGCAGAAGTTTGGGTGGATTTACTCTATGATTACGGGCTACGCGATATGTCCTGGTGGATTGCGGACGGCGTCAGCACGGAGTGGTTCCCCCATCCCGCGCCCCTGCCCAACCAGGAACCAACCCAGCAGCCAGTTCCATCTGAACCCTATCCGGTTGAAACCCCGCTGCCAACCACGGTGAACCCCTATCCCTAAACCAGCAAGCCCGCGCTTGCCGGTTATAATTCCTCCGTAAAGGATAAAAGGGCAGTATGCGCGCGGTTATTCAACGGGTCACTTTCGGAAAAGTAAGTGTGGATGGGCAAGATGTCGCCAGCATCGTCAACGGGCTGGTGATTCTGTTGGGCGTTGGGCCTGAAGATACCCAAGCCATCGCCGCGGAATTGGCGGCCAAGGTTGCCACCCTGCGCATCTTCCAGGATGAGGAGGGGAAGATGAACCTCTCCTGCCTGGATGTGGGTGGCCAGGCGATTGTGGTCTCCCAATTTACGCTCTTCGCGGATACGCGCCGCGGCCGGCGTCCTTCCTTCACCGGGGCTGGTAAGCCAGAAGTGGCTGCCCCCCTCGTGGATTACTTCGCCGCCCGTTTACGCGCGCAGGGGCTTCCGACCCAAACCGGCGTGTTTGGCGCGCATATGGTGGTGGAATTAAAAAATGATGGCCCGGTGACCATCATTCTGGAATGCCCTCAGCCTTAGGTTAGCTGACCGGCGCGTCGGCCTCAGGCGTCCCACCTTCAGGTTCAGGATCTCCCGCGTCAGGCGCCTCCGCCAGCAAATCCAGGTCCAGGTTGATTTTATCTTCCATGCGCATCTGCCCCCGCAGAAACGCGCCATCTTCGCTCGCGAAGGACGTGGTGACCACATCCCCCCAAATCCGGCCAGACGCGCGGATTTCGAGTTTCTGGCAAAGAATATTACCGTTCACTGTGCCAGCCACAATCAGGTGCTCGGCTTTAAGCGTTTCGCAGGTCACCTTGCCGGTCTCGCCAATCACCACCATGCCGCGCATGGCAATTTCGCCTTCCAGCGTGCCTTCAATCCGCACCCCGCCGTGGCCACGCAAGTCTCCATGCCAGTTAATCCCCGGGCCAATCACGGAGGTGATGCGTTCATGTGGGGCTTCCACGTTGAAGCTGGGGGTTGTTTTCTTTTTCGAGAACATGCTTTGTTTACTTTCTATCCTTTGTATGAGCACCATTATAATGGCGCGCGTGTGTTTGTTAGCCTGGAATTTAATGACAACTCAAAAAAGTTCTGAGAATAACGTCCACCGCCAGGGCATGGACCGCCAGGGCTCTGGTACGGATTGGATGCCCACCCTGGCCCCAACCCGCACCCGCGCCAGCTCGACCGGGCAGCCGTTTTCGATGAAAAGGCCGCCCGCTGGGTCACACAGGTCGGTGCCGTTTTGCCGGCCATCCAGCGCCAGCGCCTGGACTAGCTTGGCCGGGCCATTCAGCCAGCTGGCAGTGCCACACTGGTTTGGCCGATTGGCACGCATCAGTTCCTCGCCTTCCAACGGCAGCAGCGCGCGGATGAGCACCGCTGCTGGCGTGCCTGCCGGGCAGGTGACCGCGTTGAGCAGCCAGTGCATGCCATAGGTGAAATAAATATACGCGTGCCCGCCTTCGCCATACATTGTTTCGGTGCGGGGCGTCCGGCCAGAGCGGGCGTGGCAGGCCAGGTCTTCCTCCCCTTGGTAAGCTTCCGTCTCGGCAATTATGCCTGAGAGCCGCACCCCGTCCAGCACCCGTACCAGCCGGCAGCCCAACAACGCCGGCGCCACCTCGGGAGCCGGCCGTGTGTAAAATTCCCGTGGAAGGATGCCAGGCACTCTACCTCGCGAATTGCGGGTCGCGTTCAATCGTCATACGCAACCCCGTCTCGAGCGGAATGAGCGGCAGATAGTTCAGCTTTTCGTAGGCTTTGGTTATATCCGCGCACATGCGCGAGGACCCCCCACTCTTGTAGGGGTTAAAGATTTCCTCCGGCTTTTGCCCGGTCACCTGGCGTACCAGGCGCACCAATTCGAGCACGCTCGTCTCTACCCCACTGCCGATGTTAATGATTTCCTGGTCCACACCCACCACGGAGGAGGCGTTGACCATAGCATTAACCACATCATCTACGTACACGTAATCGCGCGTTTGCTTACCATCGCCATGGATGACCACGGAGCCATTCGTGAGGGCGTGTTTCAGGAAGTTGGGGATGATGGGCGGGTTGGCCATGGTAATCCGTTGGCCAGGCCCGTAGGCATTAAAAACCCGCAGGCAGACGGCCTCAATCCCCGATTGCGCGCCGATGGTGCGGACGTAATGTTCCGCTGCCAGCTTGGACACAGCATAGGGGGAGCCGGGGTGCACTTCAAAGCTTTCCTTGTAGGGGATGTTTTCCTGGATGCCGTAAATCGAGCCGGAAGATACCAGGATAACCCGCCGTACCTTCGCGTCCCGCATGGCTTCCATCAGCGTAACCGTTCCGCCCACGTTCACCACGTTGTAGTCGCGCGGGAAAAGGATGGATTCAGGTACGGAAACACGCGCAGCAAGGTGAAAAACGCATTGCACATCCTGCAACAGCTTCCAGAGGAGCGTCTTGTCGTTGATGTCACCCTTGATAAATTCGACCTCAGGCTGTAGCCGGGCGGGGTCGCCAGCCGAACAATCGTCCAACACGCGCACTTTGTGTCCCTGGCGTGCCAACCGGTTACTCAGCGCCGTCCCAAGAAAACCGGCGCCACCTGTAATCAAATATCTCATCTTCGCTACGTCCTATGAATTTTAGTCCCTTGATTATAGCACGCGCCTGGCTCCTGCCCCGGCCTTGCGCGCTTTGAGACTCCCCCTGCCCCTAAGTGCCTCCCTCTTGTATAATACTGGGCAAAGGAGAATGCATGTTTACCCAATTTATTGACGCCAAACTATTTATTGAACAAAATGCCATTCGCATGGTCGACCTGAAATGGTGCGACCTCTACGGTCAATGGCGGCATGTCACCATCTCCGCCCAGCACTTCACCCCGGAGATGATGCGTGACGGCGTTGGCTTTGATGGTTCCTCGGTTGGCCTCAAACCGGTCAATTCCGGCGACCTGGTTCTCATCCCGGACCTCACCACCGGCTTTGTGGACCCCTTCTTCGACATCCCCACGCTATCTTTCATTTCGGACATCTACGAGGCGGATACCAAGCAGCACTTCATCCACGATCCGCGCGAATTCATCCGCCGCGCTGAAGCGCACATGCGTGAAACCGGCATCGCCGATCGCTCCCTTTGGGGCCCTGAATACGAGTTCTTCGTCTTTGACGAGGTGCTCTTCAACAACCGCGTGAATTCCTGCAGCTATTACTTCAACGCCGCCGAGGGCACCTGGGAAGAAAACCAGGACATGAACGGTTACCTGCTTCCCCGCGGCCAGGGCTACCACCGGGGCGGTCCCTCGGACCAAAATTCCAACCTGCGTACCCTGATATGCACCCGCATGGAAGACCTCGGCTGCGAGGTGAAGTACCACCACCACGAAGGCGGTGGACCGGGCCACGCGGAGATTGAGCCACCCCTGCAGGATATCTTCAAGTCCTCCGATGGGACCCTTTTGGCCAAGTACATCGCCAAGGCCACGGCTTTCGAGATGGGCAAGACCATCACCTTCATGCCCAAGCCCCTGTATGGCGAAGCCGGCAGCGGCATGCACTTCCATCAGCTGCTCTACAAGGACGGCCGCAATCTCTTTTATGACGCGGCCGGGTACAACAACCTCAGTGAAACCTGCCTGTTCTATATCGGCGGCCTGCTCACCCATGCCCCCGCGCTGACCGCGCTCACCAACCCCTCTACGAACTCCTTCAAACGTCTGGCCCCCGGCTTTGAGGCCCCCACCAGCTGCTTCTTTGGTACCGGTGACCGCACCGCCGCCATCCGCCAGCCCAAGTACGTCACCGACCCCGCCGAAGTTCGGATTGAATACCGCACGCCCGATGGCACCTGCAACCCGTATGTTGCCATGCCGGCCATGCTGCTGGCGGGCCTGGATGGCATTCAGAAGCGGATTGATCCGCGCGAGCATTTCTTTGGCCCCTTTGAAGACATGAAGAGTTGGACCGAGGAACAATGGTCGCGTATCAAGCGTATTCCCGGCTCGCTGGAGACTGCCTGCGCCGAGCTGGAAGCCGACCATGATTTCCTGCTGGCCGGCGACGTGTTTAGCGAGGAATTTGTGCGCCATTGGGTCAAAATCAAGCGCAAGGAAGCCCGTGCCTTCAACACCCGCCCCCATCCTTACGAGGTGGAGCTTTACCTCGATTGTTGAGTTGTCATGAAGACCAATCAGCCTGGCTTAACCGCCAGGCCTTTTTTATTAGCCAATTTTCCCCGCATCAGGCGCCTGGGCAGGGAAACTCCACTTGTAATAATACTTGTTCAAGCCTGGATGGATTGTTTACAGCTCAGGCGCGATGGCAGTTTCCGCCGGCTTGTTTTCCAGGTGCACGCCGGCCATCAGCAGCCCGATTTCTTCCCGCGTGGCTGTCTCCCGGGATAGGATGTCCATGATTTTGCCTTCGTAGATGACGGCAATACGGTCAGAAAGGGCCAGGATTTCATCCAGGTCTTCGGAAATGAGCAAAATCGCTGTCCCATCCGCCCGTTGCTTGAGCAGCTGTTCATGCACATATTCGCTCGCGCCAATATCGAGCCCCCGGGTAGGTTGTGCGGCCACGATGGCCCGCGGGCTGCGGGAGAGCTCCCTGGCCAGCAGAACCTTTTGAATATTGCCACCGGAAAGGCTCTTTGCCAGGGTCTTTTGGGAAGGCGTTTTTATCTGGTACTGCTTAATGAGCCTATCCGTGTGAGCGGCAATATCCCTCATTTTCAGAAAGCCGTGTTCCGAGAAAGGCAGCTTGTGATGCTCGCGCAAAATCAGGTTCTCGGCAATGTTGAAGTTGCGGATCATGCCGTCCTTCATGCGCTCCTCAGGGATGTATGAAAGCCCGCGCCCAGTCAACACGCCCGGCTGTAAACCTGTCACGTCCTTGCCATCCAGGAATACCTTGCCGCTGCGAATATGGCGCAACCCCACGATGGTTTCCGCCAATTCGCGCTGTCCATTCCCGGAGACTCCTGCCAACCCCAATATTTCCCCAGAGTGCACCTCCAGGCTCACGTCGCACAATCCTTCTGTTCCCCGGTCACTATCACAACAGACTTTTTCCAAGGCGATGCGCGTCTCCCCTGCCGCCTGTTGCGCGGAACTGGTAATGAACTCGATGTCGCGTCCGACCATCCAGTTCGCCAGGATTTGCTTGGTCACCTCGCTGGTGGGTCGCGTGCCAATCTTTCGCCCGTTCCGCAGCACAGTGACGCGCTGGCTAATCTCCACCACCTCGTGTAGTTTGTGCGAGATGAACACCAGGCCGTAGCCATCAAGCGTCATTTGGCGCATGATGACGAAAAGCTCATCCACTTCCTGTGGGGTCAACACCGCCGTGGGCTCGTCCAACAGGAGCAGCGCGGCCCCACGGTAGAGGGCCTTGATAATCTCCACCCGCTGTTGCTGCCCAACCGACAGCTGCCAGACCAGCGCTTTGGGGTCAATTTTAAGGTTGTATTTATCAGCCAGTTGCAGGATGCGTTTGGACACCTGCTCAAGGTCCGTCAGCGGTCCCCGTGAGGAAGGCAGCCCCAGCGCTACGTTCTCCGCGACCGTCAGTGTGGGCACCAACATAAAATGCTGGTGGATCATGCCAATCCCCTTGCGGATGGCCGCCACAGGCGATGGGATAACTGTTGGCTGCCCGTCTATCACGATTTGGCCCGCGTCGGGGTGATACATCCCGTAGAGTATCTTCATCAGGGTGCTCTTGCCCGCCCCATTCTCACCAAGCAGCGCGTGAACTTCCCCGGCCCGCACGTCAAAATCCACCCGGTCATTGGCAAGCACGCCTGGGAAGCGCTTGGAGATACCAATCATTTCCAAGGTGTGGATTTTTACTTTTTCAGCGGATGGGCTGCCGGATGGTGTCATAGCGTTTTCCTATAAGCTGACGTGCTGCGGGATGTACCCGCAGCACGTCCATTGCGATGGTTTAGGGCAGCTGGATGACGATGCTGCCGTCGATAATCCCCTTGATGGTTTCCTCAGCCTTGGCCTTCACCTCTGCCGGGATTCCAGCTTCATCGTTGAAGTGAATAACCTGGCCACCGTTTTCCAGGCTCGCGCGGAAGGATTCCCCACCGAGCACACCGGCAGCCCGTTTCGCGATAATCTGCTTGAGGATGACTTCCCAGTGATACACCTGGGAGGCAACCACGGTCTTGGGCGAGAAGGTCGCCTGGTCCGCCTGGGTTCCGAACCAGTACGCGCCAGCTTCCTGGGCCTTGCCAATCGCGCCAACCACCATCTGAGCCGAACCAGTCAGCACATCCGCGCCGGCGGAAATATGCGTAGTGGCCGCTTCAGAGGCCAGAGCCACGTCCGAGAACGAGCCGATATAGGTTACGCGCACATCGATGCTGGGGTCAACCGACTTGACGCCGGCCACGAAACCATCCACGTAGAGCTTGGCATCGCCCGTCTCGATGGGTCCAACCACGCCAATGACCTTGCTTTTGGTCAGCATGGCGGCCATGACACCATTCACATACCCACCCTGGTCTGAGGCGGCTTCATAGGCGAACACGTTCGGCAGGCCGAAGGTATCCACCGTGGTTCCCCAAGCGAACACGGTATCAGGGAAGTCCGGGGCGATTTCCTGTACGGAGGAGCCATACTGGGAACCATGCGCAATAACGATGTCATATCCCTTGGTGGCGTAGTCGCGGATGGCCGCGGCCGCGTCATCCACCACGAACATGTTTTCGGAATACACGAACTCGAGCTTGTCCGCGCCCATTTCTTTTTGCAGAACCACCATCGCGTCGTAGATGCTCTGGGTGAAAGCCAGGTCATTGATGGTGCTGGGTGAAACAATGGCAATTTTTAGGGGTTTGGTCGCTTCCTGTGTTGCCGGGGCGGCCTGCGCACAGCCTGCCAGCAGCATGGCCGCTATCAGGATGATGGACGTAATTCTTGCTATTTTTTTCATCTTTTCTCCTTATAAATTGAGTAAACGTAAACTAAATTGGTGAGCCGAATGTTTTCCCTTTGTCTTTTTAGTCTCCTATTGGCCTCTCTTTTGATTAAAAGTGAAAATTAACCTTCCCTTTCAAAAACCTTGGTCAGCGCGGATGGCCCGCGCACCTTGGACACTGAAACGGTCAACACCAGGATAGTGAGCACGTATGGCATCATCACCGCCAGCTCGGAGGGGATTGGTACACCCAAAACCTGTATCCAGAGCTGAAGCGCGTTGACCAGGCTGAATAGCAACGCGCCGCCCAAGATGCCCCATGGCCGCCAGCCGCCAAAATAGACCAGCGCGACGGCGATGAAGCCCTGGCCGGCTGTCATGTTTTGTTGAAACACGTTCAGCAGCGCGATGGAAAGCGACGCCCCAGCCACCCCTGAAAGCACGCCGCCCAGGATGACCGTGAAATAACGCACCCGGCTGACGCTGACGCCCAGCGAATCCGCCGCCTCGGGGTTTTCGCCCACCGCGCGAATTTTGAGCCCCAGGGTGGTTTTGTGTAACACGAACCAGGCCGCCGGTACAAGCAGAAAAGCCAGGTATACCAGCATGTTCTGGTTGAAAAAGATATCGCCAATCACCGGTATCTTGCCGAGCAGGGGTAGGCTGATGCGTGGAAAACCCTGCACCGTCTCAACCGTGCCGATGAGTTTCTGGAACAGCAGGTTGCTCATGCCCAAGCCAAACAGGTAAAAGCCAATCCCGCTAATGCCCTGGGTGGCCTGTAGGTTGACGGTTACAAAGGCCATCGCCAGGCCCATCAGTGCCCCAACCCCCATGGCGGCCAGCACCCCCAGCCACAGGTTGCCCGTTTTCAAGGCCACGTAAAAAGCCATGAAGGCCCCCAGTAGCATCTGCCCTTCAACCCCCAGGTTGAGCACGCCGCTGCGCTGCCCAAACATTTCGCCGATCGAAGCGTACAAGTAAGGCGTTGCCAGCCTTATGCCGGAGGAAATAATCCCAATGATGACCGTCGCGGAGAATAATTCCCGTATCATGGTTGCTCTCCGTCTGGCTCAATAGCCTTGGGTTGCCCGCTCTCAGGCGGGGGTGAATCCACGGCCACGGTCAGGCGCCTGCGCTGCTGGAACTTGCGTAACACTTCGCTGCTGACCACGAAAACAACCACCAGGCCATTCAAGGCCGTGATGAGCGATGAGGGCACCTGCACCGCGCGCTGCATCGAATTCGCGCCAACAAGCAGCGAGCCAAACAGTACCGAGGCGGGTATGGTTAACAACGGGTGCAGCTGCCCAAAGAGGGCCGCCACAATCCCGTTGAAACCGGCATTCCCGGTGAAACCGGTAGCCGAGCCGTCCGTAATCATGCGGTAGTTGACCCCAAAAACCTGCATCGCCCCAGCCAGGCCAGCGAAGGCGCCGCTGAAAAGCAGGGCGTACACGATGTAACGCTTCACATCAATGCCACCATACCGGGAGGCCGGCTGGTTTTGGCCCACGGCCCGGATGCGATAGCCCAGCGTGGTGCGCCACAGCAGGATGTACACCATCACCGCCAGGATAATCGCGATGAGCAATCCCAGATGCAGCCGTGTAGGCGCCAGCCTGGGCAAGCGGTAAGCCTCCACCAATCGCGCGGTCTGCGGGATTTGAGAGGAGGCCTTTGCCTGCACCGGGTCAATCATCGGCCCACGCAACAGGTAGTTCATAATCTGCACCGCGATGGCATTCATCATCACCGTGCTGAGGATTTCATTCACGTTGAAATAAGCTTTCAGCAATCCAGGGATGCCTCCCCAGATGCTCCCCCCAACGACGCCGGCCAGCATGCCAATCAGGATCATCAGCCAGCCAGGCAGGTTGGTGAAGGTCAATGCTATCCAGGTTGAAAGGATTGCTCCCATAATCATCTGCCCCTCGCCGCCGATGTTCACCACGTTGCCACGGTAAGAAATACAAATGCCAATCCCGACCAGCAGCAGGGGCGTGGCCTTGACAAGCGTTTCAGCGAAGGCGTTCCAACTCCCAAAAGCGCCTTGGATGAGGGCGCTGTAAGCAGTCAGGGGATTGATTTTCAGGATTAGGAGCATGATTCCGCCCACCAACAGGGCGGCAACCGTGGCAAAAACAGGCAGCAAGGCTTCAAAGATGGAATTGAGGCGGGCTTTCATACACTAACCCGCAACCTTCTTGGTGTGGCTCATGGCACAATCTCCAATACAGGTTGGTGGGGGGCCGCGCGGGTTGAAAAAATTATTCGGGTGAAAAAGGTGATGACATTACCAAACCCGGCACCCCGATAATTTCAGATACACAATTTTACCAGTAATCCACATGTGACCCCGGTAAGTCAGCAAAACTCGTGTCCCTATACACGGTCAGCATGGAATATCGATGTGGGGATTTTTTGGCCCGTTGGTTCACTGCTTTCCACTCGCCTCTTGCGTTCACACCACCCCACCACTCCACTATTGAGGCCAGTCATTTTAGTTCGCCCCAGGACTGTTCATATTCCCCTGGCGAACGGCTATAATAAAACCATGCTCACCAAGCGATGAATCACGCCCCTGCCGGTGAACACGTTGTTTACAACCTAAGATTTGCGTTCTTTTTACAATTTGTTGTCATCCACCACCCAAAGGAGACCCTATGAACGAAGTTCGCAAGAAACCCACCCTTCCTGGTCTGTTTAAGAAAGCGGCTGAAGGGAAGCCCATCACCTGGCTCACCTGTTACGACTACCCCACCGCCTATCTCCAGGAGCAAGCCGGTGTGGACATGATTCTGGTCGGCGACAGCCTGGGCATGACCATGCTGGGTTATGACAGCACGCTTCCGGTCACGATGGACGACATGATTCGCCATGCCGCCGCCGTGCGTCGCGGCGCGCCCAACACCTGGGTCATCGGTGACATGCCCTACATGAGCTACCAGCCCTCCATCGAATCCGCCATCCGCAACGCCGGTCGCTTTATGGCTGAAGCGGGCTGTGATGCCATCAAGCTCGAAGGTGGTGCGGCAGTTTGCGACCGAATTCGCGGAATCGTGGACGCGGGCATCCCGGCGGTTGGCCACCTTGGGCTCACGCCGCAAAGCGTCAGCGCGCTGGGCGGCTTCAAGCTGCAAGGCAAAAGCGCTTCCGCAGCAAAAAAAATTGTGGAAGATGCCACCGCCCTGGAAGAAGCCGGCGCTACCATGATCCTGCTGGAATTGGTCCCGGACCGTGTCTGCCAGTTGATTACGGAGCGCGCCAAGAATAGCCTGATTATGTCGCTTGGCTCCGGACCGCATGCTCACGGACAATTGCTCATTTACCACGACGCTTTCGCGCTCTACCCGAAGTTCAAGCCGCGTATGGCCAAAGTCTTCGCAGATGCAGGCGCAGTAATTCGCCAGGGTTTGGAAGCTTACGTCCGGGAAGTGACCGATAAAACCTTCCCGGCTGCTGAAAACTATTTTGGCATGTCGGACGAAGAATTTGACGACCTCACCCGCTCACTCGAAGCGTAGGAAAGGAAAGCGATGACCGATCTCCGCCATCTTTTAACCATTCCCTATTTTGATTTGGACGCGATTAATGGCGTCTTGCTGGACCCCGACAGTGCGGTGATGAATGACTTTCTCGCCGTGGTCGCCAGGTATGGCACACCCGACGAAATCAACCAGAAGCACCGCGACTCGCGCCGCATGGAAAACCTTTTCAGCCTGGTGCGAGCGAAAGCTCCAGAATACATTTCCGACTTGGAATGGTTGCTGACTCAGCGCGACCAGGGGAGCTTTGTTTCAGTCGCGGACTACCGGCGGAAGGTGCTTGGACCAGCCGCTGACACCACTGCTTTCAAGGATGACAGCGCGGTGACGCTTGAAGTTTCGGCCCTGCAGTACTTCCCATGGGTGCGACCAATGATCGAACAAGCCATCGCCAACCAGACACTGGTTCCAGGCAGGTTCATCGCCGTGCGCAAGATGAAAGAGTCTGAGCTGGATGGCGACTTGCCCGCCATCGTCGCCGCATTAGATATCATCGGCGCTTCCTTCGTGGAAACGCTGGACACCAAAGGCACAGACGGTTCCAACCCCCACCTGGGTGGTCCCGCCACCATCACCGGCTACTTTGGTGGCATCGGCCAGCCGAACGACCACGCCCTGAAATGGCTGGATGAATTCCTGTACTACTACACAAATTACGGGGTGCAGCATGTCCTGAACTTCAATGCCGGCACCATCCTGCTCGGTTTCATGCTCTACAAGCTGGGTGTGGATATCCAGTTCAAGATTTCGGTCTATTTTGGCTCCGATAACCCCTACCACGCGCTCTGGATTATGATGATGGCCAAGCTCTTCAGCCGCGATGACGGCACCTCACCGCTGATTGGCTTCAACTGGTCCAACTCCATCAACAACCAGACCATGGAGCTTTCCGCGGAATTTCGCAAGGCGCTCGGCTTTGAAAAGGTCATCCGGTTTGAACACCATATCACCGAAACTCAGAAAAGCATCGTCATCCAGCCGTACGACCGGCGCGGCGAGTTGCTTGAAATCGCTGACCATGTCGCCAACATCGCCGCCAAACACGAAGGCGGGGATTTGGAGGTTGACTCCAGGCGCGAACATCCTTCCGACATCCTGGACTACTTCCGGGATAAGTCCGAAGTGATTGCCAGCGGGGACTGGGACCACCTGCGCGTGAACTTCCTCGATAAGGTGGCCGCCAGTAACACCACCGCGTGGCAATTGACCCAAAAAGGGTTGAGCTTCGTAGCCGCCCGAAATCTGCACCGGTAACACCGGAGCCTGGCAAACAAAAGCGCGGGTCCTTTCACACTCGCGCTTTTTTGATTAAGTTGGATGGGTTATCCGATCTTGGTGCCGCATTCAGGACAGAACTTCGCGCCCTTGACCTCCGCGCCGCAATTGGGACAGAAGGTCGCTTTGGGAGCAACATTCTGCGGAGCGCCACAGCTGGGGCAGAACTTGGCCCCGTGGGTTTCTTCGCCACATTGCGGGCATTTGGTGGGTTCCGGTTGGGTCATCGCCGCGCCGCATTCCGGGCAGAACCTGGTTCCCGCGGGTGCGAGCGTGCCATCCGTTGGACAGCGAGCCATCTGGCCGGCCGCGCTTTGGGCGCTCTTGGCAGCCTGCTGCACGTTTTTGACCACTTCTCCCAACCCTAACGCGCTGGCAAAGCCTTTCAAGACAGAGCCGGTCTGTTCCCCACGCGCTTCGGCGATTTCGTCCTTGCGCGGGCTGTCTTCCTGGCAGTATCCGCTCTGGGTGTCAAAATCCGAAAGGCAAACGATGCGCAGGCAGGTCGGGCATTGCCTGAAGTTGACCTG
>Ga0116170_10000465_pt1 | contig 42827 bp, 36 predicted proteins | sample AD_JPNHW1_MetaG_FD_89797 | JGI IMG/M metagenome (GOLD analysis project Ga0116170, IMG submission 89797) | Active sludge microbial communities of municipal wastewater-treating anaerobic digesters from Japan - AD_JPNHW1_MetaG | ecosystem: Engineered > Bioreactor > Anaerobic > Digestate | place... | reverse complement strand
GCTCCACAACAGGAACCGCCCGAAGCTCCGGAAGCTCCTGAAGCACCCGAAGTGCCGGCGCCGACCGAAGTCCTGTAACTAAGTTTGACCATCTAACGGTGATCGAAAGGATCCAAGTGTCCAAAGTGCGCAAAGACGCGGTCGTTCAGCTTTCCTACGTCCTCCGCGACGGCAAGGGCGAAATCCTGGACGAGGCCGGCGCTGAAGATGGATTCCTATACCTGCACGGCCACCAGAACATCGTCCCCGGCTTGGAAAACGCTCTGGAAGGGGCGGAAGTGGGCGGGAAGGTGAAAGTTGATCTGACTCCCGACCAGGGTTACGGGGACTACGATCCTGCCCTGGTGCGCCGCATCGAGAAAAAGCAGTTCCCGGCCAAGCTGCGCAACCCCGAGATCGGCGAGATGTTCCAGATCGAGGAGGACGACGGCATTCGCGTCTGGACCGTTTCCCAGGTGGAAGCCAGCCACATCACCCTGGATGGCAACCACGAGCTGGCCGGCAAGGATCTCCATTTCCAGGTGGAGGTGATCGCCATCCGCGCGGCCACCGCCGAGGAACTGGAACACGGCCACGCCCACACCCCCGGCCACCACCACCACTGAAACCTCGAGGAAGACCCATGCGCCGTATGCTCGCCCTGTTCGCCCTTGCGTTCCTTGCTTCCTGCAAGAATGTACCGGAATCCGTCCGGCTCACCGAGGAATTCTTCGCCAACGTCGATTCGGCCAAGTACGACAAGGTCTACGCTGCGCTGGTGGACGACGAAAAGGCACTCATTTCGGTGGCCGAATTCGTGACCCTGTTCGCTTCCGACTCGGGACGCGCTCCCGGTTTCGATTCCACCGACGAGTGGCGCGACCTTGGAACCACCGGCCAGGAGACCAAGCTGCGTGCCATCCGCCGCATCCCCGACTGGAACTACATCGACAAGGCGGCCAAGAAGGGCAAGTCCACCAAGGACTACCTGACCAACCTGGGTGCGAACATTCCGCGCGTGAAGGACACCAACCGTGTGACCACCTTGGTGATGACCCCCAACGGCCCCAGGTTCCGCATCGGCTTGAAGGACATCATCGCCTTCGAGAAGGCGAAGCAGGACATCCGGAATTCCCTGGCTTCCAACGTCAAGGTAACCCTCAAGTCCGGTGTCGCCGAGAACAATTTCCAGGCGTTCTTCCATGTGACGGGCACGGTGGCCAACAACGGCGACATCGAGCTGAAGCCCGTGGTGTTCCAGGTGTACATGCGGGGCAAGCTCGCTGGAACCACCACCCTCAAGACTCCTGTGCCGGCCAAGGGCGAGCACAAGGGCGAAATGACCTGCGACTACGCGGAAGGCCTGACTCCCCAGAAGTTGGGCACCAGCTTCGAGGTGGGTCGCGGCGCGGTGAACCTGGGTGGATTCAGCGTCAAGGTGATCTCCGCCTCTCCCGCCGACCGCAAGGAGCTGGAACGCAATGCCCTGAAGGCGATCGGCGCCACCGTGGCGCCCCGTCTGTACTGAGATGGCAGGATCCTGGGAGGCCGATCTCGCGCGTCGCTACCTGGGCGCGCAGAGAAGAAGCCGGTTTTCGTCCCTGATCGGCATCTTCTCCCTCCTGGGAGTGTTCATCGGGACCACCTCCCTGGTGGTCGCCACCTCGTTGATGAATGGTTTCGAGGAACAGGTGCGTGATCGGTTGATCGGGCGCGATTCCCACCTGGACTTCCTCGGATGGGGCCCCAGCGGGCTTCCCGACGGCGACTCCCTCCCGAACCTGATCGAAGCGGCGGATTCCCGGATCGTCGCCGCCTCGCCGTTCATCGCCGGCAAGGCCGGCATCTCCAACGGAAACCAGGCCGACGGCATCGTGGTCATGGGGATCGATCCCGTCCGAGCGGTGAAGGTCATCGACATCGGGAACTTCATGATTTCCGGATCCCTGAACCTGGGTTCGTTCCCCCTGGATTCCGGGCGCGTGGAGAACGGGATCGTCCTGGGATCCACCTTGGCTTCGCGCCTGGGAGTGGACACGGGCGATCGCGTGACGCTCATCTCCCTTTCCACCGCGGAATTCTCGGGAAGTTCCGCTCCGCGGTTCGATCGTGCCCGGGTCACCGGCGTCTTCCATTCCGGCATGTACGAGTTCGACGCCAACCTCGCCTACGTGTCCGTGTCCATGGCCCAGAAGATCTATCGCTCCAGGGGGCGCGTCTCCGGCATCCAGGTTCGCGTGAAGGATCTGTGGCAGGCTTCCGACGTGGGGCGGAACGTGGCCGGGAAGCTGAACGGTTCGCTCACCCCCCGGGATTGGTTCCAGAAGAACGAAACCCTCATGAAGTGGATGAGGCTCGAAAAGGTCGTGGTCTTCCTGGTGCTGTGCCTCATCGTCGTGGTGGCGGCATTCAACATCGCCAGCTCCCTGATCATGGGGGTTCTGGAGCGGACTCGCGAGATCGGCATCCTGCGGGCGATGGGGGCGAGCTCCGGCGCTGTCCGCAAGGTGTTCCTGGTCCAGGGGTTGATGGCGGGGCTTGGCGGAGCCATGGGAGGCATGGCCTTCGGCTTGTTCCTCTGTTGGATCCAGGATCATTACCACGTGATCACGCTTCCCGGATCGGTCTATTTCATCGAGTACCTGCCGGTGTCCATCCACGCCACCGACATGGCCCTCATCTTCACCACCGCCATCGCCATCTGCGCGTTCGCGGCGTGGTTCCCCGCTTGGAAGGCGGCCCGGCTGGATCCGGTGGAGGCGGTGCGCCATGAGTAGTGAATCGGCTCTCAGCGCTCGCGGGATCGTGCGCGAATTCCGCGAAAACGGACAGACCCTGCGGATCCTGGACGGCTTGGATCTGGATGTGGCGAAAGGCGAAATCGTCGCGATCCTGGGGGTTTCCGGGTCGGGAAAGAGCACGCTGCTTTCCATCCTCGGGACGCTGGACCGACCGGATTCCGGGACCATGCTCCTGGGGGGACGGGATCCATTCGTACTTCCCGACCGGGAATTGTCGCGGCTGCGATCGCGCGAACTGGGTTTCATGTTCCAGTTCCACCATCTGCTTCCCGATCTCTCCGCCCTCGAGAACGTGCAGTTGGCCGCGCGGATCGCGGGGGAAAGCTTGCGTTCCGCAAGGGAACGCGCATTGGACCTCCTGGAGCAGGTCGGACTCTCCCAGCGACAAACCCATCGGCCGGCCCAGCTGTCCGGTGGCGAACGCCAGCGGGTCGCATTGGCCAGGGCATTGGCCAACAAGCCGTCCCTGGTGCTTGCCGACGAACCCACGGGGAACCTGGATCCCCACAATTGCCGCGTGCTCCTGGACATGCTCCTGGAGCTTGCCCAAGCGCATCGACAAGCCTTCCTGCTGGCCACGCACGATCCCAACCTGGCGTCCGGAGCCGATCGCCGACTTCGGATCGTGGATGGTCGGCTGGAGGAAGTGGCGTGAGCCAACGCTGTCCCGAATGCGGGCGTTCGTGGGAAGATGTGCGTCGCACGGGCAGGTTGGGGTGCCCTTCGTGCTGGGATTCCTTCCGTTCGGAACTCGATCAGATCCTGTCGGATGTCCACGGTGCAACGACCCATCCCCAGCTTCCATCCGCCGAGGAACAAGCGCGCGGACTGCGGAAAGCCGCGGTGGAAGCCCAGTTGGAAGCCGCCCTGGCGCGGGAGGACTACCTGGAGGCGGGGCGCATCCGCGACCTTCTGAAGGGCATCGAGGAATGAGCGTCCCGAACTGGTTGGAGCGGATCGGGCGGGAAACCGTGGTCGCCTCCCGTGTCCGCATCGCCCGCAACGTGATGGGAACCGCATTCCGCGGAACCGTGGCACCCCAGGAGGGGCGTCGTTTCTGCGAAAGGGTTCTGGAAGCCCTGAAGGGTCGGCATCCGGCGTTCGCTCCGCTGGCCGACGAGACCTCGGAGAATGCGGCGGAGCTCGCCGGGATCCTGCGGATCCCGGCGAACTTCGTTTCCGGCGACGATCCAGGACCATGGCTTGCCCTGGAGGATTCCGGCAGGGGAGCGCTCGTGCTGGATGGCGACCATCTGCGGTTGTGGTCGGTCCGCCCAGGCTCGGCGCTTGCCGAGGCGCTGGAGGAAGCGGGGCGTCTGGAACAGGTGGCCGGAGCCATCCTTCCTTTCTGCAAGGACAGCGATCGAGGGTGGCTCACCTCTTCCCCGATGGATGCCGGTACCGGAATGCGGGCGTCGCTTCTCCTGCATCTACCGGCGCTCTGGGCCAGCAGTCGGATGAACGGGGTCCCGGATGCCATGGAGGCGATGAGCCATTCCTTGCGCAGCCCCTGGGGGGGCTCCGTGTCCGGAGACGACGCGGGACTGGTCCTGGTCACCCACCACGGAGCGTTCGGTCGCTCGGAGGCGGATGCGATCCTGGGACTGGTGCGGATGGCCACGATCCTGGAAACCCACGAAACCCAAGCTCGCCAGGCGCTTCTGGACGAGCGCGCCGAGGAATTGGAGGATGCCGTGTCCCGAAGCGTGGCGGTGCTGGCTTCGGCCAGGCTCCTGTCGCGCCGGGAATTGTCGGCAAGAACGCGGTGGATCTCGCTGGGAGCCCGCCTGGGCTGGGTGGATCCCCGGATCGCCCAAGCCGCCATGGAAGCCCATCTGCGCACCGACGACCACTCGCTCCTTTCCAGGATCAAGGGGCCGCCGGAAGAGTTCGTGGATGGCCTGGAGCGGATGCGGGCGCGACTGACCGCTCCACTGGTCCGGCAGGTCACAGGTGCCTGAAGGAGGCGTGGGGGTCCTCATCCCCGCGTACAAGGCGCATCGGAGCATCGCGGGCGTGGTCGAGGCGATCCGCAAGGTGGTGGATCTTCCTGTGGTCGTGGTGGACGATGGCTCCCAGGATGGCACATCCGAGGCGGCACTTTCGGCGGGTGCCAGGGTGGTGGCGCTGGATCGCAACGGAGGCAAGGGAACCGCCCTGTGGAGGGGCATGGCCGTCTGCCGCGACATGGGCCTGAAGTGGGTGGTGACCGTCGATGCCGATGGCCAGCATCTGCCCGTGGAAATCCCGCGGTTCCTGGAGCTGGCGACCTCCGCGAGTTGCGGCGTGGTGGTGGGCGCACGGAATTTGTCCGCGAGGTCCATGCCATGGCCCAGGGTGTGCTCCAACCGGCTCACCACCGCGCTCCTGGAGCTCCAGGCCGGTTGCAGGCTGTGGGACAGCCAGTGCGGTTACAGGATGTACAGGCTGGACGCGGTCTGGGATGCCAAGCTTCCGTCCCAGGGACGCTTCGAGTGGGAATCGTCCGCTCTGGTGCGGATGGCTCGCCGGGGCTGGACGGTGGAACGCGTGGAAGTGAGCACCGTCTACGAAGAAGCGGGAAGCCACATCCATCCCTGGCGCGACACGGCCCGCTTCGTCCGACTGTGGTTTTCCCTCTGGAAGGTCGTGTTCGCGAAGCGGTAACATTTTCTGACAGACTAATGCCAGTGCCAAGCCGCCGTTCCCTGGGTGTCCCGCCGCCCTTCGATACAGCGCCGAAGGCGCTACTCAGGGAACGGCGGGATGTATCGAAGGGCGGCGGTATTGGCTGCCTGTACCAATCAGGGCTTAACGAGCTCGAGCGCCTCGTTGAAGGTCCTGCTTGGACGCATGACCCGGGAGAGCTTGATGGAATCGGGGCGGTAGTATCCGCCCAGGTCCACCTTCACGCCCTGCGCGCCGTTGAGTTCGGCCACGATCGAGGCTTCCTTGGAGGCCAGTTCCGCGGCCAGCGGCGCGAAGCGCGAAGCCAGTTCCGCGTCCACCGTCTGGGAGGCCAGCGCTTGCGCCCAGTAGAGGGCCAGGTAGAAGTGCGAGCCGCGGTTGTCGAGTTCTCCCACCTTGCGGGCGGGGGAGCGGTTGTTCTCCAGGATCTTGCCGTTGGCTTCGTCCAGGGTGTCGGCCAGCACCTTGGCCTTCCCGTCGCCCGTCGACTGCGACAGGTGTTCGAACGATACCGCCAGGGCCAGGAACTCGCCCAGCGAATCCCAACGCAGGCAGTTCTCGTCGAGGAGCTGTTCCACCTGCTTGGGGGCCGAACCGCCCGCGCCGGTCTCGAACAGGCCGCCGCCGTTCATCAGAGGCACGATGGACAGCATCTTGGCGGACGTTCCCAGTTCCAGGATGGGGAACAGGTCGGTCAGGTAGTCGCGCAAGACATTTCCTGTCACCGAGATGGTATCCAGGCCTTCCTTGGCACGCTGCAGGCTCAAGGTGCAGGCTGCGACCGGATCCAGGATGCGGATGTCCAGACCGGTGGTGTCGTGCTCCTTCAGGCAGCCTTCGACCTTATGTTGGATCTCGCGGTCGTGGGCGCGGACCGGGTCCAACCAGAAGATCGTGGGCAGGCCCGAAATCCGGGCGCGGTTCACGGCGAGCTTCACCCAGTCGCGCACCGGCGCATCCTTGGCCTGGCACATCCGGAAAACATCCCCGGCTTCCACTGGCTGTTCCAGCAACACCTGGCCGGAAGCGTCCACGGCGCGGATCGTTCCCTTGGCCGTGGCTTGGAAGGTCTTGTCGTGGGAGCCGTATTCCTCGGCGCTTCGGGCCATCAATCCCACGTTGGGGACGCTTCCCATGGTGCGCGGATCGAAGGCGCCGTTGTTCCTGCAGAAATCGATGGTCGCCGAATAGATCCCGGCGTAGCAGCGGTCGGGGATCACGCACTTGGTGTCCTGGGGCTGGCCTTGGGCGTTCCACATGCGGCCCGAGGTGCGGATCATGGCGGGCATCGAAGCGTCGACGATCACGTCCGACGGCACGTGCAGGTTGGTGATGCCCTTGTCGGAGTTGACCATGGCCAAGGAGGGGCCGTCGGCCATGGCCTTGGCGATTGCCGCCTTGACTTCGGCTTCCTTGGCATGGCCCGCCAACCGCGCGTAGAGATCGCCCAGGCCGTTGTTGGCGTCGATGCCGAGCTCCTCGAACAGGTCCGCGTAGGTGGCGAACACGTCGTGGAAGAACACCCGCACCACGGCCCCGAACAGGATGGGGTCGGACACCTTCATCATGGTCGCCTTGAGGTGCACGGAAAACAGGACCCCCTTGTCCTTGGCGTCTTTCACCTGCTCGGCGATGAAGCTTTCCAGTGCCTTCATCGACAGGACGGATGCGTCCAGGATCTCGCCCTTCTCCAGCGCGGCGGCCTTGCGAAGAAGGGTGACGGTTCCCTTGTCGTCCACGAATTCGATCGCGAACGTCGTGGCCTGGGACAGGGTGATGGATTTCTCGGAGCCGTAGAAGTCGCCGGACCGCATGGACGAGACGTGCGTCCGCGAATCGGCGCTCCAGGGTCCCATGCTGTGCGGGTTCTTCCTCGCGTAGTTCTTGACGGCGCGTGGTGCGCGGCGGTCGGAGTTGCCTTCGCGCAGGACCGGATTCACGGCCGAGCCCTTGATCTTGTCGTAGCGGGTCTTGATCCCCTTGGTCGCATCGTCGGACGGGGCATCCGGGTAGTCCGGGACCGCGAAGCCTTGGCCCTGGAGTTCCTTGATGGCGGCCTTCAGCTGCGGGATGGATGCCGAGATGTTGGGCAGCTTGATGATGTTGGCCATCGGGTCCTGGGTCAAGGAAGCCAGGAAGGCGAGATCGTCGGATCGGCGCTGCGACTCCTGCAGGAATTCCGGAAAGGCCGCCAGGATGCGTCCCGACAACGAGATGTCGCGCAATTGCACTTCGATCCCCACGGGTGCCGCGAACGCCCTCACGATCGGCAGGAGAGACTGGGTCGCGAGCATGGGGGATTCGTCGGTGAGCGTGTAGTGGATCGTGTGCTTCATGGAGGGAGAAGCTAGCAAGAACCAGTCTCAATGTCTTTGTCGCGGTCGTGCTCGACTGCGTTCCGCCGTTCGCGAATTCCTTGCGACCATCGCGAACGATCCGTACCTTGATCTCCATCGTTTCCGGTCATACACTCATCCTGGCATCATCCGCCGCCACCGAAGGGCTTCGCTTGGACACAGTGCCCTCCTCCTCTCGCTTTGTCCAGTCGCTCAGGAAGAACCTGAACCGGGAACATGTCGCGGCCCTGGAGTCCTGCCTGGATTGCGGTCAATGCGGCAGCGCTTGCGCGTGGTATCTGGCCACGGGGAATCCCCAGCTCCACCCTCGCAGGAAAACGGGGTTTCTTCGGAGGATCCAGCGTCGATACCTGCGGCCTTGGAGTCCCCTCCTGGAGAAGGCGGGACTTCTGCGCCCGCCTTCCGAAGCCGCGTTGCGCGAGGAGATGGCCTCCTTCTGGAAGTGCACCACCTGCGGTCGCTGCACGATGGCCTGTCCACTGGGGATCTCCAACCGCAAGCTCGTCCGGCTCGGCCGACGCGCCTTCGTGGAAGCGGGATTCGCACGCGAGAATCCGGTCCTTCGTCAGATCGAGGAGGGGAGTCGCGGCCAGCGCCATTCCTTCGGGGTGCCGCGCGAACGAACCCAGCTTCGCATCGCCTTCCATTTCCAGGCATCGGGTGTGCAGGTCCCGCTGGATGTGGAAGGGGCGGAGTACCTGCTTCTGTGCACCGCGGTGGGAAACACCAGGATTCCCCATCTGGGCATCAAGATCCCCATGCTACTGAACGCAGCCGGGGTCAGCTACACGGCCAGCCGGCGCATCCTGGACACCGGCACGGAGGCGGAATTCGTCATCGTCCACGAGGAACTTTCGCGGGCCATGCTGCTGGACGTGGAGGAGGAGGCCCTCCGGCTTGGCGTGAGCACACTCCTGGTGCCCGAGTGCGGTTGCGACACGCGGACCTTCTTCCAGGATGCGGGAAACATCCTGGGACGCCCGTTGCGCGTGGGGGTGCGGACACTCGACTCCCTGCTGCTGGAGCAATTGCGATCGAACCGGCTTCCCTTCCAGGCGGTCCGCGACCGCCTGACCCTCCACGATCCCTGCAAGGTGACCCGGCTCAGCGGACTGGGCGAGGAGTCGCGACAGATCCTATCCCTCATCGCCTCCGATTTCGTGGAGATGACCCCGAATCGCGAGCACAACTACTGCTGCAACGGTGGATCGGGACCGCTGCGGCTTCCCGAGAACGACGGACTGCGCCGGGATGTATCCGTCCTGAAGGCGCGCCAGATCCGAGCGACGGGGGCCAAGCGCGTGGCGACCCCGTGCGCGGTCTGCATGCTGACCCTGGCCGACATCGCCGAACACCACCAGCTCGCCCCCGACGGGGAGAGGATGTCGTTTCTCCTGTTCGAGATCGTCTTCGAGGCGGTCGATGAGGCCTTGGCCGCGCGTGGCGAACGGGATCGATTCCGTCTTCCGCGTGCCCTGCGGGACCGGAGCGAAGCGTTCCTCGCCGCGCATGGAGTGGAGGGGCTCGCCGCGGAGAATCTTCGCGATCCGCGGATCGCCGTCCAGGCTCTTGCGTGGCTGCGCGAGGACGGACAGGTGGGCCGGCTGGGGCAGACCGACCATCGAGCGGCGGCCCTCCTGGAGAGATGGGAGCGGCAAGTCGCGGAGATCGCGGGATGATCGCCTGGATCGAACCCGCGTTCTGGGCAAGCTTCCTGGCGTTCTCGTTCGGGATCCTGTCCCAGCTCTGGACCTTCCTTCGGGCGAGGTCCATCCGACGGATCGACGCCGCCGTCTCCCTGCACGATGCTCCCGTATCCCTCGGAGGATTCCATCGGATGCGGGAATTGCTGTCGGGATCCTGGAAGCGCTACCATTTCCGTTCCAGCCGCGCCTGGAGCCTGGGGTGCCTGTGCTACCACGGAGCCATCCTACTGGTGGTGGGCACCTGCGCATCGGCGATCCTCGCCATGATCCTGTTTCCCGAAGCTCGTCCGCCTGAAGCAGGAATCGCCGCGGCGGCGATCCGGGTCGTCGGTTGCGCGAGTCCGGAGGCGTCCGCGAACATCTTCGGATCGTTGGCGCCTTGGATCCAGATCCTTCCCCTGGTGGAACTCCCTCTGGCTCTGACAGGAAATGCCCTGTTGTTGTTCGCATTCGTCCGCGGTCACCACGGAAGGATCGGGCGCGGCCTGGACGGAGCCACTGCGGGGATTTCGATCAGGGGGCGTCGGAAGTTCCCGCAACTGGTCGTGCGTCTCACGATCCTGGCCATCATTGCCACGGAGTTCCTGGGCCGCGACGGCACGCGTCCCTGGGCGGTTTCCCTGCATGTCCTCCTGGCCCTGTGGCTTGCGGGGATCTTCCCGTTCACCCACCTGCGGCACGTCCTGTGGAGCCTGCCGGCCATGTGGTTTGCCTGGCAGCGGAGATCCCGGCGGGCCATCGCCTGAGCCAGGGAAACGCCCGCCTGCGGCCTAGTTCAGGAGCGCGTCCACCAGGGGTAGGAGGCTCCGAACCGAGGCGATGCAGAATTGGGGGTCGGCCATCACGCCCGCATCCAGGGATTCGTCCAGGACTTGCATCGCCTCGAGCCGTGTTCGCGGGCTTTGCCAGCAGATTCCGAGGACCTGCGCGGCCTCGTCGGCTCGGCGGATGGCCATCGCGGCCCAGCTGGGCTCCAACGAGTCCGGGTTGGTCCAGGCACCTGCGAGCAGGGACACGCTCGGGGACGACTTCCAGTAGCGCGAGGCGAAGCCCTCGCTGATCCTGGAGTGGTCGCAGCCGAACACCGATCGACCGATTCCGAGGAAGTCGATGGGTTCCTCTTGTTCCGAGACCGACCGCAGGCGGCTCACGTATTCCTTCCATGGCTCGGGAAAGACGCGGGGCAGGAACAGGGCTCCGATGTCGTGCAGGAGTCCGGCGGTCCAGATTTCCTGCAAGGTGACGCGCTCGGTGGTGTGCGTGCGCGAAAGGAGGACGCTTCCCGCGGCGACCAGCAGGGAATGGCGCCAGAACACCCGGATGGACTCGCCCAGGAGGCCTTCCGTGGGAAACGCGCCGCCATGGAGTGCGTAGAACGCCGCCACCGTACGCAGGTGATCCTTGCCCATGCGTTGGATGGCCTCCTCGAGGTCGAGGATTTCCCGCATTCCACGCATCGCCGGAGAGTTCACCAACCGCAGGACGGAAGCGGACAAGGTCGGGTCGGTGCGCACCAGGTTCGCCAGGCGGGTGATGTTCACCCACTCGTTGTCCAATTCCGAATCCAGCTTGAGGAGGATCTCAGGGATGGGAGGAATCAAGGACGCCTGTCTGTCCAATTCCTGTCCCACCACATCCTGGATCCCCGACGAGCTGGGAATGTCCTTGAGGTACATCACGCGCGTGGAATCGATCATGCCCCAAATCCTACCACCCGATCGATCCCTGCAGCATCGCGCCGGTCCTCTGCAGAAGAGATGCGTCAGTTCGCATTGGGTGGATCGCAGGATTTTCCCTGCATTTCAAGGATGGGAATCAAGGCAGGAGTCGCCTTCCCGCCAGGAAACCGATTGGCATGCTTTTCCCAATACTGTTGAAGCATTCCCCCGCAATGGTGGAGTCGCCAGGTGCCGTTCCTCGGGTCGCCTGGCGACCCACCGCCCCTTGGGGAGCTAGTTTTGATCCTGTGAAGGTGACGCTCGAGCCCATCGGAGTCCTGCGGACGTGCTTTCCGGAAAAACTGGGAATCCCGCGACAGCCCGGATTGGCTCCCTTGGCTCGTGGAGTGCTGCGCTTTTCCTCCAAGCAGCCTCCCGAGGTTTGGAGACATGCATTGGATGGCCTGGATGGGTTTTCCCACGTGTGGCTCACCTTCTCCTTCCACAAGGCCGCCGAACAAGGGTGGAAACCCAGGATTCGTCCGCCAAGACTGGATGGACGTGAGAAGATCGGCGTGTTCGCCACCCGCTCTCCCCATCGCCCCAATTTTCTCGGACTCAGCCTGTGTCGATTGGAATCCGTCGATCTGGACGCTCCTGCGGTGCACGTGGGTGGAGTGGACCTGCTGGATGGCACCCCCATCCTGGACTTGCGCCCCTTCCACCCTGAAAACGACGTACCCAGGGGGGATGTGGGGCAGGGATGGTTGGAGCGGGCCAATACCAAACGGCTGGAAGTGGGCTGGGCCGAAGGTTGCCAGGATCGCCTGCGGGGGCTTCTGCCGTGCAGCCAGGGGATGGGCTTCCCCGACTACCTGGACCACGAGGCGATCGAGTTGGTGGAACAGCTGGTGTCCTTGGATCCTCGGCCCGCCCATCTACGAGGTGGCGACGGCAGTTGGTACATGCGGATCCTGTCCTTCGACGTGGTCGCCACGGTGGCCGACGGCAGAGCGCGCATCACCGAGGTGCGGGCATAGGGAGTCGCTTTGGAAGCCATTGTCGGAGAGGAGGCGAGTTGATAGGTTTCCTGTTCCTATGGAGGCTCTCAACATGCGTCGCATCCTTTCCTTGATCGCCGTTTCGGCGTCCCTTTCCTTCGCCCAGATCGGTTCGACTCCAAAGACCTATCCCGCGAACTACGCCGGGGTGGATTCGGTGCAGGCGACCATCTACACCTCGTACGGGCCCATGGTGTTCCGCCTGTGGCAGGACAAGACCCCGCAGGCCGTGGCCAATTTCACCGAATTGGCCGGCAAGAAGTTCTACGACGGTTTGGCCTTCCATCGCGTGATCCAGGGCTTCATGGCCCAGGGCGGCGACCCCAAGGGCGATGGCACCGGCGGCCCCGGCTGGGTCATCAAGGACGAGTTCGATTCCACCCTCAAGCACGTCGCGGGAGCCCTGTCCATGGCCAACGCCGGACCGGGCACCTCGGGTTCCCAGTTCTTCGTGGTCCAGCTTCCCCAGCCGCACTTGGACGGCAAGCATACCATCTTCGGGATGCTGCGTTCGGGTTGGGACATCGCGTGCCTGATCGAAGCCGGCGACAAGATCGACTCCGTCCGGATACGCACCTTCAAGCGTTGAATTTATGAAGGCTTTGGGCTGGCGCTACCGGCCCATGGATGGCAGACTCAGGTGATTCAAACCATTGGATCACCTCCGGCTTGCCTATGAAACCCGTTTTTAAAACCCTTGTCTGCGCTCTCGTTCTAGACGTCGCCCGGGTTTCGAGCGACGTCTCCGCGCAGGAGCCGTACTTCTACCACGGGTACGATTGGGGTAGCGAAGGGCAATTCAATCCGGTATCCATGGTGGTCAACGAGGGGTTGGACATCGGGCAACTCCGTTCCAGCCGAGGTTCCATCCGGCTGATCCCTTCCAGGATCAACGTCCGGCGGCTCAACGCCACGATCTCCCATCCATTGGCTTCCATCGACAGGTCCACCGGAAGGATGCGTTTCGTGGAAACGGAACTCGTTCCGACCTCCATGGACAAGGGAAGGGCCCAATGGGTACCCAACTACCAGCTGCACCTTGTCGGTGGTGGGTTGCTGAACGCCAGGGTGGAGGAATGGTACGCCGCGCATGGGTATGAAAGCCCCAAATTGGCGGCGTTCGTCACCTCGATGACTGCCGCCTATCTCAACGAAGCCCAGGAGATGGAAGGGTACCCGGACGACTACAACACCGATCCGGTCGCTGATCTGTTCGTGTTCGACCTGGCCGGGATCGCCTTGTTCCAGTCCACGGCGGTGAGGGAATTCTTCCACACCCGGGTGGAATGGATGAACTGGCCGTTGCAACCCAGCATCTGGGTCACGGATCTGAGTGTTCGACAGGCGGGGCAGTACCATGCCTTTCGCATTCGCAATCCATGGAGCGAGGACTGGCGACCTTTCTACCACGTGGGTTTGGGGAACATCGGCGGAATCAGCAAGCGATTGAATCCCATCGATCATCTTTCCGTCGGGGCCGGATACTACGCGCTGCGCCTGGTTCCTTCCGGAGGGGGACAGTCATCGGTGACCCTGGCACCCAAGCTGGGAGTTTTCTGGGATCGGCAAGGCTCCCTGATGGCTTCGCTTTTCTGGAACAGCCAATCCCGTGAACGGCTCATGCTGAGCCTTTATCCCAGGTCGATCGCCCAGGTTCCCCTGGGGTGGTGGTTGTCCTACGGAGGGGAACAGGGGGTTGGGGTGGGACTCACCATGCAGACCGGATTTGGAATGGTCGTGCCGTGGTCGTCCGGAGGAGCGTCTTCCGCCTTGTGACTGGGTGCCTTCGAACTAGATTTCCGTGACTTCCATGGATCTCTCTGACGTTCGCAACAGACTCGATGCCCTCCACGGTTACCTCGATCTCGACGCCAAGGCGCGCGAGCTGGAGGAGCTTGAATTCGTTTCCTCCCAACCCGGTTTCTGGGACAAGGCGGAGGCCGCACAGGCTTCCCTGAAGAAGATGAACTCCCTCAAGGGATGGATCGAATCCTGGAAGGGATTGTCCACCCGGCAGAAGGATCTGGTGGAGCTGCTCGAGCTCGCCACGATGGAGAACGACGAGGCGTTGATCGCCACATTGAACGCCGACGGCGAGGCGTTGGAGGCGGATCTGCGCAAGTTCGAGCTCAAGAAGATGCTCGACGGCGAGGATGATAGTCGCGACGCCATCCTTTCGATCACTCCGGGTGCGGGAGGGACGGAAGCCCAGGATTGGGCCGAGATGCTGATGCGGCAGTACAGTCGTTGGATCGAGCGTCGAGGCTTCCAGAGAAGCATCCTGGACCTGCAGGAAGGCGACGAAGCCGGCATCAAGGGCGTGACCTTCGAGATCAAGGGCGAGTACGCCTATGGGTTCCTCCGGCCCGAGATCGGCGTGCATCGGCTGGTCCGCATCAGCCCCTACGATTCCAACGCGCGACGCCACACCAGTTTCGCCTCCGTGTACGCTTATCCGGTGGTGGAGGACGTCGAGATACCCGGGCTCAAGATGGAGGACGTTCGCGTGGACACCTACCGCGCCCAAGGCGCGGGTGGCCAGCACGTGAACAAGACGGAATCCGCAGTACGCATGACCCACAATCCCACCGGGATCGTGGTGAGCTGCCAGACGGAACGCTCGCAGGTGCAGAACCGCGAGAACTGTCTCAAGATGCTTCGGGCCAAGCTCTACCAGCACTATCGCGAGGAAGAAGCCAAGAAGCGCGAGGACAAGAAGGCGAAGAAGCTCAAGATCGAGTGGGGAAGCCAGATCCGCTCCTACGTCCTGGACGATCGCCGCGTGAAGGACTTGCGCACCAACGTGGAGACCTTCGACACCGAAGGCGTCCTCGACGGAGACATCGACCCCTTCATCAACGCCTACCTCCTGATGGAGGCGGAAAAGGCCCGCGAAACCTGATCGAACCTCCCATTGGGGATCCGACTGATCCTCGGGAGCTCGATCACTTCCGCGGCAGGATCGCTTCCTGGATTCCGGTGGGTTCGCCGTTGGCGTCCACCACTCCGAAGATCCCCTTCCAGTCCCACATCGCCCAGCCGATCCCGTGCGATTCGAAGCATGAGACGGCGTCGGACAGCCAAGCATTCCTGATTGCCGGCGGAGCATCCTTGATCACTCCGAATTCTCCGCAATACAATCCGTGCCCTGTGACGGCGGCCTTGGCCAGAGGGTCCTGGATCTCGTCCAGCATGGCCTGCGGGCCCCAGGCTGTTTCGTTGGCTTTCCGCATCCGTTCGGCGAGGTCGGCATCCAGACCTTCCGGGACGCCTTGGGGCCAGTGGTATCCTGGATAGGAGATCCCGCCTTTCCATGCTCCCTGGGGAGTCCATTCCGCCTGGAAATGGGTGATGAACATGGGGTTGTAGAAGTGGAACGTCAGGATCAGGTTCGGATCGTCGGGGACCGCAAGCTGGGGGAAGGTCTTGCACATGCAATACCAGTTGGATCCCAGGACGATGGTGTGGCCCGGGGCCGTTTCGCGGATGGCGCGCCACGCCGCCGTGGATACGCGGTTCCAGTCCTCGTCCTGGCGGGCCACGGCCTCGTTGAGGATTTCCAAGGCCACCATGTCGGGTCGGCGAGCGCCAAGAACGACCGCGAGTTCCCTCCACATCTGACAGAATCTGTTCAATTCGGAAGGGTCGGCGTACAGCGCCGGGACGGAGGTCTGGTTGAAGTGGTGGCTGCGCAGGACGTGGAGGTCGCACACGACCGCCAGCCCCTCCATCCCCGCCCAGTCCAGCGCATCTTCCAGGAGATCCCAGGCCTCGGCCTCGCGGGTGCCGTCGGGCATCCACAACTGTTCCTCGTCCAGCGGAAGGCGGACGTGGTCGAAACCCATGGAACGGATGCGCGCGAGATCCTCGCGAGTCGTCCACTCGCGTCGGGCTTTTCCGCGTCGATCCGATTGGGACAGCCAATGGCTGAGATTCACGCCGCGATGGAGTTCGATCATGGATTGGGAATCCTGGTTTTGAGTTCGTGGAAGACGCGTCGGCCAAGGATGCAAGCTGAAGTCCAAAGGGCGACGCCCCCGATTCCCCACGGCGCGAAGGCTCCCTCGACGAGGAGGGGAAGCCCCTGGGCCAGGGCGATCAACGGAAGCGTGGCGAGGGTGGAAAGCTGCGCGGCCGTGCGGAGGCTGCGACCGCGCACCGAGACCCAGGCGCCAAGCCCCACGCAGAAGGCCATCGCCGCGGGAGCGAGGAGGCCCCCGATCGCCAGGGATTCCAACCAGGCTCCGCAGGCCGCGGCGAGCGAAAGGAGGGAGATCCAGGAAAGCGCGAGGGCGAACACGGCGATCGCCATGGCGCGCCCCAGCACCAGATGGGAGAAGGTCGCCGGGAGACACAGGGAGGTCTCCAGATAGCGTCGGTCGCGTTCGCCGGCGACCAGGTCGGAGGCCAAGCCCGCGGCCAATCCGCCCGGGAGGATCGCTCCCAAGGCCAGGAGCGAGGCCGGGAATGTGCCTTGGGGGATCCAGATCGCCGCGACCAGGAGGATGCCCAGCATCACGGCGAAGGGGATCAGGAGGCGCCGTTCCCGCGCAAGCCCAAGGGTGTGGAGACGGAAGGCGGCGGACACGGAATCGCGGAAAGTCGTCGGAGAAGGCGTGGGAAGGGGAGCGGACCTGGGGAGGGCGATCGAGTCGCTTCCCAGGCACCGTGCGTAGGCTTCGCGGAAGGATGTGCCGTCTTCGCCCACCCCCAGGATTCCCACGCCGTCCGCGGAAAGCCTGTTCACGATGGCAGGCAGATCCCGTCTGCCATTGGGGGTGGACAGACGGAAGACGAGACCGTCCGTGTCGCTCGAGGAGACCTTCGCGCCCGTTACGGCGCCGGCGACCTGCTTTTGGAGGAGGTCCAGCGGGATGGGGGAGGAGAGGATCAAACGCCGCGAACAGGGGGTCGCTTCCAGGAACGCATCGGAAGACCCGCGGTGGAGGATCTTCCCCTTCCCCAGCACGATCCACTCGTCGCCTCGATCCGCGGCCTCCTCGAGATGGTGCGTGGAAACCAGGACGCTCGCGCCGCGGGGTTCGCACCAGTCGTCGAGGCATTTCCAGAATTTGTCGCGAGCGCCCGGGTCGAGGTGCGCGGTCGGTTCGTCCAGGACCAGGAGGTCGGGATCGTGCAGCAGGGCGCGGGAGGTCTCCAGCCGTTGCCGTTCGCCCAGGCTGAGATCGTCCACCATCCGGTCCGCCGGGATTTCCCACCGTTCCAGGGTCGCGTGCGCGGTGGCGGACGGATCCGGCGATCCCGCGAGGCTGGCGTGGAACAGGGTCCACTCCATCGCGGTGACCCGAAGACTGCTCCGCGGGGACTCCAGCGAGACTCCGCATCGACTCACGAGGGCCCTGCGATGGATGGGGTCGGCGGGATCCCGTCCCCAGAGGCGGACTTCGCCGCGGGTTGGGGAAAGCAGACCCAACAGACAACGGAACAACGTGGTCTTCCCCGCGCCGTTGGGCCCCAGAAGCAGGATCTTCCGTCCCCGTTCCAGGACCAGGTCCACTCCGTCCAGGACCGGGGTCGGGCCGTATCCGGCCACCAATCCCCGAACCAGGATGGGCGTGAGGTCGGGTTCCGTCATGACCTTCGCGGCGACCCGTGGAGGACTAATCTTCGCGCTCGGCGAGGGTCTTGATCGCCACGGCCCAGTGGAAGTACTTGCAGGCGGCGAGGTCGGCCACGGTCTTGATCCCGAACGCTTCCTTGAGCTTGACCGCGTCGGCTTCGCTCACGCCTTCCAACGCATCCACCGGGGCGGCGAGGATCTCCTTGAGGGACTTGGTTTCCCATGCCTTGTCGACGGCCTTGTTGATATTCATGGAATGCTCCTTCGTTGAGAAGATGAAAACCGCCATCAGAGCAGCAGGGCAATCGTTGGAGGGCGGTTCTGTCGTGAAAAGTAACCCCCCCAGGGATGGGTTGCGAGAAGAAAGGATCGGTACGGAGGACTCCCCGGACACCCGCCGTACCGGGCGTGCCAAGCGTACTAGTTTGTTGGCTGACATGCATACGACGCGTCACCCCATCGCCATTTCGTTTCCGGCGAAGACCGCTGCCTGGCTGGGCTTGGCATCGCTCCTGGCATCGGATGCCCTCGCGGGGCGGATCTTCCTGATCGAGCCCCAGGTCCGCAGGATCGTGCCGGGATTGGCGCCGGCGCAGGTGGACTCCGTCCTGGGCTCGAACGCGGTCGTGGGACGGTACGAATGGCGGGAAGGCAAGTCCACCGTGGCGATCCACAAGTACCATCTGGTGGTGGACCATTTCGTGCCGGGAGGCGCGTTGGGAGGATCCGCGTCCACCCGGGTGGTACCGTATTTTGTCCTCTATTCCGCGCCCGCCGGGAAGGTGGTCCTGGCGGGGACCCATCGTTCCATCATGGATTCGCCGGTCTCGCCGATCACCGGATCGCTTCCGGCCATCTTCGCGAAGGTCGTGGACACGGACACCTCCGCATGCCTTGGCATGGATGTGGACGAGCTCCTGGAGTTCGCCCAGCGCAACGTGGGATGGAAGCATCCCCACTGGGCCGATCGCCTCACGGAATTCAACGTCCACAAGGCCTTGGCGATCATCGAGGACTCCCTGCGGCATCGAGCTCCGGATGCCGGGCATTTCCGCAGATTGGGGACCTTCCACCGCATCCGTGCGGTGTTGGGACTGGAGCAGGGATTCCGGCAGGCCGCGGCCGCCTACGCGAGGTCACTGGAATTGGATTCCAACCAGCTCCACAGCGCATTCCAACTGGCACAGACCCGGCTGGTCGCGGGAAATCCGGATTCGGCCAGACTGGCCTTGCACCTGTTCCAGCATGTCCGCAAGCGGGGCAAGGGAGAACTGAAGGATCGGGCGAGATGGGGGATCGCGGTCAGCCAATGGAGGCTGGGGTGGCCTTGCAGGGGATGGTATTCCATCCGCGAATACCTGGCGATCTACCCCGCCGACCAAGGGGCCATCCTTCTCGAAGAGCGGCTGCGCAGGGCCGACATGGTCTCGCAGCCCGGCGACACCGCCTGCGATTTCCACTGATTCAGAGCGGCTTCGCGGGCGGATCGTCCAGGGTGGAACGGATCCATTCCCGCAAGGGTTGATGGGTTTCGGTTTCCAGCACCCGCACCGACAGCTCCCGGGCGCGGGAGGGCGACAGGTTCCAGAGGTTGCGCAGCAGGACCTTGAGGGTCTTGTGGCGACCGGAGCGACGCAGGGGCGTCTTGGTGAACAGGGATTGGAATCCGCCTCCCGGTCGGCACAGATCCACCCACTCCTCCCAGGTGACGGGCCATGTCGGGGGAAGGGCGTCCTCCACCTGGATCCCGCGGTTCCACGGACAGACCTGCTGGCAGATGTCGCAGCCGTAGACTTCCCCTCGGGCGGCCTGGGCTGGGATTCCCTCGGTGGTGGCGCGATCCTCGATGTTCCAGTGGGAAAGGCATCTTCGGGCATCCAGACAGCCGGTCGTGGAAAGGGCCCCGGTGGGGCACGCGTCCACGCATGCCGAACAGGTGCCGCAGTGGTCGCGGTGGGGGGGAGGGAAGGAATCGACATCCACCGACCAGAGCAGTCCGCCCAGATGGAATGCGGACCCATGCCGGGTCAACAGGAGGGTGTTCCGCCCTCGCCATCCCAGCCCCGCCTGCACGCCCATCTCCACCTCGGGAAGATGCTGGTCGTCGGCGAAGCGGAAGCTTCGGGATCCGGGGAAGGCGGTCTCCAGTTCGGATTGGAGCTTCTTAAGGATCCCTTCCATGCGGTAGTGGTAGTCGCGCCCCCGAGCGTAACCGGCGATCCGGGGGGACGCCCCGCTGGAGCCCGGGGTGGGAAGGCCGTAGGGGAGCTTCACCACCACGAACGACTTCGCCCAGGGCCACTCCACCCAGGGAGCCACCCGGGGTTCCACGCTGGTGGCCAGCCAGGACATGGTTCCGTGGCACCCCGAGTCGATCCATTCGCGCACGCGGGGTTCGCGCGAGGCGAATCGGTCGCGGGAAATCGGCGCGACGTCTCCCTCCAGGCCGTGGGCTTCCAGGATGGCGGCGAGCGCCGATCGGACGGATTCCGTCACGAGCGGACGCGGCGGGACGACATCCGGTGGGCCAGACGCAAGGCGTCAACGAGGCTTCCGTTGTCGGCATGATCGCGCCAGGCGATGTCGAAGCCGGTCCCGTGGTCGGGGCTGGTGCGGACGATGGGAAGACCGAGGGTCGCGTTCACGCCCCGCACCTTCCCCTTGCGGAAATCGAAGGCGAGGGTCTTCATCACCGGGTGTCCCTGGTCGTGGTAGAGGCTCACCACGCCGTCCAGCCGTCCCGCCTTGAGCATGGGGAAGACCACGTCGGCGGGCAACGGTCCGATGGCGTCCATTCCTTCCGAACGGGCGGCGGCCACCGCGGGTTCCACGATCCTGCCCTCCTCGTCCCCGAACAGTCCGTGTTCGCCCGCGTGGGGATTCAGGCCCGCGATTCCGATGCGGGGGCTGGCGGTTCCCGATTCCACCAGCGCGCGGTGGAGGAGCCGGGTGGTGGAGAGGATCCCTTCGGTGGAGACGGCACCGGGCACGTCGCGCAGGGCGATGTGGGTGGTCACGAAGGCCGCCCACATCTTCCCGTGGACCAGGGAAAGGCAATGCTCCTTGGCTCCCGTGCGGCGTGCGATGTGTCCCGTGTGGCCGGAAAAGCCCGGAAGCACGAGGTCCACGGCCTCCTTGGCCAGGGGGGCGGTGACCATCGCCCGCGCCTTCCCTGCCATGCAAAGGTCCGTGGCCAGGTCCACGCACGCCAAGGAAACCGCGCCGCTCCACCGTGTGGGGGTTCCAGGCTCGATCCTTCCCTCCGGCAGACCGGAAGGAACGAGACAGGAAACGGCTTCTCCCGGGGCTTCTCCCGGGGTCCACTCGCGGACGGGAAGATCCACAGATTCCGCGGCCAGGGCCCGCGACAAGGTTGGGATCTCGCCCACCACCACCAGTCCCATCCTCGACAGATCGCGTCGATGGAAGAGGGAAGCGACCGTCCGCGGACCGACGCCGTTGGGGTCGCCCAGGGTGATCAGGATGGGTTGACGCATGGAGGTCTCCTCAGATGGCCTGGGCGAGATCGAAGGCGAAGACCTCCGAGCCCCTCCCGAAGCAGAAATCCAGGCGAAGCGAGAGCAGGCTGATCCGCTTGCGCAGGCCGACACCGTAGCCGATCTTGGCGGTGGAAGCGTCGAAGTAGTCCGGGTGTTCGCCGAGGTTCCACAGCCTGGCCACGTCCAGGAACCCCACGATCTGGGTGCTCCAGGGAAGGCTCATGCGCAACTCTCCGCTGGAGCGGAGCATCCTGGGGCGGTATCCGTATCCGGGCGGCGGGCTGAACCTCAACTCCTGGTAGCTGTACGAACGCACCGTGCCGGGACCGCCGGTCCACAGGACGGTGGAGCCGTCCAGTGTGGTGTTGTTGAAGAAGTATCCACCTTCCACGGCGAAGGCCGAACTGAACCTCCAGAACAGCGGAAGGTAGTACCGGCCTTCCGCCTGGGTCCAGACGTAGGACGTGTCGTTGCCGAACTGCACGCCCCAACCCAGGGTGGGTCGCAGGATCCAACCTTCCATGGGGTCGAACGGCTCGTCGCGGAAATCCAAGGCGCCGCCCAGCTGGGTCTGGAACATGTACTCCACGCGGTTTCCACCCGTCATGGGATATTTGGTGAGCCGTTCGGTCTCCAGACCCAGCGAAATCGTGGACCAGTCCGTGGGCTGGTAGGAGAAGGTTCCGTCGGTGGACAAGGTAATCTGGCGCAGGAGCGTGGAATCGGGAAGTTGCGCCCGCTGCTGCACGATCCCCAGGCCGAGGTCCAGGGAGATCGGGGTCCCCCACAGGAGGGGAGTGCCTGCGCCCAGTCGAGCGCGCTGCTGGTGTTCGGCCATGCGCGCATCCAGCGACAGGGCGTTGAAGGTGCCTTCCACGTTCTGGTGGCGCACGGTCCCGCCCAGTCCCCAACCGAACATGGGCTCCCAGGAAAGCGCGAATTCGAGGCTGCCGGGAATCCGCTCGGTCAGATCCAATCGAAGGTCGGTCCGCTGGGTGTCCGCACGGGCGGGGACGCGATCCAGACGCACCTGGTTGAACAATCGAGTCTGGGCGATCTTCCGCTGGAACCAGGCGATGTCCTGGTTGCGGATGGTGTCGCCGGGCCGGAGGGTCCAGAGTTCGGCGATCCTCGAGGATGGGGTGAGATGCTGGCCGAAGAACCGGATCTCCATCCCGGAAAAGATCGCGAGCCTTCCGAGATCGACATCCAGGCGCAGGTCCACCCTCTGGGAATCCCTCGCGATGGACAGGTTCTGCACCACGCTCGCATCGAGCCAGCCGGCACGGCGGTAGAACTGCTGGACCTCCTGGAGCATGTAGACGATCTGGGTCTGTTCGAACTTCTCTCCGGTCCGGACCGGAAGGCTCGCCGGGTGGGGAACGGCACCGGTGGGGTGGTCGATGAAGGAGAGTTCGACCTTCCCGACGCGGTAGATGGGTCCCTGCGAATAGTCGACGCGCACCACGGCCCGATCTTCCAGCGAATCGATCCGACCGGCCGAGGCCTGGCACGATGCGTCCAGGAAGCCTTCGGACTGGGCGGTCTGAGCCACCCTGGCGCAGGACTGTTCCAACCACAGTTCCCGATCCGCGCGATCCATGCGGGCGAGATGGTCGGGTGCCTCCATCAGTTCGGCGATGCGGCTCTTTCCCAGCTGTCCGGGTTGGGCGATGACGTATTCCGTCCCAGCGGCGGCGGCCACCGCCAGCGGGAGGATGGACCTGAGGATGTTCACCAGAACTCCCAACGATAGCGCAACGATGGCTGGACGGTGGTCTTGCGGCGGCTGTTGTCGTCCAGGGATTGGCCCACGTCCGCCTGCAGGAACACCCTTCGCGCCAGGCGATCCCGCACCGAGGATTCCTCGATCCAGGCGAACGGGATGTTGTAGCGCAGGCTCAGGCCGTAGTTGTCGTAGAGCTGGGGCTTGGCCCTGGACAGGGCGGTCGCCTGTCCGAAGGTGTGCTGGTAGGTTCCGGCGGCGTCGAGGTCCGAGGTGATGTGGTAGAGCGCCATGAGTCCCAACTGGTCGCGGGTCGTTCCGGTGGGGATCTCCGTCAGGAGGATGGAATCGGGAAGCCAGCGGGCGTCGTCCCGGGAACTCGCCAGCTGCTTGGCCAGAAGGTCGTTGACGAAGTTCTTTCCGGATTCTCCGAGCACGGACTGGGCCTGTCCCTTGACGATGGATCCCATGGTGAGGGTCTTGTCCTGCTGCGGGTAGCAACCCGTGGCCAGCGCCACGGCGGCACCCACGGTGCCGTCGTCCCCGGAACGAGCCTGGGCGCAGTTGGAAACCAGTCTGCGCAGGCGGGGATCCTCCAGGTTGCCCGCAGCCGATAGTCGCAGTTCGCAGGTTTCCTCGAACAGCGGGGTGGGTTCGTCCTTCGATTCCGAGCACGACCGCCGGATGGTCCGGAATCCGGACAGCGAGAATTTCCCCCGATGCACGTCCGAGTTGTCCCAGTCCACTCGCAATGTGTCGATGTTGAACTTGCTGCCCAGGTACCCGAATCGTCCGCCCTCGGAGTCGGCGGCGAAGAAGCCGTTGAGGATGGGAGCCGAGCTCGGGCCGGAAACCGACAGGTCGAACCGCAGGCGCCCGGTGCCCAGATTGTTCCTCACCAGGATGGAATCCCCGAGGGATGCGATGCGCAGATCCAGCATCAGGGGGGTCGTGTTGCCCGCGGCTTCGGCCTTCCGCTTGCCGCGCATCGCGTCCATGCTGGCCATCCACAGGGATTTGGGACTCGCGAAGTCCCTGGTGAACAGGGCGCGATCGACATCGATCCTGCCCGCCAATTGGCGCCAGTCCTTGGACTGGCCGAAGGAGAGGTCGGCCTTGCCCACGTGGACTTCCATGGTCTGCCCTTCCGGGAATCCCTGCCGGTAGGACGCGGATTGCGCGAGCATTACCAGACGGGAATTGTCCGTCTTGGACACGTCCAGGTTCCCGATGCGGATGGTGCGGTCGGCGGAAAGATCCACCCGCAGGTCCTTGGCGTGGGCGTTCAGGGAGTAGGCCTTGGTGGCGAGGTCCATCCCCGCCGTGGCTTGCAGGGTGCCGTTCTGCGCACCGGACAGGGTGGCTTGGGTGATGGCCACGCGTTGCGGGTTGGCGTGCGCCTCGAACCTCAGTTCCAGGGGAAGGCCCGCGATGGGCTGGAAGGTGCCCTTCCGTCCCGTGGCCGATGCCTTCCATGCGAAACCCTTGGGGCCAACGGTTCCACCGAACTCGCCCTGGACCAGAAGATCCTTCAGCCTCACGTCGGTACCTGGGACCTGGGCGTTGCCGTCCAGCTGCCAGTCGATGGCGAGGTTCCGTTTGTCGGCGAAGGTTCCCTGGGCCTTGAGGCGAAGGACATCGCCCCAGTAGGCCACCAGATCCAGGCGGGGAGTGGACTGCCAAAGGTCCGTGGCCGTCAGCCGAAACGGGGTTCGTCCACCGGGCAGCGGGAGCCATCCGCCAAGATGCAGCGTATCGCGCTCGCCCCACAGGAACAGGTCAGGCAGAACGACCAGGCCTTCCGGTTTCCGGATTCCGGGCCGGATCGCACGGAGGTCTGCGTTCACTCCCTGGCCGCGGATGGATCCCAGATGCCCTTCCACGGAGCCCACCAGCTCGGGAATGCGAGGCGACAGACCGGACAGGCGCGACAAGTCCAGGCCGGGCGTGGCGATCGCCAGGGTGTCCAGGATCCATGTCGTGGTTCCCTTGGAGAGGGCGACCTTACCCGTCAGCGAGGAGGCTCCCAACCGGATGGACAGATCCTGGACCTTGATCGACGAATCCGCGATCCGCAGATCGACCCCCGCCACCAGGGAGTCGCCACGGGCGGGATCGCCCGAAGGACTTCCGCGCAGGGAGGCTCGGATGGAAGCGACGCTGCGGTGGTTGGCGGTTGGAACGAAGACGATATCGGCATCGGCGCGGACAGGGAATGTCGGCGCCACGGGAAGGTCGAGCGGAAGGCCTTCAGATGGGAAGTTCCGGCCGACGATGCCGACCTGTCCGGAGAACTTGGCATCCAGCCTGGCGAAGGCCGCCGAATCCATCGCGGGGGACAGTTCGAAGTGCACGGTCGAATCCCGGATCGCGATCCGGCCGGACCCAAGCCAGCGGTGCGACCCGGCGTCCGCCTGGATCCCCTGGAAGACCAGGACGGGACCGGCGCCGATCCACAACGATGTCTGGAGGCTGTCCAGACGCAGCAGCGGACGGATGCGCGGGTCCCTGGCCAGGACGTGGAAAAGGGCGCCCCCCGCGGAATCCCTGCCGTGGATGGTCCCCTTGCCCAGCATGTGGAGGGAGTCCACCCAAGCCACCGCCCAGGGCTCTTCGGGTGCGATCTGCGCGACCAGGCTCCAGTGGAGCGGTTTCCAGGTGGCCTGGGCATCGAACACCGAGCCGGCCCGGGTGGTGTAGGTGGCCACCGCTCCTTGCCGATCCAGCGAGTTGATGGCGATCCTGCCGTCGAACGGGTGCTGGAAACGACGCAGGGGCATCCCGAGTCCCCGGATGGTCACCAGGCCCTTCGCACGGGATGCCGCGGGGCCCCCTTTGCCGAATTCCGTCGCCAGGTCCGCTTCGAGGTTCGCCGAATCTCCCGTGCCGTCCCTGCGCCAGGCACGCAGGGAAGCGGAGCCCTTCCTGCCGTCGGCCGTGGCGGAAAGGGAAAGGTCCAGAGGTGGAATGAACAGGATGGAGTCCGAGGACATCCCCAGCTGCAGGTAGCCGATCAGCGTGGAGTCCGTGCGCGACGCGTCCAATTCCAACGACAGTTGCCGCAGTGCGGGGGCCTTGGCCAGTGCGGGAAGGGCTTCCTGCCACGAACGGGATGCGTCGATGCGCACAGAAAGCTTTCCCCGCCCCTTCGACAGGTTCGCTCTGGAGAGACTGAACTCGCCTCGCAGGGTGTCCTGGGCGCAGCATCCGGAGCCCACATCCGTTCCCAGGCGCACCAACAGGCTGTCGGGTTGGTTCCAGTCGGCGCGAACGACCACGGAAGCCTGGGCCGCGACCAGGGGTGACTCCAGTTTCCGCACGGACATGGCCATCGACCGTGGAGATTCGACCGAAGCGCGGAGTCCGAGCACGACTCCGAGAAGTCGCGTTCGCGCCGGCTCGCCTCCGCGGACGAACAGCGAATCGACCTCCAGGCTTGCTCCCAGGGGCAAGTCGCCCAGGGGGAACGAAAGGTCGCCGGATGTCTTTTCCTGCGACTTCCGTGGATGGATTTGCGCATCCACCTTGCCCAGGGAGATGTCCGCGCCGACGGGGGAGAGGAAGCCGCCCTGGCGCGCCCCCCAGCGGATGCGGATCCGGTCGATCCCAAGGGAAACCGGAGTTCCGGATACGACGGCCGAGTCCACGATGAACGTCGATTCGTCCTCCCAGCGGCCGCCGAAGAGGTGCCACGACCAGCCCGCCATGGAGTGGGAGGAATCCAGCCACGTCCTGGCGGCTTGGGATGCGGTACGCCAGAGGAAAACTCCCAGGGCGGCCAGGAGGAGCACCAGAAGCGTTCGCCTCACGATGCGACGCAACATCCTCCGTCCGGCCCTGGGGTGGCTCATGGATGGATTGTCTTCCCTCGCCAGTGGTCGAGAAGATCGGAAAGCATGGTCGACGCGTCGATCCGACGGGTCCATCCCAGGGCGCCGAGCCGGGAATTGTCGCCGACCAGGCGCGGATTGCTCCGCGCGAATACCCGCGAAGGCTCCGTGCGCACTTCCATGGGAACGCGGGAAAGGCCCGCCAACTCGGAAATCCAATCCTGGACCGGCTTGCAGGTGCCGGAGCAGATGTTGTAGACCTCTCCGGGGAGTCCCTTCTCCAGAAGCAGGAGATAGGCCTCGACCACGTCCCGCACGTCCAGGAAGTCCCGTTCGGAGGAAAGGTCGCCCAGCTGGAGGATGGGTTCCTTGCGGCCCACCTCGATCGAGGCGATCTGTGCGGCGGCGGCGGGAAGGACGAAATCCGTCCCCTGCCCGGGGCCCGTGTGGTTGAAGGGGCGGGCCACCACCACCGGGACGCTGTTGGCGAAGACTCCGGCCAGCATCTCCGCGGAGGCCTTGGCCAGGGAGTAGGCGTCGGTGGGGCGAACAGGACTGTCCTCGCGGAGCGGAAGGTGGGCGGGATCCACCTTCCCGTAGACGGTGGCGGATCCCGCGAGCACCACCTTCGGTGACAGGCCCAACACCCGGCAGGCTTCCAACAGGCGATGGGCGCCCAGGAAATTGACCTGGTAGGCGGCTTCGGGGCGATCGTTGGAAAGGTGGGGAGAGGCCATCGCGGCCAAGTGGATGATCGCTTCCGGCTTGATTTCCTTGATGCCGGCGAACACCGAGGAAGGGTCTTCCATGTCCATCAGGATTTCGGGACAGGCCGACGTCTCGTCGAGTCGGCGGACGCCTCCCACCACGTCGTAGCCGCGCGCCAAGAGGAGCCGGACCATCCAGCGACCGGCGAAGCCGGACGCACCCGTCACCAGAACCTTGCTCAAACGGCCCACCACTTCTGGAGGCTGGGTGCTTCCCGCCTGGCCCATTCGCGCATGGCCTTCACGGCTTCCGGTCCATCCTCGGTGGCGTCCATGGCCACCAGGGGCAGGAACACGGGGGAGCCGAACATCGACGACAGGGGGATGGGGCTCTTGCGGGCGAACACCCAACGGATGAACGGAACCAGCCGTTCCTGTGCGCGGCGAGCGGCGGCCACGTCGCCGGAAGCGTGCGAGCGGCAGATCTCCAGGAACAACCTCGCGGCTTCCGGGATGTTTCCGCTGGCTGTGATCACGCCCTTGCCGCCCATCTCGAGGATGTCGGACACATACGAGTCCTCGCCGGAAACCACGCTGAAGTCCAGCGAGGCCGTCTCGCGGATCACGCGAAGGGTGTCGTCGCGGTGCTTGCCTGAATCACGGAAATTGACACCTTGCTTGAGTCCGATGATCCTCGGGTGCGAGGCCAGGGAAACGATGGTCTCCGGCTCCAGGTAGCTTGCAGTGCGGCTGGGGATGTTGTAGAGGACCAGCGGGGCGCCGGTCTCCTCGACGATGGTCAGGAAATGCGCCCGCAATCCCGCTTGCGGTGGATTGTTGTAGTATCCGGTGACGCAAAGGCAGGGCGTGCCCGGGGCGATCTTCTGGATTTCCCCCACCATGTCGACGGATTCCCTGGTGCAGTTGGAGCCCGCTCCTGCGATGACCTTGACCCGACCGTCGACACGTTCGATCACGAACCGCACGAACTCGAGGTGCTGCTTGGGGGTCACCGTGGGGCTTTGCCCCGTGGTGCCGATGGGAACGAGGCCGTCCACGCCGATCTCGATCAGATCGTCGATCATTTCCCCCGCCTTTTCCAGGTCGATGCTGTTGCGGAGCTGCTTGGGGCAGTCGTCCTTCAAAGGGGTCAGCAAGGCGACATGGACTCCCGCCAGATCGGCGGAGCGGAATTCGGAACTCATGGAAACCTCCTCCAAGGGGTGGGAATCTAAAAATCGGAACACGGTGTATATTGGCTGTTCCATGATTCGCCTCAAAACCGCCGAGGAAATTCGGCTGATGCGTGCTGCCGGTGACCTCGCCGCGAGAACCCTGGAATACGCCGGGAGCTTGGTGGCCCCCGGAATCAGCACCGGGGAAATCGACGCCAAGGTCCGCGAGTTCATCCTGGACCATGGAGCCTATCCCAGCCCCATGAACTATCCGGGCAAGCCCACCGATCCCCGCAAACCCAAGATCGAAAAGGGCTGCTTCCCGGCCAGCATCTGCACATCCATCAACGACGTGGTCACCCACGGGATTCCTTCGTTTCGCCAGTTCCTGTCGGAAGGCGACATCGTCAACCTGGACATCACCGTGACGCTGAAGGGATACCACGGGGATTGCTCCTCCACCTACGGGGTGGGCGAGATCTCTCCCGAGGCCTCGCATCTGGTGGAGACCACCCGCCGTTGCCTAGACGCCGGGATCGCCGTGGTCCGGGAGGGCGCTTTCCTGGGCGAGATCGGCGCGGTCATCCAGGATCTGGCGGAATCCGAAGGCTACTCCGTGGTGCGCGACTACTGCGGCCACGGAATCGGAAGACGCTTCCACGAGGAGCCGCAGGTGCTCCACTACCGCGATCGGCAAGGCCCCGTCCTCCGCAAGGGGATGGTCTTCACGATCGAGCCCATGATCAACCAGGGCGTGCACCGCACCCGCCTGGCCGACGACAGCTGGACAGCCCTGACCGCCGACGGAAAGTTGTCCGCGCAGTTCGAACACACGATCGCCCTCACCGATCGCGGGGTGGAGATCCTCACCCGGGTCGGAGCCGCCGAGGTTCCCTGATGGATCCGGTCGAGCGCCCCGAATGGACACCCCATGGGGCGGGGACCGAATTCGCATCGTTCGTGTCGCCGGGAGTCGCGGGGGCCGCCGCCTATTCGCAGGCTCCGGTGGCCACGCACAAACCACCCGGTCCCGAACAGTTGGCGGAAGGAATCCTGCAAGGCAACAGGGCCCTCCTGGCGCGTGCCATCACCTTGGTGGAATCCAACGCACCCAAGCATCGCGCCCAGGCGGACGAGCTCCTTCGCTTGGTGACCCCCCGTAGCGGTGGATCCATCCGCATCGGGATCTCCGGCCCCCCGGGGGTGGGAAAATCCACCTTCATCGATGCCTGGGGGTGCAAGCTGGTGGAATGGGGCCACAAGGTGGCCGTGCTGGCGGTGGATCCCAGTTCGTCGCTCAACCGAGGTTCCATCCTGGGCGACAAGACCCGCATGGAAGCCTTGGTGCGCCTGGAAAACGCATTCATCCGACCGAGCCCTTCCGGTGGAGCCCTGGGAGGGGTTGCCCGCAAGACCCGCGAAACCATGTTCCTCTGCGAGGCGGCGGGGTTCGACATCGTTCTCGTGGAAACCGTCGGGGTGGGGCAGTCGGAAACCTCCGTTCGCTCCATGACCGATCTTTTCCTGCTTCTCCAGCTTGCGGGAAGCGGCGACGATCTCCAGGGGATCAAGAAGGGCATCATGGAGATCGCCGACCTCATCGCGATCACCAAGGCGGATGGCGACAACCGTCAGCGGGCTGGGCTGGCCAGAGCCACACTTCATTCCGCGGTCCTGGGGCTTCAGTCGTACACCAAAGGATGGAAGACCCCCGTTCTCACGTGCAGTTCGGTCAATGGGGACGGGCTTGAGTCCATCTGGAACGAAATCCGAGCGTTCCAGGACCACACCAGATCCAACGGCGTTTTCGCGGCGCGACGCGCCGAACAGACGCGGGAGTGGGTGTGGAGCATGGCACAGGAATCCCTGCTGGATGCGTTCAACCGTTCTCCGCGCATCGCAGAGACCTGGGAACGCACGCAAAGCGCGCTGGCAGGAGGAGAAATTTCGGCTCCCCAGGCATTGGCCGCGGTGCTCTCCGCCTTCCGGTATCCGGACGACACTCCCTGATTTTTCCACGCTTGCGAGCATTCGTTCGATGTGTCGCGCGAGGAATCGTCGCCGGATGAAGATGTTGGAGCAAACATTGTAGTTTGCTCCAAATGAGATTAGGAATCTTTCTTGTTATCGCGGCTGGTGCATTGGTGGCGGTCGTCGCCGGCAACCGACTGCTGTCCAACAAGGATGGAATCTCTTCCCCCTCTTCAGGAGCCATCCACGTGCGAGAATTGACCTCCCGAGGCGAATTGTCCGAGCCGCAGATGGATTCCATCGTGGAACGCAGCGACTCCGATTGGCTGGCCACCCTCCGCCCGGAACGACATGCCATCCTGCGCAAGGGGCAGACGGAACGCCCCTTCACCGGGGAACTCCTCTCGGAAACCCGTGAAGGATGGTACACCTGCCACGCCTGCGGGCTTCCCTTGTTCCGGTCGGACGCGAAGTTCCAGTCCGGCTGTGGTTGGCCCAGCTTCCACACTCCGGCGGCCTTCGAGAACATCCGCATGCGCCCAGACAACAGCATGGGGATGCATCGGACGGAAATCGTCTGCGCGCGTTGCGGAGGCCACCTGGGGCACGTCTTCGAGGACGGGCCCGCGCCCACCGGTCTGCGCTATTGCGTCAATTCGCGTTCCATGGACTTTTCGCCGGGTCTTGCGCCCCTTCCGACGGCCACCGACACAGCGGTCTTCGCGGCGGGTTGCTTCTGGGGAGTGGAAAAGTTGTTCCATGAGACGTCGGGCGTGGTGGCCACCGCGGTCGGCTACACCGGAGGCAGCGTCCCCTCTCCCAGCTACAAGCAGGTCTGCTCGGGACGCACCGGGCATGCCGAAGCGGTGGAGGTCGTGTTCGATCCCGCGCGGATCAGCTACGAACGGTTGGTGGAGCTGTTCTTCCGTTCCCACGACCCCACCACGCCCAACCGCCAAGGGCCGGATCACGGCTCCCAGTACCGATCCGCCATCTTCTTCGCCGATCGCGCCCAGGAGGAAACCGCAAAGAAGGTCAGGGATCGCCTGGTCGCCTCCGGGGCTTGGCAAGCGCCGGTCGTCACCGAATTCGCACCGACCTCCACTTTCTGGAAGGCCGAGGACTACCATCAGAAGTGGTTTTTGACCCATCCAGTCCGCTGCCATCGTCCCTGACGCGAGGACCCACGGGGACGAGGCTATTCGCCTCGCTTGGAGGGGTTGTCTCCCAGGATGTGGAAGTTGAATTTCATGTTGCCCCCCCCGTCCAGGAAGCTCTGGATCTGGTCGATCACCTGAAGGCTGGATTCGATCTTGGCGAGGAGGCTGTCGTTTCGGGTGAAGGGCTCCAGAGAGTTGGAAACCCCGACAAGGGTGCTGTCGGTCCGCGAAACCACCTGCTTTGCGGAAACCAGCATCGACCTGGTATCCCGCAGGACGGTATCGGCACTCCGCATGCTCGTCAGGAGGATGGGGGTGATGGTGTCCACCGATCTGGCCATCTTCCGGGTGGTGGCGCCGAGACGATCAACGTCCGGGCCCACGGCGCGGACTCTCCGCTCCATGGTTTCCAGGCCCGTCACCACCGAATCGATCCTGGCCAGCTGGGCATCCAGTGTGCGCGCGAAGGATGGTGTGGCGGAATCGCCGTGGGCGAGCAACGCGACCTTCGCCTTGAGGTTCTTCACCGTGAGAACCACATCCTGGATCTTGCTCATCACTTCCGCGATCCCTGGATGGAAGATGCCTGGAATCTCCTGGCCCCGATCCAGAGGATGGGCCGTATCCGTCCCCGGCTCCAGCAGGATGAACCGCATCCCCATCAAGCCGTTTCCGCCGTTGGTGGCCTTGGCATCGGCAAACAGCTCCTGATGGGTCCAGAACCGAAGCCCCACCCTCACACCATCCGGGGCGGAGACGATCGACTCCACCTGACCGATCCGAACCCCCCGGACCGCGACCGGATCGTCCGGCTGGAGGCTCCCGATCAGGTCCGCAGCTCCATGGAACTTCACCCAGACGTGATCCCGTTGCAGCTGCGTATGCACGTAGATGCGCCAGCTGATCACCAGCACCAGGACTCCCACGACGAACATGGTGATGTACCCGACCATGCGCGAATTGGGACGAATGAGGCTCTGATTGGCCAAAAGAGCCACCTGGCGGACTTGAACCGCCGACCCACGCATTACGAATGCGTTGCTCTACCAACTGAGCTAAGGTGGCCGAAGGGCCGGAAATCTAGTCAAAAGGCTCCGATTTGGCACCCGTTTCCAGGCGAGACAGGCTTGGACCAGGGTTGGGTGCGCGATGCGGGTGCCAGGGAGCTAGATTCACGCCGCGGATCCATGTAGGAAAGCTCGCGAATCCGGTTCGTCGAGCGACCGTACCGAAGGAGGAAATGGTTTTGGCCAAGGCCGGACAGAGCGAAGAAACGCCTCTCATGCGGCAATATCTGGCGATCAAGAGCCGGGTTGGGGATGCCATCCTGCTCTATCGCATGGGGGATTTCTACGAGACCTTCGGGCAGGACGCGGTGGATGCGTCGCGCATCCTGGGGATCACCCTGACCCAGCGGGGCAATGGCGCCGCGGAAAAGGTCCCCTTGGCTGGATTTCCCCACCATCAGCTGGAACGCTACATGCCCAAGCTGGTGAATGCCGGACGCAAGGTCGCCATTTGCGAACAGACGGAAGATCCATCCCAGGCCAAAGGGGTGGTGCGTCGCGACGTGACCGAAATCGTGAGCCGAGGCACGGCCCTTTCCGAGGCCTGCCTGGACGAGCGATCGGACAACCTGCTGGCTGCCTTGTTGCCCGCGGAAAAGGACGGCCCTTGGGGATTGTCCTTCTTGGATCTGACCACGGGCAGGTTCGAATCCCAGGAAGGCCCCAAGGAAGAAATCCTGGCTCGACTGGAAACCTCCCAGCCTGTGGAAGTGGTCTGGCCGGAGCATCTGGAGGGCGTTCCGCCGGAATTGGCCGATCTGGAAGGGAATTGGTCGGTATCTCCCGCGTTCTTTCCGGGGCTTCCCGCGGCGCAACGCGGATTGAACGAACATTTCGGGACGGTGAGCCTGGAGGGCTTCGGTTGGACCTCCGAGGAGCCCGCGCTGAGGGCCGCCGCCGCCGCCTTGCGCTACGGAGGGGACGAAGGACGGCGGAAGCTGTCGCACGTGCGCGGGTTGTGGCCCATCGGAGCTCGTGGGCACTTGCAGATGGACGGCGCCACGTTGCGCAACCTGGAAATCCTCCGCCCCATGCACGACGACGACCGGGGCGCGAGCCTGGCTGGGCTCCTGGATCGATGCCGGACGTCCATGGGTTCGCGGAACCTGCGCCGCTGGTTGGCCAGGCCGCTGCAGGACATCGAAGCGATCGGACGCAGACAGCAGGCCGTGGAGAACCTGCGTGGTTCCGGGGCGATCCTGGACCGGATTCGCCAGGAATTGGCATCGATTCCGGATCTGGAACGACTTTGCGGCAAGATCGCCACGCAAAGAGCGCATGCCCGCGATCTGGTCGCCGCCGCGCGAGGACTCGAGGCGGCTCAGATGGTGGGCGAGGAATTGGAGGGGCTTGCCGACCCCTTCCTGGACGAGAGGATTCCGCTTCTGCGGGGGTTGCGGGAGCTCGCCACGCCCATCCTGGAAACCCTGGTGGAATCGCCTCCACTTTCCCTGCGCGAGGGTGGACTGGTCCGCACCGGCACCGACCCCATGATCCTGGAGCTGGAAGCCGGGGCCGCCGAGGGCAGGGCCGCGTTGGCCGCCTTGCAGCAATCGGAAAGGGAACGCACGGGCATCTCCACCCTGAAGGTGGGATACAATCGCGTATTCGGATACTACCTGGAAATCACCAAGACCCATGCCGATCGCGTCCCCTCGGAATACCAGAGGATCCAGACCCTCACCGGTGCCGAGCGGTACACGACCCCGGACATGAAGCGTTGGGAAGAGCAGGTGCTGGGCGCCGACGAGAAGATCCGCGAGCGCGAGTACCAGATTTTCTGCCAGTTGCGCGACGCGCTGGGGAACGAACTGGTCCGACTCCAGAGCCTGGCCCAAGCCCTGGCGGAAATCGATACCCTGGCCTCCTTCGCGCATTTGGCCGAGGAATCCCGATGGGTTCGACCGGAATTCCACGACGGAACCCGCTTGGACCTGAGGGGGGTGCGCCATCCCGTGCTGGAAAACCTCCACCCGGACGTTCCGTTCGTGGCCAACGATGTCCTGTTGGATACGGAAGGCCCCCAGATCCAATTGGTCACGGGGCCCAACATGGGTGGCAAGAGCACCTACCTCCGGATGACCGGTCTGGCCGTGGTGATGGCCCATGCGGGTTGTCCCGTTCCATGCGATCGGGCCTCCATTCCGCTGGTGGATCGGGTGTTCACCAGAGTGGGGGCTGGGGATCGGCTTTCCCGCGGGCAATCCACGTTCCTGGTGGAGATGATCGAAACCGCGAACATCCTCCACAACGCGACCCCCCGCAGTCTGGTGCTGCTGGACGAGGTCGGGCGGGGAACCTCCACATTCGATGGACTTTCCCTGGCCTGGGCGATCGCGGAATCGCTCCACGAGAACCCCCTGATCGCCGCGAAGACCATGTTCGCCACCCATTATCACGAGTTGACGGTCCTGGCCGAGCGGCTGCCGCGCCTGGAAAACCTCCAGGTGCTGGTCCGGGAGCACGAGGGGCGGATCGTCTTCTTGCATCGGGTCGTGCCTGGTGCCTGCGATGGCTCCTACGGTCTCCATGTGGCCAGGATGGCGGGAGTTCCGGAGTCCGTACTGGAACGTGCGAAGGCGACCCTTCTCCAGTTGGAAGCGCAGGAGCTCCAGATCGGAAAGAAGCGGACTCCAGCCCGGCAAGAGCCCAAGATGCAGCTCTCCCTGTTTTCCGCCGATCCCTCCCTGGAGGAGGTCGCCCAGATGCTTCGGGAGGTGGAGCCGGTGCGGATGACTCCCATGGAAGCGTTGGTCTTTGTGCAAAAACTGAAGGATAAAGCCGGATAAGCTGGCGGATTTCCAAGGAAAATCTTACACTTCATATCAGCGCAAGTGGCCATCGTCCAAGGAGTTGCGAAGACGGATGGCAAGGAGGCTGCATGATCGGCACAAAGTGGAATCGATGGGCTCTGGCCGCTTTGGCCGGTTTTGCCGTGGCCGCAACCACCCACACCGTGGTCAGAGGCGACACCATGTGGGACATCACCGGCCACTATCTTGGAAACCCATTCCAATGGCCCATGGTCTGGAAACACAACCCACAGATCCGCGATGCCCATTGGATCTATCCAGGCGACACGGTCCATATCGAGGGTTCGGGATCGACCCGTGTCGGTGATACCGCAAGCCCGGAACTGGCCGCCAGACCCACCAACGATCCACTGGCCAGCTTCCAATCGAGCCCTTCCCTCTACCAGATGCCTGGAGACACCTCCAGCATTTCCGACCTCGTGGTTCCTCCAGAACACTCCTACTTGAACGATGAAGTCATCTTCCTCGCTCCGGTCCTGGTGCCTCCGGGGCAATACGGCAAGGTTGCCTTCGAGGCGCATTTCGACTGGGACGCAACGACCGGTTACCAACAGATCTTCCCTGGAAACCTGCTCCAACTGGATGTGGGGGAAGGGAAGGTGAAAGTGGGAGACCGGCTCAGTGTCATCGAGTCCGGAGATCAGGTCAGCAGGGTGTTGATCCGCGAGATGCCGGGACGCCTGGAGCAGACGCGCGCCATCCTGGAGGTCACCGAGGTGCGAACCAGGACATCCCTGGTCCGCGTCCAAAGCGTCTACGGGGCTGTCACCCGCACCGCTGTGGTCCGGCCCTTCGAGATGTCCACCGCCCCCCAGATCAACAAGTTCCTCCTGGTGGCCGAAGAGACCGCAGGAAAGGTGATGGCCAACACCGCGTCGGGACGGACCCAGATGCCGGGAACCTACGTCTTCGTGGATCGCGGCGAGGCCCAGGGCGTGTCGTTGGGCGACATCATGGAATTCATGGACGTGACCTCGCCCCGGGGAGAGGCGGCCATGCGCGGATACGGCATGGTGGTCCGCGTGACTCCCACCACATCCACCGTCCTGCTTGTCGGTACCACTCCCAAGCCGATCCTCCCCGGTGACCGAGCCTGGCGAATCCGCCGCGCGGCCCGCGGCTGAACCTTCCCGGCTGCGGCGGATCCTCTCCGTCCAAGGAGAGATCCGCCCCGTGGTCGTGATCGCCATCCTGGTCCTGACCAGCCTCCTTTGTTTCGTGCTGGTTTGCGAGCTGGTGGTGGTGCTTCTCTCTCTGGCCGGAGTGGAGGTATTCAAGTACCTTCTGGGCACGCCTCTCCTATCTTGGCTGGCGCATCGGATTTATCAGTGAATCGCCAACCCATCCGAAACTTCCAATCGCCGGGGCGTTCGTGAAGCACCGGAAGATCCTCCTTCTGGACCCGGATCCTTCGTTGGCGCACCTTTTGGCGTCCAGTTTGGGTTGCGTGGTGGAATCATGCCGGATTCCGGAACAATTCCCCGAAAAGCTTCGACAATCCCCCGATCTGGTGGTGGGCGAAACCCAATTCCTGGAAACGGGCGATACCCTGGAATTGCTCGCCGTCGCGCGGCGCGAGGGAATTCCCGCTTTCGTATGGACCTCCGGAGACATCGATCCCGTCCTGGAAGATTGCAGGAACAAGCAGCTGTCCATGCTCCTGACGAAGACCTCACCGCTGATGGTCGACGAACTCGATCTGGCCATCCGCATGCGACTCCTGGGATACCGGCCGGGGATCGCCAAGTACCTCGGTTCCGGGAAATCCTCCCTCGGGCACGAACAGGTGTCGGCCCTCAACCAGGTGGGCAGATTGTGTCGCCACGTCCAATCCGCGTTGGATGGCCCGCTCTCCGCGAGCCGACGACTGCGCCTGGTCCTGGATGAACTCCTATCCAACGCGTTGCACCATTCCGCCACCGCCCAGGCTTTCCTGGAGTGGGGGAGGGATGGCCAGAAGCACGTCTTCGCGGTGCGCGACGAAGCGGGAACGCTCGATGCGCGGGAGGCCATGCGCCTTCTGGAGCGGCATCTCCGGGGGGAGGGATTGATGGACCCCCGTGGACGCGGATTGCATTTGTCGCGCATCCACGCCGACCGCCTCTACGCGACGGTGGTTCCCGGCCGGGTATCCGAGATCGTCGCCGTCTTCTGGAATTGCCCTGGGGCCTACCAGGGAACAAAACCTGTCTGGTTCATGGAGACCGGCATGGCCTCGGAAGCCTCCGTGTCCAAGGAGGACTGACCGAAAATGGGCATCGCCGATTCGAGCTGGGTTTCCGAGAAGGCCTACGATTGGAGCCGATCGGTGGGAGTGGTGGAAACCCGGACGATGGCTCTACCCCTGGGCCCGGAAGGGTTCGTCTGCCAGGATGGCTCGGCCCTGCCACTGCTGGAGGTGGCCTTCGAGGTCTATGGTGAACTCGATGCCACCGCTTCCAACGCCATCCTGGTGACCACTCCGCTCACGGCCGACTGCCATGTGGCCGGTTTCCATGGCGATCGGTCGGCGATGAAGACCAAGGGGTGGTGGGACGAGATGGTCGGACCGGGAAAGGCCATCGACACCCGGAGGTTCTACGTGGTCTGCGCCAGCATGCTGGGCGGGGCCGCCGGCACCAGTGGCCCCCGGTCGGTGGATCCGCGGACGGGCGAACCCTACGGCAGCACCTTCCCCTCCATCGGGATCGGCGACATGGTCCGCGTGCAGAAGCTGCTGCTGGATGCGCTCGGGGTGCGTGGTCTGTTCGCGGTGGTCGGCGGTTCCATGGGTGGGATGCAGGCGCTGGAGTGGAGCCTGCGCTTTCCCGAATTCGTGGAGAGGTGCGCCTGTGTCGCGGCGGCCCCGTCGCTTTCCGCGCAGGCTCTCGCTTTCGATATCGTCGGTCGGCAAGCCATCCTGGACGATCCGCTCTGGAACCAGGGCAAATACCCCCTCCATTCGCCTCCCTTCCGTGGCTTGTCGCTCGCACGCAAGATCGCCCACATCACCTACCTCTCCGCCGAGGGAATGGCCGGGAAATTCGGTCGTCGCCAAAGGGAGAACGATCTTCCCGAACGTTTCCACACGGACTTCGAGGTGGAAAAGTACCTGGAGCACCAAGGCTCCAAGTTCGTCGATCGCTTCGATGCCAACGCCTATCTGTACATCACCCATGCCATGGACCGCTTCGACTTGGCGGCCACCTACAGCGACCCTTCCTTGGACGCCGAGGATCCCCTTCCTCGGTTGGTGGACGCCTTCGGTCGCGCCCGTTGCAGGTTCCTGGTGGTGGCCTTGTCGTCCGATTGGCTGTTTCCCGCGGCCGAGAGCTGGCGCGTCGCCGAGGCCCTGGTGGAGGCGGGCAAGGAGGTCTCGTACTGCCGCCTGACCAGTCCGCATGGCCACGACGGCTTCCTTCTGGAAGTCGACCAGCTCGACCAGGTCCTGACCTCCTTCCTGAGCGACGATGCGGCGATCGAAAGCCGCCCTCCCACATTGACCGCCACCATTGGGGGGCTGGCTTCCAACACCCGCGACCAGGACGTGATCCTTTCCATGATCCAGCCCAATGCGAAGGTTCTGGACATCGGTTGCGGGGACGGCTCCCTGCTCCAGCGCCTCATCTCCGAACGCGGATGCCATGGCAAAGGTCTGGATCTGGATCTCGATGCGGTGATCCGCGCCATGGGCAAGGGGTTGTCGGCGCTGCACGGGGACGCGGTCCAGGCACTCCGCCAGATGCCCGACGGCGCCTGGGACCATGTCGTGCTCAACCAGACCCTGCAAGCGGTCGCCAATCCTCCGGAGGTGCTGCGGGAGATCCTCCGGGTGGGAAAGGAAGCCATCGTGGGCTTTCCCAATTTCGCCGTCTGGAAATGCCGCATGGCCGTCCTATTGAAGGGGCGCATGCCCAAGACCGCCGACCTTCCCTTCGAGTGGTACGAGACTCCCAATCTCCACCCCTTCACCCTGGAGGACTTCCAGGACTATTGCCGTCGGGAACGCATCGAAATCCGGGAAATCCGTCCCATTTCCGACGACCGCATCGGACGCTTCCTGTTGGGCGCCGGATGCGTGAATCTTGGCGCCGACCGCGCCATCGCCCGCATCGCCCGCCTCACCTGAAAGGGATACCCATCCATGGACACCCGAACACCTGCCGAATCCCGTGTCGTCACCCATGCGCTCATGGTCGCCGAGCATGCCAACCACCTTGGCCACATCCATGGTGGTTGGATCATGAAGCTCGTGGACGAAACCGGCGGGCTGGCCGCCACACGTCACGCCCGACGCCCGGTGGTGACGGTCGCGGTCGACGGCATGGTGTTCCATCGCCCGGTCTTCACCGGTTCCATCCTGCAGCTGGTGGCCTCGGTGGTGTACGTCGGTCGCACCTCCATGGACGTGATGGTCGAAGTCTTCCACGAGGATCCCATCCAGTGCACCATGGAGCTGGTCAACACCGCCCACATGGTCTACGTGGCCTTGGACCAGGAACATCGTCCCACTCTGGTGCCCCGACTCCAGCCGGTGTCGCAGGTGGAGCAGGAACTCTTCGAGGAGGCCGCCGAGGCGCGGCGTCAACGACAGGAAGGTTGACCGCGGATCCGCCCGCGTGGCGGAAGTGGTACCATGGCCTCCATCCGGATCGATGGAGGTTCGATGAGCATCTTGATCGTGGAAGACAACACCATCAGCCTCCGGGCGGTGGAAATGATTCTCCACTCCCATGGACTGGAGACCGTATCGGCCAAGACCGGCCGGCAGGCCGTCGAAATCCTCGCGGGACGGGCCGATGTGCAAGTGATCCTCTCCGATCTCATGATGCCCGAGATGGACGGATTCGAGCTCCTGGAAGTCCTCTCGAAGAATCCGGACTGGAGTCGGATTCCCGTGGTGGTCATGACGAGCATTTCCGACGCGGATACCGTGAAGAAGGTGGTCGCCCGCGGCTGCAAGCACTATCTGATCAAGCCGGTCCGCGAGGAGGTCCTGCTTCCGAAGATCCGCCAGGTCCTTTCCGACGCCCCTCCCTCCACCGAAACCCCGCTTCGCCCGAAGTTCAAGGTTCTCGAGGAGAGCGGCCTCGATCCGAAGCGGTACGAGGAGATCTTCGATGCGTTCCATCTGGAGGTGAACGAGGCGATGGGCTTCCTGTCCGTCGGGGTTCCGCCTCCGGGAGATCTGTCCATCGGGTCGTTCCTGAGGATGCGCGAGGGGGTCGCACTCCTTGCGGGAGGGCGTCTGCAGGTCCTTCTCGATGGGCTGAAGGCCCGTGGAACCTGCGATTGGAACGCTCTGCGGGAAACCATCGGCAACCTGGCGAAGGCCATGGAGGTGGCCGTCGAACGCCGCGAACGGATGCGGGAGAAGCTCAACCGTCCCCCACAGTCCGAGCTCTGACGGAGCATCGGAAAGGATGAAATCCCTCCTTCACCTGCGATGGCGGACCCTGGGGCCCTCGCTGATCGCGATCTGGTTCCTGGTGATGCTCAGCGGATGGATCGGCACCAGCAGGCTGATCTGGCATTTCCAGGGATTGGAGCGCAGCCAGGTGGCCAAGACGCGGGCCCAGGCCGAGCGATCCCTGGAAATGCGACTGGACAACCTCCGCGTCCACGGCGTGGATTGGTCCAGGTGGGACGACGCTGTGTCCTGGCTGGCTGGGGATGCGCCGGATTTCCCGACATCCAACCTGGACGAAGGGGCCTTGGCCACGCTCGACCTGGACGCTCTCTACTATTGGGATGCCCGGTTCCGCCGCATCGATGGGGTTCGCATTCCCGACGGGGGAATCTCGGACCGGGAGCTGGACTCCCTGGTCCGCAGGATCGGGTCTTCCAACGCGGGATGGACGGGAATCGTCCGGACGGATTCCGTCCTCCTGTTCTGCACGGTGCAGCCCGTCCTGCCGTCCTCCGGGGAGGGCGTCACCCGGGGATGGCTGGCGATGGCGCGAAGGGTCGATCGACGGGAGGACTCCCTGCTGAGCGCCCAGATGCAGGCTCCCACCAGGATCCTCGCCCACGGGGACACCATGGGGGTTTCCTCCTGGGGCGAGGCCGACAGCGGGATCCTGGCCTTCGGATACCCGATCCTGGATGGCGACCACGCCATCGTGGAGATCCGGCTGGACAGACCCATGATGGTGGTGGGGCGAGACGCGTCGCGCCAGTTCCTGCTCCAGCTCCTGCTGGGGCTGGGACTGGTGGTGGCCCTGGCCCTGGCCATCCTGGAGCGATTCGTGCTGAGCCGGATCGCGCGCCTTGCGTATTCGGTTTCCAGGATCCGCCACCAGCAGGGAGAGGTCGTGGACCTGGTGGATCCGCGGCACGACGAATTGGGCAACCTGTCGCGCAGGATCCAGGAGATGGTGGATGCGGCGAGGGATTCGCGTGAAAAACTGGAAACGGCCCTGGATCGGGCGGAAACCTCGAGCAGGGCGAGGATGAACTTCCTGCAATCCATGACCCACGAACTGCGGACGCCCTTGAACGGGGTGATCGGCCTGACGGAGATCGCCCTGAAGGGCGAGCTGGAATCGGAGGCGAGGGAGGCTCTGGAACTCTCGCGATCGGCGGCGTTGGGCCTTCTGGAAACCATCAACGGAGTGCTGGAGTTCAGTCGCTTGGAGAAGGGGGAAGTGGACCTGGTTCCCGAGGAGACGGATCCCGTGGAGGTCCTTCTGGACGCATCCAAGCTGGTGGGATTCGAAGCCGAGCGCAAAGGGCTTGACTTCCTCTTCATGGCCTCCCCCACGGTGCCATCCCGTGTGCTGGTGGATCCCGCTCGACTGCGGCGGATCTTCGTGAACCTGGCCGGCAACGCGGTGAAGTACACCCTGGCCGGGAAAGTGGTGGTGACCGTGTCCTGGGACCAGGCGACCTCCTCGCTGGCGGTCTCCGTGCGGGACACCGGCATCGGCATCCCGGCCGACAGGATGGATGCGATCTTCCAGCCGTTCGTCCAGGCCGATCGCGCATCGGCGATCCGTTTCGGAGGAACGGGTCTTGGACTCCCAGTCGCGCGGGCCTTGGCGACCTCGATGGGAAGCCGGATCCAGGTGGACAGCACCCCCGGAGTCG
>Ga0116170_10000464_pt1 | contig 42866 bp, 37 predicted proteins | sample AD_JPNHW1_MetaG_FD_89797 | JGI IMG/M metagenome (GOLD analysis project Ga0116170, IMG submission 89797) | Active sludge microbial communities of municipal wastewater-treating anaerobic digesters from Japan - AD_JPNHW1_MetaG | ecosystem: Engineered > Bioreactor > Anaerobic > Digestate | place... | reverse complement strand
TTTCTTGCCAATGCTGAAACCGGAACTGAGATTATGGAGTTTAACGAACATACGACCCAAGTGGTTTATGCCAACATCAGTAAAGATGGAGGCAAGATGATCACTCGAAGCGAGGATGGGATTGTGGTGGTAAGAAGTTTGAAGCTTTAAGATTCTTGATAATCAATCACAACTGGGACTATCTCTGAAAACCATGACGGCACCCTAGTTGAAGAGTCTGGTGAAATTGAGGACAAAGTTCTGTTTGACAATTTAGTGTCATAACCTGCCAATCTGCTGTCACGATTTGACAAACAGCTGTCACTTCTAATGGGATAGGGATTCTGCTGGTTTGACAAATTGGTGTCACAAACAGAGGACTTTTCTGCGGTTTTGTCAAATGGCTGTCACGATTTGACATTTCTGGTGTCACTTCTTATGGAGCATCGGTGTAGGCAGAATTGCCGATGATCAGAGCTTTACGTGAAGCATGCAGACCCACTGCCAGGATCAGAACGAACGCAAACAAGATGACCTTCTTTATATTCATAATTACCTCACTTTCTCTCCCTCAAGTATGCGTAAGTCCCTGACCGGTGTCAACATATATATGCCCCAGATGGATGAGAATATGATGATTATGTGGATGCTATGCCACAATTCAGTGACTTTTGGATAATATATACTAGATCAATCATTACGGATTCTGCTAGGGAGTGCCTTCAAACCTCGATCCAAAGCTTGTGAACCGGCTCTCCCCACCCCGAAAATCACCTCTTCTAACCTGGAGCTCGATGGGACACATCTCTAATGATTCCCTAATCATTCCCTAATCATTCCCTAATCGGATTAGGGAATGATTAGGGAAAGACAAGTGGAAGATCAGAGATGTTTATAGTGGATCTTTGAGGGATTTTTGAGGTTTTTTTGTGTCAGTTCTGATGTGGAGAGATTTTGCTTGACAGTCCGACTATACTCAATATCGTATTTGTAGAAGAAAGATTCAAAGGAGTACCATATGAGACTCGCACCGAAGTTTTTCATCATTATCGCGTTAGTGCTGGTGTTTTTAGCCGCCTGTGACGACGACACACCACAGCAGATAACGACGCAACAAGCGTTTGCCGAATACTGGCAATATGAATCCGATCTGACAGGAAGTCTTGAATCGCGTGATGGAACGATGGCCTCTCTGCAGGCTGCTATTTTGGGTCTGAACACCCGTTCAGGCAAAGACGCCATCTCCGAGATCGAGAACTTCGCGGACACCTATGTCACCAAAAGTGAACAAGCGGGAGAGTACTTTGAAACTCTTGCCTCCGCTGAGAACGCCATAGTCCCCTACGGTGACGACAAAGGTATCCTGGGTAGCATCGCCAAAGGCATCTATAACAAAGCCGCTGATACCGTCGTCGGAGCAGGGCATCTCGTGCGTAGCGGAGTCAGGGTTCTGACCGGAAGAAAGAGTCTGCGTCAGGTTCTGAACGATCCTGAATCGGGAATCCCGATCGTCTCCTCCTTCGCGGAAACGATGCAGAAGCACAATGCCGATCGTGACCTATCCATACGCACTTCCATTCTGGAGAATAACTCCCAGGAAGGGATGATCCCGCTCGATCAGCTTCCGGGAACCACTGTCCAGGATAAGCTCAATTCCTATATGAACCTGAGCGATGAAGACCCGCTGAAGATGAATATCCGCAGAGACGTGATGTATTGGGATGAGGCGGAAAGAGCCAGAACTGCCGCGACTGCCAAGGAACTGGGCGAAACCGGCGTCAAGATCGTTGGCGATGCCTATGGCGGTGATGTCGGCGAATGGACGAATGAAGTTCTCCTGCAACATATGAGTGAAGGGCAGACTTCCGCGTCAGCGGGAACCGTCAATCACACGATCAATCAGTCCGGAACAGGCAATCCGCCTATCACCACGGGAAAGACGATGATCATCTCGAAGCGTAATATGCCGGATTCCGATCCACGGATAACGGTGATCATGAATGCTCCTCAGGCTTTGACTCAGCCGCTTCCCGCGGGTGGTTATGATATAATTGCTGTGGCTGACGGCTTTATCCGGGACGTAAAAGAGAATCTTCAGGTGGTTCAGGGACAGGTTCAATCCGCTATGGCAAGCCTGCTCAAGCTATCTGAAAACCAGATCGTGATCCAGGGGTTAACCGTGGACGAAGGTTCGATAACGGTCGGACAAGTGATCCACGCGCACGTCTCCTGCGTCAGCACCATGGGCAGAAACCTTTCCTTCAACTGGACGATCACCGGTGGCACCTATACCAATCTGGTTCAGAACGGAGTGGATATGTCCTTCAAACCCACCGAAGAAAAGGAATATACGATTCAAGTGACGATCACGGATAGCGCCGGGATCACCAAATCACAGAGCATAGTCGTGACCTCTCTGGGCGGCAGGCTCGTGATCGACAGCTGGCAGATCGTCTCCGAGAGTTTCACCGATACCAAGCTCAATCCAGGTGAATCAGCCACGTTGAACCTCGCTATTACCAATACCAGCACGGTGACCATGACGGGAACTCAATCCGCAACAGGCTTGGGCGGTATCACGACCAATATGACTGCCGGAGCGGTTGTATTTACCCCTAATGAGACCAAACAAGTCAATATCCCTATAGTGATCCCCGCTGATTTCTCAGCGGCTGAAGGCGAGATCCAATATAACTTCCTGACGGTCAATCAGTCCCAGATACCGGTGCAGATATTCCTCCGCCAGGCATTCCCCGTGGACTTCTATGTCCTGATCGACGAAGTGGATAGCCCGGTCACGGATCGTGTTCTGGAGATATCCGGCAAGGTTGCCAATCCTCAGCTTCAGACAGCGCTGATGATCCTGGATAACGATCCTGATCAAACCTTTGACCTTAACCTCGATAACGGTGAATTCTATCAGGATATCGCCCTCACGGGTACGGACGAAGAAGTCAGCCATGTCGTGAAAGTCATAGCCGTATCCGGCGCTCTGACGGAATTTGATACGATGAACTTCACATCACACGTTCCTCCTGTGGCTCTCAGGGCAACTCTGACCTGGGATACGGATGGCACGGACGTTGACTTCTGGATCACTGATCCCAACGGTGAGAAATGCTATTACGCCAATAGTGAGACTGCTTCCGGTCTGACTCTGGACTTCGACGATACTAATGGTTATGGTCCTGAGAACATCACCACGACGAATATCATCCCCGGTGATTACTTCGTGCAGGTTCACTATTACAGCGACCACAATACCAGTATAGCTATTCCCTCGAACTGCGTGGTCGTCATTCGCAAAGATGAGAACTCCAATCAAAACCCAGTAACCTATTACGGTTCATTGGGCGATACAGGCGACATCTGGAATGTGACGACGCTTCACTATGACGCAGCCAAGGGCTGGAGCATCAAAGCCCTGAATACACACAGTAAGATCGACCCTCGGACTCTACCGCAAAAATAGCCGTAACATAGTGAATCCGGCTCTGAACAGCCGTGATCCACTGGATTCTATAGTGGGGCTTACCCGCCGTAATGGATAAGCCCCACAGATTCTTAGGAGATATTGATGCCACAATACAAAACTATCCTGACCATATCATTGATCCTGGTGCTGTTGGCGGAGTTTGCCGCTATCATGGGGATATTCTCCCAGAATGGAAATGGCGAAACCCAAATAAAAAGCGTCAGGAATACCACAGTCTCAGTTTACGGGAGGGGTATCTACCGTGATATGCCCAATGATGTCGCTCCTCAGGGTATTGCACAGGATTATGTGACGTTGTTTATTGGCATTCCCTTACTTCTCTACGCTCTGATCAAAGCCCAGAATGAGAGTATTCGTGACCGGTTGTTCCTTGCCGGAGTACTTGCCTACTTTATGCTGACCTACCTGTTCTGGATGGCGATGTGTATGTACAATGACCTCTTCCTGATCTATGTGATCCTGGCAGGGCTGTCGCTGAATGCCTTTCTGCTGGTTATCCTGCATCTTCCGCCCAAGCGGGTCAAATCTGCATTTCTGGATCGTATCCCCCGCAAGTCAGCCGGCTGGTTTTTGATCCTGACAACTATATTTGTCGGTGGACTATGGCTTTCTATAATTCTTCCGTCGATTCTATATGGACGATATCCCAAAGAACTCTATCACTTTACGACCCTGATCGTTCAGGCAATGGATCTGGCGTATTTCCTTCCCTTCGGTTTCGTCTCGGGCGTGCTGCTGCTTAAGAAAAGCCCCTGGGGTTATCTCTTCGCGTCGGTCTATCTCGTACTGCTTTCGTTGTTGATGGCAGCATTACTTGCTAAGTTCGTCTATATGCGGTCTCTGGGATTCGAAGTGGGTGTTCCGCAGCTTGCAATGATGTCGGTGATCCTACTCGGAGCTGTCTATTTCTCGATCAATGTGTTCAAAGGGATAGCGCATTAGGAATTGACCAGATCCCGGACAAAGATAGGCAAGACAAAAGCAGCGTAGTGGATACCGGAATTATAGTATCGGGTGGTTAGTTCACCAGGAATCGTTTGCACCCGCAGGGGGTCAGAAACCTTGGAAGCGAGCTGAAACAACCACAGACCTGCCTGATAAGTCTGAACGGCAGCTGTGTATGCCCGAACTATTGGGAAAAGGCTCTTCAGGTCTGCATTGACCTTGCTTATCACCGGTCTGAGCGATTCGATCCAGGGGCTTTCCGACTGCAGACATAGCAAACCATCCTGTGCCAGGGCTCTGTGACAATCCGCAAAGAAGGGTTTTCGGAATAAACCTTCAGCCGCTCCTACGGGATCTGTCGAATCTATCAGGATCACATCAAACCCACCCTCGCAGTACTTCAGGTATTCTATCCCGTCACCAAAGACCAGTGTCGCGCGAGGATCCTGCGTTGAGATAGTAAGATCAGGGAAGAACTCCTTCGAGACACGGGTGACCATCTCATCCAGCTCGACTTGAACGACTTCCTTCACCCGCTGATGATATAGAACCCTGGTAAGAGTTCCGCAGTCTCCACCACCTATGATGAGTACTCTTTCTGGGTGTGGATGGGTAAAAAGAGCCGGATGCGCCAGCATCTCGTGATAGACGAATTCGTCCTTCTCGGTCAGCATAAGAACCCCGTCCAAAAGCATTACTTTGCCGAATTCGGGAGTCTGGACGATGTCGATCCGCTGATAAGGACTGGTTTCTGTGTAAAGGGTACGTTCGATCTCAAAGGTCAAACCCCGGTGGGGACTATGATAATCTATATGCCAGTTCATATTGCCTCTTCCGACTTGTGTCTCAGTGGCTCATCCCCTGTATCGAACAAGCCGCGCTTGAGCTCCATATTGCTATGATGTTTGCAGCCCAGGGCTTTATTCAAATGATGGAACAGATCCCAGGGAGCGATCGTCTCACCACAGGTAAAGATATCCACCGCGGCAAAGCCATATTCAGGCCAGGTATGGATCGCGACATGGGATTCGGCGATGACGACGACTCCGCTGACGCCAAAGGGGCTAAAAGAATGAAAGGTATCGGTGACGACAGTCGCCTTGCCGATAAGACAGGCTTCGATCATAGCTGTGCGGATGGCTTGTTCATCCTTGAGTATTTCTGTATCGCAATCGTAGAATTCTACGAGTATTTGTCTTCCAAGTGCTTGCATATTTCACCTCGCATGGATTATTTATTTGTTTGGGACTGGATCCCTTTCAACTGAGCCTGATAAGCTGAGCCGAGATGGGGTTGGCGATCCACTGTGCGGATCAGGCGGGTGAGATGCGCGGTGTCAATGTTGCGCTAAATGCAGAAAGCTGTAGCAATACCTCCTCGTCGTCGATCCAGGTGGGGTGTACGTTTCCCATCACTGAATACAGAGCTTCCCGGTTGCAGTGGATCCGGGCAAATCTGACAGTTTTCATGACGACTCCATTTAGCGTATTTATTATGCACCAAGTTTGGATGACCCTGATTTGCTGTCAACAAATTCGTGATCATCACCCGCAAAGCCCTTCTCCACCAGCTGTCCGGAGTAAAGGAAACAGAAATTACCTTGACGTAGAATCCATTCCTTACTGAATAGGGCATAAGGAGAAACACATGTGCGGAATCAGCGGTATCTGCCGTTTAGACCATAAAGATATCATAGACCTGAATGTCCTGCGGGAAATGACAGACCTCGTCAAACACAGAGGTCCCGACGATGAGGGCTATATCCTCATCGATCCCGTGACCGGCCAAGCGGAGAGCTACTCCGGAAAGGAATCAACATCAGGGATCAGGGGCAAATATCCTCTCCTTGACAAAGCACAAAGTCAGGCTCTGGGTATGGGATTCCGCAGACTCTCTATCCTCGATCTGTCCGAATCTGGACATCAGCCTATGCACGATCCTGAGCTGAATCTGACCATCACTTTCAACGGCGAGATCTACAACCATCCCGAGCTACGGCAGGAATTGATTGGTCTTGGCTATCGCTTCTTAAGCAGTTCGGACACGGAAGTGATCCTCAAAGCTTATGCCTGCTGGGGCGAGAGCTGCGTTTCCCACTTCATCGGCATGTGGGCTTTCGCCCTCTGGGACGCTCCTCTGCAGAAGCTCTTTCTTTCCCGGGATCGTTATGGGATCAAGCCTCTTTACTATGCCCTGCATGAGGATACGCTCTACTGGGGCTCCGAACTGAAGCAATTCATGCCCACTCCCGTCGATAAAAGCCTGAATACACCGATGCTCTGGCGTTCCATGAAGATCAATTCCCTACTGGTTTACGACGATCAGACCTTCTGGGATAAGATCAAGATGCTGAAACCCTCGCATAATCTGAGCATCAGCCACGGTAACCTCACGTTGAGCAAGTACTACGAACTGGATTTGGAAAGCTTCGAGAGCAGCACTCTCTGTCTGGACGACGCCACCCAGAAATACCGTGAGATGTTCCTGGATTCATTGAAGCTGCATCTACGTTCGGACGTCGAGATCGGCGCGAGCCTCTCAGGAGGGATGGATTCTTCCGCGATCGTGTGCAGCGCGCGCAACCTCTCAGGCGCAGGTATGCAGACCTTCTCCTCTTTCTATACGGATGATCCCGCTATGGATGAACGTGAGTGGATCAAGCTCATCGTAAACCAGACTGATTCACGTCCCCAATTCATCTCCCCCACCGCTGATGATGCCGCTGCCTGGCTGGAGACTGTCACCTATTACAATGATATTCCCACCCGAACCGGTTATGCTTCGCAGTGGGCAGTCAATAAACTGGCTCACGCAAGCGGGATCAAGGTCATGCTTTCCGGACAAGGCTCCGACGAGCTCTTCGCCGGCTACAGGCATGCGGCATACCGCTATTTCGCAGATCAGCTCAGATCATTCAACACGGCCAAGCTGGCAAGGGAACTTCCCGCCTATTTTAAGGGTAACAGACTCTCGGACAACCTTTCCCGATCCCTGAAAATCCTCCTATCCACAGCTTTACCCGAGTCCGGGCTCTACAAGCTGGAGTTCGAGAGGCTGCGTTTTGAACCGTTCAACCGTCCCTTTATCGCAACTGCAAAAGCACAAGCAGACGCCCCGATACTGGATAAGATACGGGATATCCCTGTCTCGAGGCTGGCGAATTTCCTCTACAACATGCTGAACACGACCTCGATCCAGACCTTATTGCACCTGGAGGACCGGATGTCAGGCGCGAATTCTGTCGAAAGCAGGGTTCCTTTTCTCGATCACAGACTGGTTGATTTCAGCTTTTCACTCCCCTCGAGCTTCAAGATCAAACCACCAATGCACAAGTACATCCACCGCCAGGCGATGAAAGAGATCGTCCCCAAGGAGATCTATGCCCGTAAAGACAAGGGCATCTTCTCCTCTCCCTTTTACTCGATCTGGATGAAAGGCGCGCTCAGACCATTGTTTGAGGAAACCATTGCCTCCACAGCGTTTCGCCAAAGGGGGATCTGGAACCTGCCTCTCATCCACAACCAGTGGAAAAGTTATCTCAGGGGAAACAGCAAACAGGCAGAGATGCTCTTTAACGTCATCGCTCTGGAAACCTGGTTCCGAATCTATCAAGATAAACCTCTTCAAGGATGGTATCAATGAAAAAACTAGCTCTGCTTCTCTCTGTGCTCATGCTCCTCTCGATGAGTGCCTGCAAGATGTTTAAGAAACCTACTGTGGACAAGATCCACGATATCAAGATAGTCTCCATGACCCCAGACGTCACCAACCTGCTGATCAGCGTCAAGGTCAACAATCCCAACAGCTATAAACTCATTCTCAAAGAACTGAACCTCAAGCTGCTGGATAAGAACCGCACGGAAGTCGGCAATGCTCTGATGAAATCCTCGATCATGATCCCCGGAAGAAAATCCACGGCGATCGATTTTACCGTCAAGCTGGATACCCGTAAGACGGCGAAACTCATCAGCAGCGCTGATCAGATCGTATTTTTCTACGTCCAGGGGAAAGGCAAAGGCAAGGGACTGGGCTTCAACAAGAAAATCGACTTTGAAGAGCCATACGAACTAAACATCAAGGATTACATCTCCGATCTGCTGCCTCGCTTCACCGCGGAAGGCAAGGACCTGTTCAAGCTTCAGCGCACTCATATTTCCAAAGCCGGGATCACCGAGACGGAGATCGTCTCCGAATTCATGATCCTCAATCCCTATGGTATGACCTTCACCTTCAAGGGGTTCCCCGCGGATGTGATCATCAACGATAAGGTCGTCGGCAAAGGAAATCTGGAGGCTCCCCTGTCGTTCGACGAGAACGTCTATAGTAAAGACGGAGTAATGACGCTCAAGGTCAGCAACTTCAAATCGATCCTCGGCGCTTTGAAGGGCGTCACCAAAGGCGAGATCGAGTATAAGGTTAAAGGCAACGTCATCATCGACGCCTTTGGGATGGAGATAACCAAACCATACGAATTTAAAGGAGCAGTTCCCTTTAATTTGGCTGAATTGATCTTTTAGCTGAGCGGAGTGATGATCCTCCGGTGATCCTTATAGTTCTTTGCCCGGGAAGACGCAATTGTCCCCGGTGGTGAGACTCCAGTCTCTCCCTATGGGGTTACCGTACGCCTCCCGTACGCTTACCGTATGATACCCGTACGATAGGCGTTCAGCGTGCAGGAAGCATTCACTCTGCTTAGCAAAGGCATTCACTTATCGTGTGTTTGACAAGAAGGGGATCATTGTCAGTTTCGGAAGACTGCATCAGATGGATGAGAGGAATATTCCCAAAAAATGCCTTGACGAAATCGTGCCTTCAGAAATTGATGGTATTCTAAGTAAATTATTTAATGGAAATACAAGGAGACATAATGGTCAAGCTGAGACTGAGACGGATGGGCGCCATAAACCGGCCATTCTACCGTATAGTTGCTGTTGATTCCCGCAAGAAGCGTGACGGCGAGTATATCGAGTGTGTGGGTTGGTATGACCCCAAACCCGCGGATTTGAAGCTCAATGTCGAGACTGATCGTGCCATCTATTGGCTGAGCGTTGGTGCCCAGCCCTCCGATACTGTTCGTTCCCTCCTGCGTAAGGCGGGTGTCCTGCAGATATGGCATGAAAAGAAGATCGAAGCGAAGAAAGCTGCATCCGAGGCATAACCTACTGATAACTCATTAATTGCGAGGTGAAACATGAAAGATCTTATTGAATTCATGGTCAAAGCTCTGGTCGATGACCCCAGTGAAGTCAATATCACTGAGATCGCCGGCGATAAGATTACTCTCTATGAACTGCGTGTAGCAAAGACCGACATCGGAAAAGTTATCGGAAAACGCGGTAGAACCGCAGGCGCAATCCGCACCATCATTAACGCGGTCAGCACCAAACAAGGAAAGCGAGCCGAATTAGAAATCATCGAATAGATGAATAGCCGGGACCTCATCGGAATCGGTAGGCTGGGCGGTCTGGACCCCGAAGGTTTCTTCCATATACTGGTGAAACCGGAGTTTCGGAATCTGCTCAAAACCGGCGAAGAGGTCTATCTGATCTTTAACAGCGATAGAGTGTTTTACGTAACGATCAGTGATGTAAAAGAAACTGAGAATAAGACCTGGATACGTTTTGCCGAAGACGGTGTCGTGGAAGAACGTCCACAACACAAGGAAGTAACGGTCGCTATCCCGGACGATGAAGAAACAGACGAGGATGACGACCTGGAAGATCTGCTCGGTTGCCCCGTGTATTATGGAGAGGTTCGGATCGGCAAGCTCCAGTCCTACTTCTTCAATAACGCGCAGAATGTTCTGGAGATCGAGACTGATCAGGGAATCATCTTAATGATCCCCGCTGTGGATTACTTCATCGAAAGCATGGACTCATCAGGGATCATGCTCAGGAACGCGGAGAGCCTGCTGGAGACCAGCGGACTTGGTATCAGGAACGGTATCCTGACCGGTATCGATGCAGATTGAAGTCCTGACTCTTTTCCCGGCGATGTTTGATGGCTTTTCCGCCACCAGTATGATCGCCCGGGCACAGAAGCAGAAAGCTCTTAAGCTTCGTTATACAGATATCCGCAGATTCAGCAAGGATAAGCACCACAAGGTCGATGACTATCCTTATGGCGGTTTTGCCGGAATGGTCATGCAAGCCCAACCAGTTTTTGAGGCGATAGATTCCTGCCTGGACTCAGGTCCGGCACCGGTCATCTATTTCAGCCCTCAGGGAAGGGTTCTGACCCAGGACATCCTCCGCCACTATTCCACAATGAAGAGATTGATCCTGCTTTGTGGCCACTACAAAGATATCGACCAGCGTGTACGTGATCTTGCCGTATCCGATGAGATCTCACTAGGCGACTATGTCCTCTCCGGAGGCGAGCTTGCGGCAATGATCTTTATCGACGGCGTGTCCCGTTTGATCCCGGGAGTACTTTCCGATATAGCTTCCGCTGAGAGCGATTCTTTCACGGCGAACAAGCTAGGCTTCCCCTGCTACAGCAGGCCTGAGAGCTTTTTGGAGATACCTGTCCCGGAAGTACTGAGACAAGGAGATCACGCGAGGATCAACGCCTGGGCAAATGAACAGGCTGAGATGCTCACCCGCAGCAGACGCCCGGACCTATTGAAGAAATGAGTAAGCTCTACCTGGGGCTGGTGCATTATCCCGTTCTCAATAAACTGGGAAAGCGGATCATGACCTCGGTGACCAATCTCGATATCCACGATATTGCCAGGTTGGCAGCATGTTATAACTGCAGGGGCTATTATCTGATCACCCCAGATTCTCAGCAACAAACTCTGATAGAGAAGATTTGCCTTCACTGGAAGACCAATGAAGGACTGATGTACAATCCTGACCGTAGCCGCGCACTTGCATTGGTGCGAACTGCGGATAGCATTGAGACAGTGACAGATTTGATTACAAGTCAGGAAGGGCTGCGGCCCATAGTAGTTACGACGACCGCGCGGATCCTCCCGGCGCAGATGACCTACGGGAAACTGAGCCTTGCCGCAAGCGGAACCAGACCGGTACTGCTCTTATTTGGTACAGGCTATGGTCTTTGCGACGAGATCCACGAACAGGCTGACTATATCCTCTCCCCCATCAAGGGAACGGGAGCATACAGGCATCTTTCAGTTCGCAGCGCGGTAGCGATCGTACTAGACCGCATTTCTTCCGAAAAAATAGATGGGAGGAACCATGGATATTCTGCAACAAGTTGGCAGAGACCAAATCAGAACCGACTTTCCCGATTATCGCGTAGGCGATACGGTCAAGGTCCATTATAAAATAAAAGAAGGCGCCAAGGAACGTATTCAGATCTTCCAGGGTATCGTGATTCAAAAGCGCGGTGCCGGAATTTCCAAGACCTTCACAGTACGCAAGGTTTCCAATGGTATCGGCGTGGAGAGGATTTTCCCCAGCCACTCACCGAACATTGACAAACTCGAGATCGTCCGTCACGGACAGGTCCGTCGCGCCAAACTCTTCTACCTTCGCAGCGCGAAAGGTAAGGCAGGCAGGATCAAGGAACGCAGGAGATTCACCGCGTAACGTAAGACACAGATTAGAAGCCCCGTTCCATCAGGAAAAGGGGCTTCTTTTTTTGCTAGCTGTAATATTTACTATACATAGAGTTTTGTCACTACCGGGCATAGAATCTGCCATAAGGAGGATTGGATGATCTACCGATATGAAAACCTGTTCCTGAAGATCGATCATGACGGGAAATTCATTACCCGTATCGAGTTTTCGCCTGAGGCGACCGAGACCGAACCACAGGGAGCACTTGAGATCGAGGTCAAATACCAGCTCGACCGATATTTCTCGGGAGATCTGCGCGTCTTTGATCTGCCATACACTTTGCAAGGAACTGAGTTCCAACAGAAATGCTGGAGAGCTCTTGCCTCTATCCCTTACGGACAGACAGTCAGTTATGCCGAAATCGCCGGGAAGATCGGACATCCGCGCGCCTGCAGAGCGGTTGGCAACGCCAATCATAACAATCCCCTACCCATTCTTCTGCCTTGCCATCGGGTGGTCGGAAGTGGAGGTGAACTTCGTGGTTTTGCAGGGGGGCTCGAACTCAAGAAGTATCTTTTGGAACTGGAGAAAAAGTGATCTACGGAATCGGTACCGATATAATCGAGATTTCCAGGATCAAACGATCGTTGGATATCAATGACAGATTTGCCGAGAAGATCTTCACTCCGGGAGAGATCAAGTATTGTGAATCCCGTACCAGTAAGTATCAGTCATACGCGGTTCGCTTTGCTGCCAAAGAATCGGTCATGAAAGCTCTGGGAACAGGATGGGACGGCAATATTAACTGGAAGGACATCGAAGTCGTCAATGATGCCGGCGGAAAACCCAAGATCGTCACTCACGGACAGACGTCAGCGTTGCTTACTGAACGCAACCTTACCCATATCCATATCTCACTCACTCATGAAAAAGCTTACGCTATCGCTTATTGCGTGATAGAATCAGCCTGAGAAAATTATTACAGAATCCTTGACAATAATGAAGATGGCTATTTTACTGACCAAACTGAGGTAAAAGTATATGAATGCTATAGTATTTTTGGGTATTCAAGGCAGTGGAAAGGGAACTCAGGCAAAGGTGCTGGCTGAGCGGTTGAACTATCAACACGTCAATATTGGTGACCTTTTCCGGATGCACACTGCGGGCAAAACTGAGCTCGGGAACAAGGTCAAAGCCGTTATAGAACGCGGAGAATTGGTGTCTGATGAACTGGTCTTTGAGGTGATCTCAGGATCGATCCGTCCGGATGCGCTGGGAATCGTATTTGATGGATTCCCCCGTACCGCCGTTCAAGCCGAATATCTCGTCGAACATTACCATGTGACCGACGTTATTTATCTCGATCTGAGCGAGGAAGACGCGCTCAAGAGAATGACCTCCAGGCGGAATTGCCCCTCCTGCAAGGCAACATACAACACGATCAGCGCTCCTCCGCTCAAAGAAGGTATCTGCGATATCTGTGGTACTCGGCTTGAACAGAGAGCCGACGACACACCCGATGCTATCTCACTACGCTTTAAGGAGTTCTTCGCCCAAACCTATGGGCTTATCGATTTCTTCGAGCAACGTAGGATTCTCCGCCGCGTCAGCGCTGAAGGATCCATCGAAGACATCGCCGCCTCAATCAATGAGATTTTGAAAAAAGCCTGAACTAAATGAGTAGAACTATCCACGCCAAGGCACTCAAGATGATTGAGTTCTTTGCCTATATCCTTGCAGGTTGGAGTTTTGCCGTGCTCTTCCTGGAGCCGATTTTCTCCTATTACACCAATGTGAGGATAGTGGAGAATCTGACCGCGCTGGCTAACATCCTGCTGCTTGTGCTTACGATCCTCAGCAGGTTGATGCAGCCTTCCCTGGAGGGACAGAAGAAGATCATGATCTTCGACGTGGTGATCCTGATCATGGGCTCTTTGCTCTTTATCTACCGGGCAAAGTTCGTGATCTTCTTCCTGCTCATACGTCAGACCTACTTTATTCTGACCTTCCTGATCTTCAGAGCCTTTGAAGGAAGGCTATACCGGTTTCTGACCAGTAATCCTCCTGTCAGCCTGATGATCAGTTTCATGGCTGTCATACTGGTGGGAACTATCCTGCTGATGCTTCCAGCCGCATCAAATCAGGGGGTAGTGACCTCCTTTGTGGACGCGCTCTTCACCTCTACTTCAGCAACTTGCGTAACTGGACTGATCGTGGTCGATACGCCAAAGTACTTTTCCATCTTTGGACAGATCGTTATCCTGATCCTGATCCAAGTAGGTGGTCTGGGGATAATGACAATCTCAACGGCGTTCGCCCTGATCATGGGACAAAGACTGACTCTGAAACTGGAGAACGTCATGCATTCCGTTGTCGGTGGATCTCCAACACTCAATCTGTTTGAACTGCTTAAGAACATCATGGCTGTGACGCTGATCATTGAAGCAATCGGAGCGGTAGTTTTGTACTTCAGCTTCGTCAAAGTTCTCGAGCCGTTAAGGGCTTTCTACTTCGCTGTTTTCCATTCGGTTTCAGCTTTCTGCAACGCCGGCTTTTCCCTCAATTCGGATAACCTGATGCCCTTTGTTGACAACGTCAATATTAATATGGGAATAACTTTTTTGATCATCCTGGGTGGAATAGGATTTGCCGTGATCATCGACATGTTCCACTACTTTACCGGTAAAGAGAAGGGGAAGCAACTCAGCTTGCACAGCAAGATAGTATTGGTGACCACTGCGGGCTTGATCGTCGGTGGCTTCATTGCCTATTTTATCGCGGAATACTATGCTTCAATGAAGGGGTTTACGCTTTCACGCAGGATTCTGGCATCCTGGTTTCAATCGGTCACGACCCGCACGGCAGGATTCAACACCATCGACAATGGCAGACTGAGTTCAGCTTCGGTGTTAGTCTCACTGATCCTGATGTTCGTGGGAGCGTCTCCGGGATCAACTGGTGGTGGAATAAAAACGACGACCTTTGCCGTGCTGATGCTATCCTTGATCTCAATGCTCACCGGGAAGAGAAACCTTACAGTGTTTAACCGCAAGATCTCGCTGTCCAATTATCGTGAAGCCACAAGTCTGATCACTCTAGCGGGTGGAATCCTGATCTTCATCCTCTTCTTCCTGTTGATGACACAGCCTTTCAGCATGGATAAGATCGCTTTCGAAGCCTTCTCAGCCTTTGGAACGGTGGGATTATCCATGGGTATCACGGCAAAACTGACTGCACTTGGAAAACTCCTTATCACATTACTGATGTATATCGGACGCATAGGTCCGCTCACGATAATCTACGCCTTATCGCTTTACAAGAGGCAAGGCAACGTTGAATTCGCGGAAGAAAAAATAGCCATTGGCTAAGGAGATAGTATGGCGCGATACGCAGTCATAGGTATCGGAAGATTCGGCTGGACGGTGGCAACCATCCTTGCTGGAAATGGTATGGACGTTATCGCCATAGACAAGAATCAAGATCTGATCGATGATATAGCCAGCAGGGTCACCACAGCGGTATGCATGGACGCGACAGATGAGGTAGCTCTCAGATCGCAGAATTTGAACGAAGTGGACGCAGTGATCATCGGGATCGGTTCCAATATTGAAGAGTGCGTCCTCACTGCAGCCTTGTTGAAAAAAATAGGTGTCGGTATGATCTACGCCAAGGTCGAGAACCAGCTTCATGGGAGAATTCTCGAACTGATAGGCGTCCAGCATATCCTCCTGCCTGAAGAGATGGTCGGAAATCAACTCGCCAAGACGCTGATCTCCAAGAACATACTTGAGTATGTAAATCTCTCTTCAGGACATATAGTGATCGAGATGGTCGCACCCAAGGAGTTCGTGGGCAAGACTCTGCAGGAGCTTGCCTTGCCGGCTCAGAGAAAGATCAACATCGTTGCGATCAAATACAACTACCTTTCCGTGACAGAGGATGGCAAGAACGTTATCGAGAAACGTCTCAACGATATGCCCGGCGCTAACGATGTCCTCGAAGAAGGAGACGTCCTTATACTCCTCGGAACCAAGGGTAATATCGACAAACTTATCTACGATACCTCAATTAAGAGGGAAATATGAAACGCTCCTTTAAAGAAAAATACCACATCCTGCTGATAATCCTCTTCGGGATCATCGTGCTGGAATCTTTGCTCCTCCTGGTCACCCTGAATCGCACAGCCGCGCTGACGAATCTGATCACGGACATGCAATCCATTATCATCATCTTTGTCTTCCTGATCTTTGTGTATATGATCGTGCTCTACAACTATATCCCTTTCCGGATGCACAGAGCGATCAAGGAGTTAAAGTCAGTAGTGGAAGAGATCACAAACGGTAACTACTATATTGACATCGACTCCACTATGTATGATCAGGACAAGGATATACAAGACGTGATACTGGCTCTGCAGAAGATGCTGGGGATCATCGTCAGGTTTGACCAGGTCAAAGCAGAGAAGATCTTTGAGCACCATCAGAGGATCCTGCAACTGATCAATATCATCAAACAGAACGTCCTGATCACTTCGATCAATGGTGACGTTGTCTATTGTAACGATAAGTTCCGCGAACGCTATCCGACCATCACCGAGATGAATAACATCAACGAATTGATCTTTCAGGAGGAGTTCAACAGCAAGCTGTTCGCGACTCTTGCCGAAGCTCTTCGCTATGGTAACAACCTCTATGAAATCGCAGTCCATGATGACAGATCGACCAAAGCCGTGGTCATCAACGGTTCTATTGTACGCAACCGCAAAGGAAGCTCATCAGGAGCTGTCTTTGTTCTAGATTTCGGGCCCAATGAACCAAAAGATTAAAGTCGTCTATGACCGTGAAGACCAGCTGAGACTAGATAAGTATCTGGTGGATCTGCGAATACAGGAGCTCTACAGCCGCAGCTTCATCGAGAAACTTATCGCAGACGACCGCATTCTAGTCAATCTCATTCCTGTCAAAAAGAGCTATATGCTCAGCAATGGAGACCAGATCGACCTGAACATGCCTGAGCCGGAACCGACCGAGATCATCCCCCAAAACATCCCTCTGGATATTCTCTATGAGGATGAGGATCTCGCGGTTATTAATAAACCTGCCGGGATGATCGTCCACCCGGGATTTGGCAATCCCGATAATACGCTGGTTAACGCAATCGTCTATCATTTTGGCAACAACCTCTCCAGCGGTAAAGAGATCAATCGTCCCGGGATCGTGCATCGCCTTGATCGTGGTACTTCCGGACTGATGATCATAGCCAAGAACGACATCGCCCAATCTCTGATCAGCGAGATGTTTGCCCGGCGTGAGATCAGGAAAACCTATCTGGCGATCACGACCGGAGTACCTGACCCTCCAGAAGACGCGATCGAAACATACATCACCAGGAGTATCTCCAATCCCCGCAAGAATTGCGTTGCCGATGAGGGAAAATGGGCTCTCACCTATTATAAGACAATCAGATTGTACCACTTTTTCTCGATCGTAAAGGTCAAGCTCGAAACTGGGAGGATGCACCAGATCCGTGTCCATTTCGCCGACCGGAACATCCCGATCCTTGGCGATCTGCTCTACAACACTCGTCGCCAGGTTCACAACGTTGTCCCCGAAAACATGAAACGCAAGGTCACGGAATTGCTGACTACTCATTTATTACGACAGGCGCTGCACGCCTGGAGATTGGAATTCACCCATCCGGTGAGTGGAAAAGATATTGACATTCAAGCTCCTCTTCCGGATGATATCGCTTATACTATTTCTTGGCTGGATAAAAACTTTGGCATTGACGAAATACCTGTAAGCATAGAGACACTACTGGAAAACAACATAAACTGGTAACATAATGAAGGATAAGATTTTTAGCACTATAGACCAAGCGATCGAAACGATCCGCAACGGCGGCATGATCATCGTCGTGGATGATGAAAACCGCGAAAACGAAGGTGACCTGCTCATGGCAGCGGAAATGGTCACGCCTGCCAAGGTTAATTTTATGATCACCCATGGAAAGGGACTGCTATGCGTTCCCATGGAAGAAGATAGACTTAACCAACTGGATATTCCACTGATGACCACAGATAACACTGATCGCCACGGGACCAAATTCACGATCTCCGTGGATGCCGTCGAAGGTACCACTACAGGCATCTCCGCGGTGGAACGGGCTCTCACGATCAAAGCCCTATGTGCCAGCAATGCCCAACCTAACCAATTCATGCGCCCCGGACATATTTTCCCGCTCAGAGCGGAGAAAGGCGGTGTGCTAAAACGTGCCGGACATACTGAAGCAGCGGTCGATCTCGCCAAACTTGCAGGATTAAGTCCTGTCGGAGCGATATGTGAGATAATCCGTGAAGACGGAGAAATGGCACGTCTCGACGACTTGATCAGTTTTGCCGAAAAGCATGATCTTAGGCTTATCACGATCGAGGATCTAATTTATTATCGTCGGCACAAGGAAAGACTCGTCCGTCAGGTCTCAAAAGCTAAGCTTCCCACCCAATACGGTGAATTTTCGATCATGACCTACGTCAGCACAGTTTCTGACGAATACCATATCGCCCTCACCATGGGAGAGATCAGCAGGGATGAATCCATTCTGGTGAGAGTACATTCGGAATGCCTCACCGGAGACGCCCTGCACTCGATCCGTTGTGATTGTGGCGAACAACTCAAACGCTCATTCGAGATCATTTCCAAAGCCGGAAAAGGCGTCATACTCTACATGCGTCAGGAAGGCAGGGGCATAGGTCTGCTCAACAAGATAAAAGCTTATCACCTCCAGGATAACGGGATGGACACAGTCGAAGCAAACCTTGATCTGGGGTTCGCGCCTGACCTGAGGGATTATGGTATCGGTGCCCAGATACTCAAAGACCTTGGCTTGAAGAAGATCAGACTCATGACCAACAATCCCAAGAAGATCATCGGACTTCAGGGATATGGTCTGGAGATCATGGAGCGTGTTCCGATCGAGATCGTCCCTTCGGATGAGAACCAATTTTACCTGCAAACAAAGAAAGACAAGATGGGGCACATTCTGAATGATGTGTAAGGATCGAGTACCCGGACAACAACTAGTGAATGGGTTCCTTCCCCGACCAAAGTTTCCGGGAAGATCTTCCCTGCTTGCGCTGTTGTTTTCGATCCTGATCCTTGTTTTAACTTTCTCACTCTTAGCGAAGGACACGGTTTTCCCTAAGCCCTTGGGCTTTGTCAACGATTTCGCCGGCATCTTGTCCGATTCGACCAAGACTCGGATCAACGACTGGGCGATCGAACTCAAAGAGAAGACAGACGTAGAATTTGCCATCGCTATCGTCCCGGATCTGCAGGGTATTGACTACAAAGACTACGCGGTCAAGCTCTGGGAAGCCTGGAAGATAGGCAATAAACAAGACGAAGGCGTCCTCATCCTGATGGGTGTCGCCGAGCGTAAGATCAAGATCGAGGTCGGCTATGGCTCCGAAGGCTATGTGACCGATACTCAAGCCGGTGATGCCTATCAAGCCATGGCAAGTCTCCTTCCCAAAGGCGCTGAACAGTGGGATCAAGCCTTCATGCAAGGCAGCCTGATGATCCTCAATCTTATTGCCAAAGAGAAAGGTGTGACGCTCACAGGCATGTCCGAATACAGTATGCGCAGTTCGCCCGCCCAGCGAAGCGGCAGGGGCATAGGTGCGCTGATATTTATCTTTATCATCCTCATGATCGTGACCCGGGGCAGAATTCTCGAATTGCTGCTCTGGATGTCCGTCTTCGGTGGACGCGGCGGAGGTGGCTCTTGGGGCGGTGGCTCCTGGGGTGGTGGTAGCGGAAGAAGCAGCGGAGGCGGTGGTTTCGGCGGCTTCGGCGGTTTTGGCGGCTTCGGAGGAGGTCATTCAGGTGGCGGTGGTGCAGGAGGAGGTTTTTAGATGATCCTATTTCTCAAGTCATTGACGTTCATTCTCTGGAATATCGCACTGGGAGTATCCCTTGTGTATATATTTAAGTGTTTGCTGTTCAACAAGAAAGCACGGTACATCTTCAAATGGCGGATACCTATGACTCCTGGCTTTTTTGTGCAGAAACGAGACTGGATATTCAGCAAAGCCAGGGACATCTTGCACGACTATCTGCGTCAAGCTGAAGATTTTGCCCAACGCAACGGTTATCTCGCGAAATGGGAACGTCTGGTTCACGACGCTGTCTGGGAAAAGACCAACTTTATCGATGAATGGAAGTATATCCCCGCCGGAATCAAGGATAAGCTCCACGCTAAGCTATCCGATCTGGCAAAGAGCCTTGCTTCGACCATACTCCGTAAGCTTGTCCCCAGACTGATCGAGCAACTCCGGATCGAACATCTGATCGACGACTATGATTTTAAGCTCAGCGTGGAGTTCTTCTACGGCTACTTCAAGAAGTACGTTTACAAACCGCTCTTGCTGGCTTTTTTGGCGATCAATTTCCTTATCGGTCTGATGAATATGATCCTCTACCTGATCGTGGCGCCTTTGTAAAATGAAGCTCCTTCCCCGTCGGCATCATCGCAGACAATCCGGCAAGTCCGGACACACGGGAATCCTGACCGCGGAAACGCGTAAACTTGTCGCGCGGTTCGTCTATGTCACAATTATTATCTTCTGCCTGATCCTGCTTAGTTCCTACCTCGTCTGGTTATTTGAAGCCGGAACGCATAGTTCGCTATCGATCAACAGCTTCTGGGATGGCATTTGGTGGGCTGTCGTCACCATCGCGACCGTCGGTTATGGAGACAAAGTCCCAGTCACGCCCTATGGCAGAACCGTAGGCATCATTCTGATCCTTGCGGGATTTACCCTTCTTTCGGTTTTTACCGGCTTGGTGGCATCACTCTTCGTGGAAGACAAAATCAGAGGTAACAAAGGTTTGAAACAACTACACACTCATCATCATATCGTGATCTGCGGTTGGAACAACACCGCGGTCTCCCTCATGCAAGCCTTGGTGGAAAAGGGACTCAAGTCCCTCGAGATCGTGATCATTACTAATCAAGGCTCTGAGTTCTTTGAATCCCTGGAAACCCAATTTAGTTCGCTGGAACTGAGGTATGTCCGGGGCGAAGCCACACAGGAAGACATCTTGAAACGAGCCTCCGTGAACACCGCTTCCCAGGTCATCATCCTCGCCGATCAAAACCTGGACAGGCACGTGGCGGACGACCGCAGTATCATCATCGCTAACACGATCCACTATATGATCTCCAAAGACAAGATCACGGTTCAGCTCGTCAACCGCGAAAACAAGAACCTGCTGCTTCGCATCGGGATATCCAATATCATCATCTATGACGATCTCGGAGGATATCTCCTGGCGAATAACCTCGAGGACTTTCGCAGCCTCTCGATCTTCAGCCAGTTACTCCGCTCTCCGGAAGGTCATATACATTCATTGCCAGTTCCACCGGAACTTATAGGCAAGACCTACAGCGAGCTATTCGACCACATCTATGACGACTATGGCCAGCTTCTTATCGGGTTAATGACCAAAGAACCTGAACTGGAGATGGATTCCATCTTTTCGGACAACGCCTCTGCCATCGACCAGTTCATCAAGAGCACCCTGGCAAAATCCCGCCGCCAGTACAGCGAAGACCGCGCTAACATCCGCTGGAATCCTCCCCGTGAGACGATCATTCAGGACAGCGATCAGGCGATCGTGATGGGCAGGGAATTATGACGATCTGCACGAAGACTCTGGAGAAAGTTCGCATCTTTGCCGGGCTTGACGAAAAACAACTGGAATTGATCTGCGAGATCCTCAAACCCTGCGTGTTCAAGAAGGGCGACTATATCCTGCGGGACGATACCGTGGGTGACACCTTTTATCTGCTCATCGAGGGCAACGTCCGGGTCACCAAAGAACTGGTCAAAGGCATAGACAACGCTGGCGTCGGAGAGAAAGTGATCGCCTCCCTGAGCGCTGATATGCTTCCTACTTTCGGAGAGAACGGCATCCTCGGACACGCGCCCAGAACCGCCAATGTCATCGCCCAGACTGACTGCACTCTCTATGCCCTGGCAAAGCATGATTTTGACCAACTTGCCCATAGAGATGTCAAAGTGGCGTATATTATTACCATGAATATCGCCCAGGTTCTTTCAGACAGGCTGCATACCACCGACGACAATCTGGTAAAGCTCGCGACAGCACTCTACATCGCCGTCCAGCAATAGACCAAGCGGGCACTTACCCCGCTCACTGGTTTCGCTTTACACTTTCCTTCTGCCCCACCGTACGCTAGCCGTACGCCTCCCGTACGCTCACCGCATGATATCCGTATCAGATATGGGAATGATTCAGGTGGAGTTCGATCAGCATTGGCTCTGATCTCGTTCAGGTAAAAGGAGATACAGCGGTGTCCAAAATAAGGGGAAAAAGTGCCAAATAGGGGTTGACGAAAAAAGCACTCATTTCAAACTTGCCGGAAATAACAATAAAATATACTGGAGGTCTCGTGAAAAGAGCCGTCGTTGTATGTGCAAAACGCACTCCCATTGGCAGTTTCGGTGGTGTGTTCAAGGATGTTTCAGCTGTTTCTCTTGGAGTAGCAGTCGTAAAAGCATTGCTGGACGAAACGAAAGTCAAGGCAGAGCAGATCGATGAACTTATCATCGGTAACGTCTGTGGAGCCGGTATGGGGCAAAATGTTGCCCGGCAGGTCGCCATTGGCGCGGGGATCCCTGAATATATCCCTTCCTTTACTGTGAACAAGGTCTGCGGAAGCGGTATGAAAGCCGTGAGTCTCGCTGCCCTGATGATCACCAGCGGAGAAGCCGATGTCGTCATCGCGGGTGGAACCGAAAACATGAGCCAGATCCCCTATGCCCTCATGGATGCCCGCTGGGGACACAGAATGGGCGAGAAAAAGATCGTTGACCTTATGGTTCATGACGGTCTGACAGATATTTTCAATAACTACCACATGGGCATTACAGCCGAGAACCTCGCGGAACAATACCAGATCAGCCGTGAAGAGCAGGACGCATTTTCAACCGCGTCCCAGAATAAAACCGAAGCCGCAATGCAGAGCGGAAAGTTCGCGGATGAGATCGTTCCCGTAGTCATCCCTCAGCGTAAAGGCGATCCCATCATCATCAGCAAGGACGAAATGCCACGTCCAGGAGTGACCGTTGAGAGCCTCAGCAAGCTCCGTCCCGCCTTCAAACAGGATGGCACGGTCACGGCAGCCAACGCCAGCGGCATCAATGACAGCGCCGCGATGCTCCTCCTTATGAGCGAGGAAAAGGCTCAGGAACTGGGTCTCGAACCTCTGGCTTATTTTATCGATACAGCCTCTGCGGGCGTCGATCCTGCCATCATGGGCTATGGACCCGTACCGGCGATCAAGAAACTGCTTGCCAAGACTCACACGACTCTGGGCGAGATCGAACTAGCTGAGCTGAACGAAGCATTTGCAGCGCAATCCCTTGCCGTTCTGAAAGGTTTGGAGAAAGAAGGATTGGGCAAGCTCGATCCGCAGATCGTCAACGTCAACGGCGGTGCCATCTCGCTAGGTCATCCGATCGGTGCCAGCGGAACCAGGATCATCGTCACGCTATTGCACGAAATGAAGCGCCGTAACCTGCACAAGGGACTTGCCTCTCTCTGCATCGGTGGCGGAATGGGTATCGCGACCCTCTGGACGAGGTAGGAGATATCATGGCGGATAGATTAAATCTTAGCAAGAGCATGGCAATGTTCGAAGATGCCAAAAGACTCGCCCCCGGTGGCGTTGCAGGCATCAGAAGACCTTATAACTTCGTCCCGGGTGAGTATCCGATCTTTGTCACGGAAGGCAAGGGCGGACGCATCACCGACGTTGACGGAAACGAATATATTGATTACCTTTGCGCCTACGGCCCGATCATTCTGGGCTATCGTGAAGAAGAAGTCGATAACGCTGTGATCGAACAGATCAGGACCAAAGGTTTCTGCTTCAGCCTGACCCAGCCCATATCAAACCAACTGATCGAGAAGCTTACTGAGCTGATCCCCTGCTGCGAGATGGCTGCAATGGTCAAGACCGGATCCGATGCCACGACGATCGCCGTCCGCACTGCCAGAGCTTATACCGGAAAGACCAAGATCGCCCGTTGCGGTTATCATGGCTGGCACGACTGGTGCGTCGAGGTCAAGGGCGGAATCCCCTCCAAACTGTACGAAGACGTCCTTGAATTCCACTATAACGATTTGGATGAACTGGAAGATATCCTCAAAGCCAATGCTAACGACATGGCGGGGATCATCGTCACCCCTGTGGGACATCCTCTAGCCGCTGAAGTTCAGATGCCGAAGCCGGGTTACCTCGAAGGTGTCCGTAAGCTTGCGGACAAGTATGGCTGCGTCCTGATCTTCGACGAGATCCGGAGTGGTTTCCGTTGCTCCCTGGGTGGCGCGCAGAAGTTCTTTGGCGTGACTCCCGATCTTTCCACCTTCGGCAAGGCAATGGCGAATGGTTATGCCGTCGCGGCTCTAGTCGGTAAGCGTGAGATCATGAACGTCATGGCGGACAAGGTCTTCCTCTCCTCGACCTACTTCCCTAACACCGAATCCCAGATCGCCGCGCTCAAGACGATCGAGATCCTGGAACGTGATAAGGTTCTGGATGTCATTGCTGAGAAAGGCGTCAAGTTTGCCGAGAAGGTCGGGAAGGTCATCTCGGAATCCGGTATGCCTGTCTCATTAAGCGGCTCGCCATGGATGCCTTTCGTCACATTTAACAAGGATGACGCCGGTTTGTACAAGAAAATGAGAAATGAATTCTATACACAGCTGATCAGGCGCGGGGTCTTCCTTCAGCCTTATCATCATGGCTATATCTGCTATCGTCACACGGATGAGGATCTGACCTATACGGTCAACGCGATCAAAGAATCGCTGGCGGAACTAAAAAGAATGTAGCTCCTTATGGGGTGGGACAATCGTCCCACCCCTTTTTTTTGGATCCGGGAAACCGGATGTCTGTAACTAATGAATTATTATATGACTTTTGGGAGTGTGAAGCGATGGCAAAGTACATTTTTGTGATGGGAGGAGTTCTTTCCTCTCTGGGTAAGGGCATAGCGACGGCATCTATCGGGTACTTGCTGAAGTCTATGGGTTATAAGGTCGTTTTACAGAAATTTGACCCCTATCTGAATGTCGACCCCGGAACAATGAGCCCCTTTCAGCATGGTGAAGTATTCGTCACGGACGATGGAGCCGAAACTGATCTCGATCTGGGACATTACGAACGTTTTGTGGACGTGTCCCTGACGAAATCCTCAAGCTGCAGCGCGGGACAGATATACGAGACTGTTCTACAGAATGAACGCAAAGGCGTCTATCTGGGTAAAACCGTGCAGGTCATTCCCCACGTGACGAATGAGATCAAATCCAGAATCCAGAAGCTTAATGACGATCATGAGATCGTAATCACTGAGATAGGCGGCACGGTCGGCGATATCGAAAGCCTGCCTTTCCTGGAAGCGGTCAGACAGCTACGTCTGGACCTGGGTGCAGCGAACACGATGTTCATCCTGCTGACTTATGTGCCTTATATGAAAGCTGCAGGAGAGCTGAAAACCAAGCCAACACAGCATTCTGCCTATAAGCTCAGAGAGATCGGTATTCAGCCGGACGTGATCCTCTGTCGCTCGGAGAAGCCTTTTGAAGAGGATATTTATGCCAAGATAGCCTTGTTCACCAACGTCTCCAAAAGTAACGTGATCAATGCTATCGACGTGAAATGTGTCTATGAGTGTCCTCTAACTTTCCAGAAAGCGAATCTGCACAAGATCATCTGCGGGCACTTTGGGCTGGAGTTCCATGACCATGAGCATACTGAGCTAATTAAGTATCTGGAAAACACCTCGCAACCTCAGGATAAAGTGACTATCGCGGTCTGCGGCAAGTACGTCAAGCATCAGGACGCATACAAGAGTGTCGAGGAAGCCCTGAAGCATGCCGCGGCATCCCATAAAAGAAAGCTGATCTTGAAATGGGTGGATTCCGAGCGTAGTTTCAAACCTGCAGACCTTGATAAAGACCTGGCGGATGTCGATGGTATCCTTATCCCCGGCGGATTCGGGATTCGTGGGATAGAGGGTAAGATCTCCATCGCGGAGTATGCCCGCACGCATGACATCCCCTTCCTAGGCATCTGCCTGGGCATGCAAGTGGCTGTCATTGAGTTTGCCCGCAACGTCTGTAAATTTAAAGACGCGAATAGCACTGAGTTCGACGAGGAAAGCCCCCACCCGGTCATACACCTGATGGAAGATCAGAAGTATATAGAACTGGTAGGTGCCAGCATGAGGCTTGGCGCTTATTCCTGCAATCTCAAAAAAGAGAGCCGGACAGCCAAAACGTATGGCAAGGTCAAGATTAGCGAGAGACACCGCCACCGTTATGAATTCAATAACCAGTATAGGGATGAGCTTGCCCGCAAGGGACTGGAGATCACAGGAACGTCACCTGATGACCTACTGGTCGAGGTGATCGAGATACCTTCACATAAGTTCTTCATTGGTGTCCAGTTTCACCCTGAGTTCAAATCCAGACCTAACAATCCGCATCCCCTGTTCACGGGATTGATCGGTTCAGCTATAAAACACTAACCGCTACTAATAATGGACCGATGGGGAGTGGCTGTTGACGATCATCAACAGCTACTCCCTCCAGTCGGGTCTCATGAGCGAAAAATAGCTTGCAGTCACAGTAAAAATGAGGCGAATCAGCAACAGGGGACGCAACTAAACATAGCACTAACGAGTGTCGTTGCGCCTAAACTAAACGTTGTAAAAAATTTATGCTGATGTCTCACGAAGTGTCTCGTAGCATAAACTGAGAATGAGACTTGGTTTTTGATGGTCCTGGGAGCAATATGACAATAACTGGCAGATTAGTACCGCTGAGTACTGAACGGCGCATCATGCGATTTGCTTTGACGCTATTCCTGTCAGTGATTTTGTCTGTTTCTTTGTCCTGCAAAAAGTCATCCAAAGCTGAAGACACTGCCAAATTCAACCCCATGCCGAAACTACGCAACCAAACTCTGCGCCCCGTCCGATTTCTCCCCCAGTGGCATCATCAGGCTCAGTTTGCCGGGATATATGTCGCCAAAGCAAAGGGATATTACGAGAACTATGGTCTGGACGTGATCATTCAAAGTGGTGGACCGAACATGCCGGCTTCCACATCTTTGATCAACAACAAGACAGATATCACCAGCCTCTTTCTTTTAGCGGCACTTGCCCAACGTGAACAGGGTCATAGACTTATCAACCTTGCGCAAATATCCCAAAAATCCTCGCTGATGCTCGCCGCCAAAAAAGAAAACGGAATTAACAGCGTTCAGGATCTGAACCACAAGAAGATAGGCTTGTGGAGAAGCGACTTTCGAGAACTCTCGATCATCTTCATGAAGATGAACAAGCTCGATATGGAGATCGTGCCGATCGACTGGACGATCAATCTCTTCCTCAAGGGACCGATCGATGCCATGAACGTCATGCGCTACAACGAATACCATCAAATACTGCAAGCCGGGATCAACCCGGATGAGCTATTCATCGTGCCATTCAGTGACACCGGTCTGGACATCGTCGAAGACGGGATCTATTGCATGGAGGATTTCTACCTCCAGGATCCGCGATTGTGCAAAGATTTCGCCGAAGCTACCATCGAAGGCTGGATCTATGCCATCAATCATCAGAAAGAAGCGGTGGATATCGTTCTGGAGATCATGTCCCGAGACTATCTCCCCGCGAACAGACCTCATCAGGAGTGGATGCTCAAAACCATGAGCGAAGTCATTCTGGCGCGCGGAGGAGTTGTCGGCACTCTTGAGGAGAGCTCATTCAATGAGGCTCAGGATCTGATGTTTAACAACGGTTTGATTACCAAAAGAACTCCCTACAGAGAGTTTTTCCCTTATGCTCCGCAGAATAAATAGCAAATCTCTGACCTACCAGATCATCGGGTTCATCGTCGTCATCATCCTTGTGGTCATGGTGGTTTCGATTTATACGACCCGCTATCTGATGTCCAAAGTCATGATGGTAAACTCAAAAAACTACATCACTTCCATCGCCAGCGAGAACATCAACCGGATCGAAGGAGCCCTCAATAAAACCGAGAATCAGGCGATCAATTTCCGCTACCTGATCCAGAATAATCTCCTGAACCAGCAGGAGATCGACGAGATGGTATCCAAACACCTGCTCTCCAGCCCGGAGATCGTCTCTTGTGGCCTTGCCTACACGCAGGAATCTTCCCAGACAGCCAGCTCTTACGTCTTTTGCAGAATAACCGACCGCGTGGATAAACTCAGCCTTAACCCAAACGTTTATCTCTATCAGGACTGGTTTCAGATCCCTGAAATGACTTCGGAAGCCAGGTGGTCGGAACCCTGGTTTGATACGGAAGGCTCTCACAAGCTTGTCAGTTCCTATTCCATCCCTGTCATGGACGGGACTAAAGTCAGGGGCATCATCCGTCTGGATATGGACTTGGCGACGATGCAGAACCTCGTCATGCCCGCCGAACAGAAGCAGATGGGATATATGTTCCTAATCTCTGGATTTGGCACGATCGTGACACACCCGGCAGATTCGCTCGTGATGAATTACACGATCTTCAGCTATGCCGAAGCCAACCACGACAAACAACTCCGCGAGATCGGCAGAGACATGATCAAAGGCAACACCGGTTTCGTCCGGGAGACCGGCAAAGGCGAGAACTATAACCACTGGCTTGCCTACGCACCGCTCAAATCCAACGGCTGGTCTCTGGGGGTCGTTGTGGCTCATAAAGATATCTTTAAAGACCTGAATCTGCTCTTGCTGATCCAAACCCTCGCGACTATCATCGGTTTCCTACTGATGTTGGGGGTCGTTTTTGCCAGGGTGATCCAGATCAATCGTCCGCTCAGTTCGCTGACACAAGCCGCGGAACACATTGGTGAAGGAAACTTTGATGTTCCTCTTCCCAAGAGCAATTCATTCTACGAGTTGGCGATGCTGACCCAAAGCTTCGAATCGATGCGTCAGTCACTGAAGACTTATATCGAGAATCTGCGCCGCACGACCGAGGAAAAGAACCGCATCCTCAGCGAAGTGACCTTTGCCTCGACCATTCAACGTAATCTCATCCCCAAGAACACTACCGAGAACGGCGGAAGTGATCCTCTGCGGATATATGGCATCCTGGAACCTGCCGGTGATATAGGCGGCGATCTCTTTGACTATTTCCCCATCAATGAGAATCTGTTCTGCTTTGCCATAGCCGATGTGCTGGGCAAAGGGATCGTCGCAGCTATGACCATGACCATGGTGACAACCTATCTGAGGGCAAAAGCAGCATATCATGAACAGCCGGACACGTTGCTCAGCGATCTGAACCGCTATCTCTGCGTGAGCAGCACGGAATCCAATTTTGTCACCATCATTCTCGGGATCATAGACTTACGCAATGGCTCTCTGAGCTTTTCAAACGCCGGTCACGTTCCCCTGTTCGTAAGGAAAGCGGATCGCTCGTTCACCAAATATGGCGAGACACATTCTACTGCGCTAGGAGTATTTCCCGACCTAAAAATCGGGATGGAAACGATCAGACTCGACCTCGGAGATGAGCTGATCCTCTTTACCGATGGCATCACCGAAGCCATGACCGTCGCTGAATCATTTTTTGGGATCGAAAGACTCGAGCAGGTTATCAAAGATCTGCACAACCCCCATGCCGAAACCACCGCCAAAGCCATTCTTAACGGCGCCAGGAAGTTCTCGGACACCCTCGATCAATACGACGACATCACCATTCTTGTTATAGATTTCCTTCATCCCAAGCTTCCTTAGAACACTCACCCAAGCCCATCCAGAACTCGTTTCCCGATCATCCTCTTTCCCTGGAAGTGATTCCCTCTTGCCGCAATATTATCCTATATCGATATCAAATTATGAGCGAATCCCGAGGCAATGATAGCCGTATTTTGTACGGAGAGCATACGGGAGGCATACGGGAGGCGTACGGGAAGGATAGCCGAAAGTATAAGGTGGGAAGGTTAGAGGGTAGAAATAATGTCCGTCACAGCCTTGACGACCGGCAGATCCCCCTGGAGGACTGATTCTTTGGCTTGCGAAACGATGGAATTGAATTCCGGGTCATGATAATAGCGGGCAAGTATCGACTCGTTGAGCAAGGCTTCAAACCACTCCGAAGTTTGTTTATGACGCCGTTCTTTAAAGATCCCGGAGGCTTTGGTGCGATCCAGGAAAACCGTGATCATCTTCCAGATATCATCGATCCCCTGGCCTGTGAGGGATGAGCAGGTGAGCGCGGGAGTCGTCCAGCCTGGAGTCGAAGGACGCAGATAATGCAGAGCGTTCTTCAGCTCGCCGCGGGTCTGTTCCGCGCGCATGACGTTGTCTCCGTCCGCTTTGTTGACCACGATCAGGTCGGCTAGCTCCATGATCCCTTTCTTGATCCCCTGCAACTCATCTCCTGCTCCGGAGATCTGCATCAGTAGAAAGATATCCACCATCGAGCGAACGGTAGTTTCGGATTGTCCGACGCCCACTGTTTCGATCAGGATAACATCATATCCCGCTGCTTCGCAAAGCACGATCGTTTCACGCGTCTTGCGGGCGACACCTCCCAAAACTCCGCTGCTGGGAGAGGGACGTATGAAGCTGTGAGGATCGGAAGAGAGCTTCTCCATGCGGGTCTTATCCCCGAGGATACTGCCTTTGGAGAGAGATGAGGAAGGATCGATCGCCAGAACGGCAACCCGGAATCCCTTTGTTATCAACCACATGCCCAGAGCCTCAATGAAGGTGCTCTTCCCCACTCCCGGAGTTCCGGTGATCCCGATCCGGACGGATCTGCCCGAATCAGGCAGGAGCTGACGGATCAGCTCCTGACCTTGTTCGAAGTGTTTGTGGGAATTGCTTTCTATGATGGTGATCGCCTGAGAAAGAAGAGTTCTGTTCCCCTTAAGGATCCCCTCGACCAGCGTGGCTGTGCCTGGACCAGTTTTGCCACGGCGATGGTCCTTGCTATCTGTGGTCACGGCTTTCCCCGTCACCACTCTCGTGGCAAATTCCTTGCCGGCATCGGCGGGAGTCCATTCGGGCTTTCTGATATCAGTCATGCTCTGTCAAAGAGGATCTGCATGATCTTGGTCGCGGCATAAGGGATCTTGGTTCCGGGACCGAAGATCGCAGAAGCGCCGTTTTCCAGGAGATAGTCGTAATCCTGCGCCGGTATGACACCCCCAACGATGACTACGATGTCTTCCCTGCCGAGTTTCTTCAGCTCCTCGATCAACTGGGGAAGCAGAGTTTTATGTCCTGCAGCCAGCGAACTCATCCCGATCACGTGGACATCATTCTCGACGGCTTGGCGGGCTGTTTCGGCGGGAGTCTGGAACAGGGGTCCCATATCCACGTCAAAACCCATGTCCGCATAAGCGGTAGCTACGACTTTTGCGCCGCGATCATGCCCATCCTGCCCCATCTTGGCTACAAGGATGCGGGGACGTCTGCCTTCTTCCTCGGCGAATTTGTCGGTCAGAGCGCGGACTTTTTCGATCTCATCCATATTTGCGTACTCACTGCTATAAACGTTGTTGATCAGTTTGATCGATGCCTGATGCCGTCCAAAGACCTTTTCCATGGCATCGGAAATCTCGCCCAGAGAAGCACGGGCGCGGGCAGCTACGATCGCCAACTCGAGAAGATTGCCTACTTCGCTTGAGGCGGCGTTCGTGATCGCCTGGAGCGCGCTCAGCACTTTAGCATCGTCTCTCTCGGAACGAAGCTTTTTCAAGCGGGCAAGCTGAGCTTCGCGCACGGCTGTGTTATCCACTTCCAGGATGTCCATAGCCGCTTCCTGAGCCAGCTGGTACTTATTGACTCCCACGATCGTGTCGATCCCAGAATCGATCATTGCCTGGCGTCTGGCGGAAGCTTCCTCGATTCTCATCTTGGGCAGACCAGTTTCGATGGCTTTTGCCATTCCTCCGAGCTTTTCGACTTCCATGATGTGCGTCCAGGCTCTCTGCATGATCTGGTCTGTGAGGCTTTCCACATAGTAAGAGCCAGCCCAGGGATCAATGACCTTGGTCGTGTAGGTCTCGTTCTGGAGGAAGAGCTGGGTGTTGCGGGCGATGCGAGCGGAGAAATCTGTCGGCAAGGCGATCGCTTCATCCAGAGAGTTGGTGTGCAAGCTCTGAGTATGTCCCATCGTGGCGGCGTGCGCTTCCAGACAGGTGCGGGTAATGTTGTTGTAAGGATCCTGTTCCGTGAGGCTCCATCCGGATGTCTGCGAGTGGGTTCTCAGCGCCATGGACTTGGGATTCTTGGGATTAAACTGCCTGACGATCTTAGACCAGAGGACTCTTGCGCCGCGGAGCTTGGCGATCTCCATGAAGTAGTTCATGCCCTCTCCCCAGAAGAAGGAAAGACGAGGAGCGAAGACATCTATGTCGATGCCGGCTTTGATCCCCGCGCGGATGTATTCGAGACCGTCTGCCAGGGTATAAGCCATCTCCAGATCAGCGGTCGCTCCAGCTTCCTGCATATGATAGCCGGAGATGCTGATGCTGTTGAACTTCGGCATGTTCTTCGATGTGAAGGAGAAGATGTCCGCTATGATGCGCATGGAAGGTTCGGGAGGATAGATGTAAGTATTGCGAACCATGTATTCTTTGAGGATGTCATTCTGGATCGTACCGGTTAGCTGTTCCCACTTCACTCCCTGTTCCTCTGCGGCTACGATGTAGAAGGCAAGGATGGGGATCACGGCTCCGTTCATGGTCATGGAGACTGACATCTGATCCAGAGGGATCTTATCGAAGAGGATCTTCATATCGAGGATGCTGTCAACGGCGACGCCAGCTTTACCTACGTCACCGATGACTCTCTCGTGATCGGAATCATAACCGCGATGCGTAGCAAGGTCAAAGGCTATAGAAAGACCTTTCTGCCCCATCGCAAGGTTGCGGCGGTAGAAGGCGTTGCTTTCCTCGGCAGTGGAGAAACCGGCGTATTGACGGATCGTCCACGGACGCTGCACGAACATTGTGGGATAGGGTCCGCGCAGGAACGGTGCGATCCCGGAAAGGTAATCCAGATGCGTCAAGCCCTGAAGATCGTCCTTGGTGTAGAGTGGCTTGACGGGGATCTGCTCGGCTGTCTTCCAGATGTGATCCAGCTCGGAACACTTTGAGGAACTTCCAGAGAAGGCAGGGTTTATCTTTGTGAGATCAGGATTCATGACAGCACCTCCATTCTGACGGCAAGATCCCGTAAGGTCGCGGGGAGATCAGCCCGGACATGGATAAAGACATCTATTCCGGCAGCCTGATAACTCTCGATCTGCTCCGTGGGATATCCCGCGAGGATCATTACTTTATCTTTTAATACTGCGCAAAGCTCAGGAACCAGGGTCTTATAATTCTCGTCAGTGGAGCAGATGCAGCAAGCTTTAGCGCCAGATGCCCGGGCAGCAGCGACCGCTTCCGCGACCGTGCTGAAGCCCATGGGTGAAATGATCCCAAACCCGGCAACCTGCAGGAAGGCAGAGGCGAAATCAGCTCTTGCCTTATATTCGTCCAGGCTTCCCATGTTCAGCAGGAACACCTGCGGAACCCTGTCCACGACCGCTTGCGCGATTTGCATTCTCAGGTCTTCGACGTGCATCACGGCTCTGAGTTTGGGTAACGAGCCATGTTCCAGAGTGACAGCCGCATTCTTTGGAGAAGCTGTGGTTGACTCCGGTATAGGCAGTTTATCCAGTGGATTGGCGAACATGTTTACGCCGACAAAGATGTCCTTGCGTTTATCCACATTGGCGATCCTGGCGTTGGCAACAGCCGCAATTCTGGTGTGTATCTCTCCGGCTCTGAGGGCTTTGATCATCCCTCCTGTGCCTTCCAGCTCCTGCATCAGGCTCCAGGCTTGTTTCGCCAGCTGGGAAGTGAGATTTTCGATATAATAACAGCCACCCGAAGGATCGATCACTTTCCCGAAGTGAGCTTCCTCTGCCAGAATGATCTGCTGGTTACGGGCGATGCGTTTGGAGAACTCATCCGGTTCCCTGACCAAGGAGTCAAAGGTTCCGACCTCGAGGCTGTCAACTCCACCGATCACACCGGCAAAAGCTTCGGTCCCGGTGCGCAGGATGTTTACGTGAACATCATAGAGGGATTTATTGAAGTGCGCGGTGACCCCATGGATCCAGATCTTGCAAGATTCTTCATTGCCACCAAAGGCTTTGATCATCTCTGACCAGGCAAGACGGAAAGCCCGCACCTTGGCGATCTCCATAAAGAAATTCGAGCCAAGACTGAGGCGTACCTGGAAGAGCGGCGCCAGTTGGTCGATCGTTAAACCTTGCATCGTAAGAGCCTGGATATAGCCGATCGCGGTGGAGAGCACAAAACCAAGCTCCTGAGAGGAGGAAGCTCCGGCTGTTTCAAAGACTGTCCCGTCGATGGAGATACAACGCCAGTTCGGAGCATGCTTAGCCGCCCACTGTACGTTCGCGGCGAACTTCATCCAGAGCTCATCCAGAGGCATGGGCATGGAGCCTTCTCTGGCAAACTCTCCGGTAGGGTCAAAACCCACACCGCAGCTAAAGTCTTTGAGCTCATAGCCATTTACTCGCAGGTATTCCGCCAGACGCGGCATCAGTTCATGATCCGCCACATCGAGCTGAGCGAAGAGAGGCGCCGCGATCAGGTCAATTCCTTTCAGCGCCGTGGCGATATCTTCGGGGGATTCGAGCCTGATCTTCCCTCTACCGACTTTTAGGTTCACAGCCGTCAAGCCGCGGGAGAGTTCCTCGTGGAGTTCACGGTTCAGAGCTTTCAGATCGTTGTTGCTCTGCGCTTGCGCGATGATCCAGCCTTGTTCCAGAAAACGTTTGGGATCGTTTCCTCTGGTATAGGGTACGGTTCCCGGAAGGCTTCCTGTGAAGTCCAGCCCCGTCATGTCTTCCTGGCGGTAGATGGGTTGAAGCGTTATCCCTTCGTAGGTCTTGGTCTTCATGACTTTGTCGAAATCAGCGCCTTTGAGCGTGTCATTCACCGCTTTCAGCCATTCATCCCAGCTTGGAGGCGGGAACTCGTTTCTCAGGTTCAGTTCGACTTTCTTGTCGTTGTCCACTGATGACTCCTTAATAATCTTAGATTTATCTTTTTTAGTTTTGATCAGTTCTTGCCGGCAAGCAATGCCTGAACCGGCTTCATCCCGTAGGCAGAACCCTGCTGAATGGCATCGAGGATCGCTCCACCGCCGGTAAAGAAGTAATAACGTGAATTATTCACAGCCTTGGAGAAGGTCCCGGGGAGCAGTTCCTTAAAATCCTGGATCGTATCGCCGCCGCCAAAGAGCTTTAAAGCCTTGGCATTGGCATCGATCAGGGAATACATGGCAGCCGTGCCCTCGCCGAACAAAGTCGTATAGCCCATGACGGCGTTGACAAAGATCGTCTTCGCCCGGCTGAAGATCTCAGCGACTATGGGGTCGTCGAAAGATTCCGCGGCAATATCGAGGATGTAATTCAGCTCCATCCCGGCTTTCAGATCGCTAATGGCAACCTTCCTCCAACTTTCGCGGTTCTCCAGGGAATCACACTCGATCACATAGGGTGGTTCGACGATCTTTTCCGCGTTTGCAGCAGAATCAGCAATGAACTTTCCCGCCTGGATCAGATCATCCTCGCCCACGCCTTTGATCTTCACTCCGTACTTCACACAGAGATACGCGTTGAAGATCACGCCGCCCAATACAAGCTGATCCGCGATCCCGATCAGGGACGAGAGCGGCCCGATCTTGGTGTCGAATTTCGAACCCGCGACTACCGCGATCAGGGGACGTTCCGGGTCGAAAACATGCTCCAGATGGTTGACCTCTTTGAGCATCAGTAAGCCCGCATATGCGGGAAGCTGCTCTGCCAGACCAACTGTCGTAGTATGCGCTTGCCATGAACCAAACGCATCATTGATATAAGCATCGGCAAGAGAGGCAAGCGAGGTCGCCATTGCCCGGGCACTTTCATCCTTCGCCTCTTCCCCACGGAACCAGCGGGTATTGGGCAAATAGACAAAATCCCCTTCGCCTGCCTTGAGACGTTGAATGCTCTCGGCAATGGGCGACATATTTATGATAGGAGCTTCGCATTCCGGGATCAAACCCTTCAGCTCAAGCTTCTCTTCCAGGTATCTTACGATGGGAGCAACTGAATCATCCTCAGAAATGGTGAATTCTCCGGTCTTTTTATCATAAGGACGCCCTACGTGGCTCATCAGAACCGGGAGCGCTCCCTGTTTATAGATATGCAAAAGAGTCGGGATCGTAGCGTCTATCCGCATGGTATCCTTGATCTTGCCTTTCTTGACCACGTTGTGATCCATCCGGACAAAAACTACTTTGCCACGAAGATCAGCATCCAGCATCGATGGTAACTTTGGCATCAGTATCTCCTTTTTACGTCTGTGATATTGCAGTGTAATTCAGTCTATTATATTGATAGTTTTACGTCAAGGATTTTTCAAGACCAGACTACACGCGGAGCTATACCCTTAGCACCATGAGTCAGGTGTTCATGTGTGAATTGTCGCGGCTCAGAACTTCAAGACCTTCAATACTCTCTCTGTACCGCCAGCATTTATCTTGAGGATGTAAACTCCTCTGCTGCAAGGCACACCCTGCGCATCCCTGCCATCCCACCCAAGTTCCGAACGCCCCTTGGATAACAGCGGATAATCTACAGATCTCACAAGTTGTCCCCTGAAATTGTAGATATCCAGGCGGACACCTGAGTCCCGCTTGAGACTTATCTTGAGGCTGGTATCCGTCTTGAATGGATTGGGGCTATTATGACTTATCTCAAAGTCTGCCCCGGGCAACAGCGGTGGACTCACGACCTGAGATTCAGGGAAGAGATACAAGAGCAGCATGCTCTTACTATCCGCACCCCTCATACACAGGATATTCCCGCTGAATGCCTGAAACACACTTAATGCGTATTCGGAAGGAGAACTGAAGATAAAGGAATCCAAGGGAGTTTGCAGCTGCCCCGAGGAATCGATCAGGAAATAATGGTAGTCCTTGTTTGTCCCATTCAACAGTCCGGAGAGCAGGACAAGATCGCCATCAGGACTTTCAGTAAAGGCACTGGCTTGCCAGGGTAGATCAGAGATATTGTAACTACTCCAATAGAAGACTCCTCCGGGACTACGTTTCCAAATCTCCAAAATATGCTGATCAGTTCTCTGGGTTTGCTGATAGAGATTTTCGTTGCTCAAGACGGTCTGAACCATGTATGTATCAGTGAGGTTTCCCCACGCCACATTTATCTGACCTGATGGGCTGATGAGGTAAGCGCCATAGCTATAGTATGGCACATACATTCCTCCACCGCTGTGTCCCCCATCTGGTACCCATACTTCACTGCAATACTTGTATTCCAGATACAATCCACTATCGACCACTATTGCCCTTTTAAAGCTTACGCCTTGATGTGTGGGTAGTGAAGTGATCAGGGGAAGCCCACGTAGATCTGTGCCTAAAAGAGCATTTCCCTGAGCATCGAATCTGGTAAAATAAACCATTTGATCTGTCCACTCATTCTGTTCACAGGACCAGACCAGGTAGTTCTCATAGATCTGATATTCTTCGTAAGCAGATGTTTCCTGCGAAAGATAGTCCATATTAGCGACGTGCTTGTCTTCAACCCATTGACGCACCCCATCGGTGAATTTCTGCAGATATATCTGGTATGAACCCGCTCGTGTGGCATACAATGACCCTTCCCAAAAGCTTAATCTGCAATATGGATAGCCTGTTCCCAGGATCATTCCACCTTCCTGCCAAAGCAGATCTCCCTCGGGAGAGAGCTTTTGCCCGCAGATGGACGGTCCTGAGGTCCAATATACTTCAAACCCTCCCTCCGGGGTCTCTTCGGTGACCAAAGTAGCAATTGAAGTTAATGATGTCCCCAGCAGTCTGTGCTTGCCATATTCCAGGCTTCCGTCCGAATAGAGATAGTTATAGCGCAGTAAGAACATATTCGCGCTGACACTGCTCTGCTCTGTCATCAGCAACAAGGCTCGGGTTGATCCCAACGGATGAATCTGTATGCCTGTGATCAGACCCTGCGCTGCTGCTAAGAAAGGCAGCCCATTACCGGGATACCGCAAGTCCCCATCAATGCTGAGATACTGACTGTACAAGCCTCCGAGCTCATTATCTCCGGCATAGTACAAAAGCTTGAGCGAGTTACCACTGATGGCAACGTGCACACCGCTTGTTCTTGTTTCGGTGTAAGTAGGCAGGACTGTCTTTGGCTGTTGCCAGCTTTGTCCCGCAGCATCTATATGATTGGCAGTGATCCCGGTGATATAATTTAGCGATTTCTTGATCACCGTGAAGTAACCTCCTGCCCCATCCTGCTTGGTCTTGACCAGATCACTATATTCCATGCTGCCCAGATCAATACTATCCGGCCAGAGGATCTGTCCTTCCCGGGATATGCTTTGCACCGAAAGATGATCATTACAGATCACGAACATTGCCAGATTCCCCGCGGCATCCACACTCATGGACTTATTCCACAAGTAATCCATACCGCTGAAGACCATTAACGAGTCTGCCCAGAGGAGGTTTCCTTCCGGATCGAGACGTTTTAACCAAAGCTCATGCTGGGTATAGGTAGATATATAAACACCGGAATCACCATCCAGCTTGAAGTTTCCACCCCAGGAATAGCCCTGCACGTGCTCCGTGTGCATCCAAACTGTATTGCCCGCCGAGTCAAGACGACGGAATACCATGTAATAGTCATTACTATAGCTGATGATCGCGCCACCATCAGGCAACGGCTCCAGATTCAGCGAACCATCACACAGATCCGGTATAAAATTCTGATCCGTTATCGGCATTGATAACTGCCCGGAGGAACTGATACATTGATAGTAAGGCTGGTAAACAGAACCACTTACTCGGCTAAGTATACGTAAACCACCCTGCAAGTCCGGAACCATGAGGTACTGAGAAAACCTCAGATCGCTTCCCGGAGTCCGCAGTGCCGTTACTGACGCGGAATCCCAGGCTGGACTCCCATTCAAATTGAACTTACTGACCCGAAGCTCCTGGTATTCATCCAAGGTGCTTACTCGTTCCACGACATACAGATCTCCTTCAGAACTAAAACAGAGTGTGATGTCTAAATAATTCACCCCGAATCGCTTAGCCTCACTCCAATAGGGCTGTCCGTCAGGATAATACAGCTGAACGATGCTAGTTTGAGCCCCATCCGGATGATTGTAGTATGCCACTGCAGTGAGTCCCTGAGGATGTTCGGCTGAGATACCATAGAAAGCTATGTTTTGATAATCAACTAATTCAAGCGGTTCTGACCAAGCCAAACCGGCAGAGAGCGACCCTATCGCGATGCAGATCAAGCATAACGCCATTATCAGTCTATTCATCTTTCCTCCTGATCCGGAATCCTGAGACGTACTAAGTTTTACAAGCTGTAGTTATCTGTCAAGGCATAGTTCATCCCAAGTTTGTATTTCTCCCCTCCATCCGCCTTGCTATCTTAAGCCTGTCATCTTGCTATCCTCTCTCTATCATCTTACGTCATGACGTAAGATGATAGAGAGAGGATAGCCGGATAATATGAAGAGGGAGACTTAGTAAGAAATGGAATCCAAAGCGCCGTAGCTGATCCAAGTATGGAGTTCAAAGCGCCGTAACTGCTCTTGAATTGATAGCGAGGCTTGATGGGCGATTTGGACTTCATGCGGCAGGTGCCTTAAGTATCTATAGCTTAGCTATTAACAAATGCTGCACGTGTTGAAGTCCAAGACGGCGTGGAGAACAGCTTTTAATGTGAAGATCAGCCAGCCGTCTTGAACTCCAAACTCACAAACTTAGATTTATTCCCCCTTTGATGTGGTGATCAACCGGTTTGATGCAAAATAGATTGACAATATCATCCCAGGGTCTTATCATGCAGTATCTTGATAACAGACTATATCGAATTGATAATAAATACATTACAGGAGGCGACGATGAGCAGTATTTTGATCGGCAAAGGAGACCAGCCTGTTTATCTGCAGGCAAAATATGGAAACCGGCATGGCTTGGTTGCAGGTGCGACCGGAACGGGCAAGACGGTTTCTCTGCTGGTGCTGGCTGAAGGTTTTTCCCGGCTGGGAGTTCCCGTGTTTATGGCAGACGTCAAGGGTGACGTCGCGGGCTTGGCGATGGCAGGGGTCATGAATGAGAAAGTTCAGCAACGTGTGGAACAGACAGGGATCACGGACTACGCAAATGAGGCGAATCCGGTTCTGTTATGGGATGTATTCGGCAAGTCCGGGCATCCGGTCAGGACGACTATCAGTGAAATGGGACCGGACCTGCTGGGACGTATATTGGAACTAAACGACGTGCAGAGCGGAACCCTGGAGATCGCCTTCAAACTCGCTGACGATCAGGGCTTGCTCCTGCTTGATCTGGATGACCTCCGGGCGCTGTTGACCTTCGTCTCGGAGAATCGGGACGAGATATCCAAAGAATACGGCTTGGTCAGCACACCCTCCATAGCCGCGATCCAGAGAGCCTTGCTTTCGCTGGAAAGCGACGGAGCGGAGTCCTTCTTCGGTGAACCGGCTCTGGAGCTGGCAGACCTGCTGCGCACCGACATCAGTGGCAGAGGCATGATCAATATCCTCGCCGCGGACAAGCTTATCCTCAAACCGAAGCTCTATTCGACCTTCCTGCTCTGGCTACTCTCCGAGCTGTTCGAAAACCTACCGGAAGTTGGAGATCTGGAGAAGCCCAGGATGGTGTTCTTCTTCGACGAAGCGCATCTGCTCTTTGATGACGCGCCTTCAATCCTGAAACAGAAGGTCGAGCAAGTCGTGCGGTTGATCCGCTCCAAGGGAGTCGGAGTGTATTTTTGCTCTCAGTTCCCCGACGACGTCCCGGACGAGATCCTGGGGCAATTGGGCAACCGCGTCCAGCATGCTTTGAGAGCTTTTACCCCCAGAGACCAGAAAGCGGTCAAAACAGCGGCAGAGACCTTCGTGGCAAACCCCGGGGTGGACGTCGCGACTGTCATCTCTCAACTCGCCGTGGGTGAGGCATTGGTCTCGACTCTGCAGGAAAAAGGCATTCCTATGCCGGTCGAGCGGACGATCATCTGCCCGCCTCGTTGCAGAATGGGCTCGATCACACCTGAGGAACGCGCTCAGCTGATGGCAGTCAGCCCGGTCAGCCTGAAGTATGACAAGCCTGTCAACCGGGAATCGGCTTATGAGATATTGAACAAGAGAACTATAGAGAAAAACGCAGCTTCTACCGCGGAAGCAGCTTCTCAGCCGCAAACTCAGACCCCCACGCAGACAAAACAACAGCCCGAAAGCAAGGGTATGCTGAGCGATCTGCTTTGGGGAACGGGAAGGCGGCAGGGAATGGTCGAATCCATGGCAAAGCAGGCAGCCAGGACAGTGGGAAGTCAGCTCGGATCAAAGATCCTGAGAGGTGTGCTGGGCGGTATCTTCGGAGGAAAACGCTAGGGAAAGTACTCTGGAAACCAATCCGGGGCGAGCTACTTACGTTTGGCTTTGCGAAAATCCCAGGGCGGGATCGGGTTCTTTTGTGACCAGATGCCGATACGCTTTGATCTGGCGTTGGATTCGAGCTTTGCCAGGCGTTTCTCACTGTTATAGTGCTTGTAGTGCCAGGCGAGACCATTGCTGAGCAGGGCTTCATTCAGTGATGTGCCACCCAATGTATAGACCTTCCCCAGCCAGCGTTGGTATTGATCCTTGCCTATAAGCGCCACTCTGACGGTCTTGCCGAAGACCATGGCGGAAGTGAACTGTCTGGCTTTCGCGCCGAACGCCTGGTCTTTTTCCGGGCAGTCTATTCCATCAAGGCGGATCTTGTAAGTCGATCTATTGACCAGAACATGGATCGTATCACCATCTTTGACGGCGATGACCTTACCAGTGATCGTTTTCGCAAAGAAGGGCAATGAAAAATAAACCAGTAGTAGGAGAAGCGCGGTACGTCTCAAAGTCATAAGCCTTTTAACAGACTCGGTAGCAGAGGTTCCAGGGCTTGATCCAGATATTTGGTTCTGAGCCTCCGGTTACGCTTGACCGCATCCTGAGCAGAGCCATTGATACTGCCCAGATAGAATCCCAGTCCGGCAAGTCCGCTACCTATTGCTGCAACCTCAAGTTTGCTGTCCAGGAGTTCAAAGGTGACAGCTCCGATTATAATATTGGTAAGAAATGCAGAGATCGCTGTCTGCCAGGAGCCTGTGTAAGCATAGCCCAAACCGGGGATGATCCCGAGTCCTGCTGCCAAAGCGGGAGACCTGTAGGAAAGGCTATCCGCACCCATAACTAATTCGCTGAGGGGTTCACGCTGTTCCTCCGGTAAAGACCTGGCGATCTCAGCAGCTTCGCCGTAGTCACCCCGGTAGGCTTCGCTGATTGCGTACCAGGATCGGGATATGGAATCAGCAGTTCCTGAGCTTACGTGTGAGGCAATATCGGCTCTGCCTTGCTTGATCCAGGCATAAGAGCGGTATGCTCGATCATCAGGATTGGTGTTTGTATCGAGATAATCTACCAGCCCGGAATAATCTTCGCCCTTGAGGAAGGATAGTCTGATCCTGCTGTGGCAGTAATCCCGGTCTTCCCCGGAGAAGATCCCCCGGTAGTACTCTGTGATGGCGCGGTAGTATTCCCCGTTCGCATAGAGCGAATCGGCAAAGGCTGTATCAGCCATGATGTGCAGCAAACTCATCAGGAGGATCAATGTGAATAGAATACGCTTCACCTGATCTCCTTTGAAGGAGGTGGATCGAGATAAAACTTCATGGTTC
>Ga0116170_10000453_pt1 | contig 43499 bp, 35 predicted proteins | sample AD_JPNHW1_MetaG_FD_89797 | JGI IMG/M metagenome (GOLD analysis project Ga0116170, IMG submission 89797) | Active sludge microbial communities of municipal wastewater-treating anaerobic digesters from Japan - AD_JPNHW1_MetaG | ecosystem: Engineered > Bioreactor > Anaerobic > Digestate | place... | reverse complement strand
GATAAACCGCATAGCGGTTTTCCGCGACCCCGGCTCGGCAATTTTTCGCTGTAAAAATTGCCTCCGCCCTTGCGGCCCGGACGCGAGGCATAATTATGCCTCGCTCTAAAGCCGGGCCTCACCTCGCATTCCGTGAGGGTTTGCTCCGCCAAACCCCGGCAAGCTCCCTCCAATACACACGGGGCTTTTGTTATGAAAGTCAAGGAAACTCGTGAATGCAGAAAAAACCGGGGACCCGGCTGGTCAGGGTAATTCAAATTCGAGGACCGCTGTTTTTCCTTTTTGGGATTGGACGCGGACCGTAGCGGGGCACTTCGGGCCGGCGCAGAGGCGGGTGGCGGAGCCGGCGCCGTTCTCTATTTTTACGGGACCGATCTCCCAGTCGTAAAGATCGGCGCGGCCGGTGTAGCCGGGGGCGGCGGGCCAGCGAGAGGTGATCTTTACGCCCGCAGCGGAAGTTTCGCCCGGCCAAATTCTTTCTATCGCGGCGCCCTTCTTTTTAAGGCCGGCCAGCACACCGCGCAAAGCTTCGGGCGCCGGGCCGTACGGGATCATTACCCTGCCGATCCCCACCAGCCGCGACAGCTCGGCCAGGCCGTTGAAGTTCTTTTCTTCCAGCGAAGTCAGCGCTATGCCCTCCAGGCGGGTAGCGCCGGCGGCAAAGACCGCGTCAGCCAGCTTCTTGCCGCCCACTCCGGGATTTACCAGGAAGATCCCCCCCTCCGGCAGACGCAACAGCGCGCAGTTAGTGTTTGAATCGCCGAATAACTCGGCCCGGCAGAGCCGGAGCCCCCTGGCCTGCGCCGGCGCCAAAGAACCAGCCGCCATCACGCAAAGCCCCAGCGCGGCGCAGGCGTAAAGCCGGATATTTTTAAAACCGAACAGCGGCGCGTGCAGCACGGCGAAAGCCAGAATATAAAAACCCGCTATGCCCCAGGGCGACGGCTCGCCCACGCTGAAGGCGGAGAAAGGCAGGGCCGCAAAGAACTTCACCGCGCTGATGAACATCCCCGTAAAAACCGCGCAGGGCCAGGCAAAAAGCTTAAATACGAAGCCGGCGCCGGAAAAGACAGCCATCAGGAAACCCAGCCCCATGGCGATGCCGGACGCCGGCACCAGGACCACGTTCGAAACCAGCGAAACCGCCGAGATCCGGTGGAAATACAGCGCCAGCAGCGGGTAGAGGAACAGCTGGGCGAAAAAACTTATCATGAACAGGCCGCCCAGCCTCACCGCCAGGCCTTCAAGCCTGTCCGGCGCCTTTAAACCGCAGGCCGCGGCAAAAGCCCGGACCCAGCCCTTAAAAATATCGTTTAAGCGCCTATCCCAGACGGCCATCCCCACCGTCAGGCCGTATGCGGCCAAAAACGACATCTGAAAACTCACGTCAAAAAGGTAGCGGGGCGCAACCGCCAGGAGGGCCAGGGCGGCCACGGTAAGGGAGTGAAAAGCGCCCACTTCACGGCGCAGGAGGAAAGCCCCCAGCCCGAAAGAAAACATCAGGTAAGCCCGCACCAGGGGCGGATCAAGCCCGGAGCTGAGCACATAGAAACCCGAACACAGCAGGGCCGCCAGGCCGGAATATTTCCTTCTTAAACCCAGCCGGGAACACAGGGCGTACAGCACCACCACCACAAAACCCACATTCGAGCCCGAGGCCACCAGCAGGTGCATGGCGCCCGAGTCCTGGAAGGCCACCTTCATCTCCGGCGAAATATTTTTCTTTTCGCCGATAACGACGCCCCCCATTACGGCGGCGGCCTCTGGCTCCAGGTTTCTTTCGAAAGTGTCCAGCACCCTGGCCCTGAACGCGCGCGCCAGCAGCAGCACCCGGCTGGCCGGCTTCACAACTTCCAGCGCGCCGGTCCTGGCCTCCGCCGCTATGCCCCGGCTGGACAGGAAATCGGCCCAGTCGAAGCCGCCGGGCGCGGCGCTGCCGGCGGGCGCGGACAGGTCGGCCAGGAACTCCACCCTGTCGCCGTAAGAAGCGCCGCCCAGCTCACGGGCGTAGACCATAAGCCCCGTACGCAGCGGTGTCCCGTAAACGCTGCCGGTATCCAGCGCGCAGCGCCAGCGGCCGCGGCTGAAAGCCGGGTACTCGCTGAGGCGCCCCTCCACCAGCGCCCCGTAGCGCGGCAGGGGAAAAGGCAGGGGCGGCGGCGGCTTTAAGAAATAGCCCCGGAAGATAAGGATGTTGGCGGCGTAGAAGAGAAGCAGGAGGAACAGCGGCCGGCGGTAATACGAAAACAGCATAAAACTGCGCTGAGAAAAGGCCGGCGCGGAGAATTAAATGTTCGTCCGGCCTTTCAGGGCGTGGCCCAGGGTAACTTCGTCCATATAATCGATGTCGCCGCCCAGCGGCACGCCGCAGGCTATGCGGGTTATTTTCTCGACGTACGGCTTGAGGCTCTGCGTAAGGTACATGGCGGTGGTCTCGCCCTCGGTATCGGGATTGGTGGCGATGATAATTTCTTTTACCCGGCCGTCGGCCGCGCGCACGCGCTCCACCAGTTCGTTGAACTTTATCTGCTCCGGCGTTATCCCCTCGGCGGGAGACACCGAACCGTGCAGCACGTGGTAAACCCCGGCAAAGCTACGGGCTTTTTCTATGGCGGCCAGGTCCTGCGGCCGCTCCACCACGCAGATCACGGAGCGGTCCCGCGCCGGCTCGGCGCACACGGAGCAGAGCCCGCCCTCGGCGTAGTTAAAACATTCCCGGCAGTAGCCGATGGATTTCTTCACCGAGCGCAGCGCCTCCACCAGGGCCTCCACCTCGGCGTTGGAGGCGCGCACCACGTACATGGCGAACCGCTCGGCCTGCTTGGGGCCCACGCCGGGGAACTTGCGAAAAACGGCGATGATCTTATCCAGTGCTTTCATAGGTCGCCCGGCGCCCGCGCCGGGGCTTATTTAAGTTTATTTATGCGCGTAATGCGGCCGTGGAATACTTTGGCCAGATGCTTCAGCTCCGGCTCCGTGCCGGCGTCCACCGTCTGCATCGTGGGAGTTTTCGAGCGCGGAGCCTGGCTTTCCTCCGGCGGCGGCGGAACGTCGCTCAGCTCCGTCTCCTCGTCCGCGGACGAGCCGTCCTCCTGCGCAGGAGCGGCCGCCGGGGCGCGGCTCACCTCCGCCGCCGGCGCGGGAGCGCTCACGGGCCGCTGCGGCACGGCGGCGCCGCGCTGTACGGCCGAAAATTCGGCAGTGATCTTTATTCTCCTGCCGGCGGCCTTTGCGAAGATCTCTTCCAGCTCCGGCAGGAACTTCTCCACCATGGGCAGTTCGAACTTATTGGCGAGGGACAGCCGCAGCGCGCCGTCCCCTTCGGAAATTATTTTCGCGGAAAGCAGCGCGTTATGGATGGCGGGCCTTTGCGAAGATACCACCCCCAGCGTCCGTCGCCAGGCGTCGGCCGGCACCGGTACCTGCGCCGCCGCCGGGGCTGCCGCCGCCGCGGGAGCCGCAACAGCGGCCGCGGCCGGAGCCGCCTGCCTTAAATTTCCCGGCCCGCTAGCCGGGAAAGGCCCGTTTTTTTTTTGCTCCGCCGCCGCGCCGTAAGGCGCCGCAGGCGCTGAACCCTCGCCGGAGGCGAGGCGGGTTTCCATGCCCTCGAGCCGTTTCACCAGGCTCTCCAGCTCCACCGGCGTCTCGATAAGGGTGAACAGGGCGATCTCGGCCGCTATGGCCAGCGCATCGGAGAATTTAATTTCCTCGATGATGACGGTAAGCTTGCGCGAAAGCCGCGCCAGCGCCGCCGGCGGCAGGTCCGCGGGCAGGCCCTTTATGGGCGCGGCTTCTTTTGAAAAGCCGTGAGCCGCCAGGAAAGCTTCCGCGAAAAGATTGCGCAGGCTGCGCAGCGCGGCCACCGGGTCGTACCCTTCGGAATTGAGCCGGTCGAAAGCGGCATGCAGGCCGGCCGCGTCGCGGTTGACCAACGCCAGCGCCAGCCCCCCCACCAGTTCGGGCCCGGGGTGGCCCAGCAGCTCGTTGAGGATATCGGTCTTAACTTCGCCGTGGCCGAAGGAGGCCGCGCGGTCGAGCATGGTCAGCGCGTCGCGCATAGCCCCGTCGGCGGCGCGCGCTATCACCTTCAGGGCCTCGGGATCGGCCTTTATTTTTTCCTTGACCGCTATTTCAGCCAGGCGCTCCGTCATGCAGGCCTCGGTCAGCGGACGGAAGCGGAAGCACTGGCTGCGGGAAAGGATGGTGGCCGGCACCTTCTGGTTCTCGGTGGTGGCCATGATGAACACCACGTGCGCCGGCGGCTCCTCCACGGTCTTGAGCAGGGCGTTGAAGGCGCCGGTGGACAGCATGTGCACTTCGTCGAGGATGTAGATCTTGTACTTGTCGCGCGAAGGCGCGAAGGCCGCCTGCTCGACTATGACGCTGCGGACCTTCTCGACCTGGGTGTTGGAGGCCGCGTCGATCTCTATCACGTCCAGGGACTTGCTCTCGGTGCTCTCCAGGCAGGAAGGGCATTTGCCGCAGGGCACGCCGTCTTTGGGCTTCTGGCAGTTGAGGGTTTTGGCCAGGATGCGCGCGATGGTGGTTTTGCCGCAGCCGCGCGGGCCGTAGAACACGTAGGAATGGGCCACCCGGCCCAGCTTGACGGCGTTGGCCAGCGTGGTTTTAATGGTTTCCTGCCCCAGCACTTCGGTAAGGTTGGTGGGGCGGTACTTGGTAGCCAGGTTTTCGTAAGACATAGATTTAGGAACTGCGCCGCGCTGCGGGACAGGAACGCCGGGGCCTTCGCAGCGCGAAGGCGGCCCGGCGTCCGGCTGGAACGGCCGCTTAGAACTTCAGGCCGGCGCCCAGGGTGATGAAGCTGTTATTCTTGTTGCCGTCGTTGAAGATCTGGTAGCTGACATTGGCCATCACCATGCTCAGGTCGATGTAGGCGCCGAACAGGTAGGCGGAGCTGTCCTTGGTGCCGCCTTTGTACTTGGTGCCGGTATAGGACACGAACGGCGTCACCATGGGCTGGCCGGGCAGGTCCAGCTTCACGTTCACGCTGGATTTGGGCATGGCGGCCAGCGCGAAGTTGAGGCCGGGCACGAAACCCTGGGGCGTCGCGTTGTCGTCGCCGTACTTGTAGCCGGTATAGGAAGCGGCGAGGTTGACCATCAGGATCTTTGCCCCGGCGAAGACCGAGCCTTCAGCCTGGCCGGTTTCAGCGTCGGTTACCAGGCCGGTCACCGTATGCATGGTGTACTTGGCCCCCGCGCCCACATCGATGCGGGTGATACCCTGGCCGCCGCGCGCGCCGCCCCGGGAACCGGGGCCGGCCAGGCGGGAGTGGCCGCCGGAGCCGGGGGTGAGGGAGAAGGTAATGTCGCCGCCGACGAACTTGTTGGAGTAGTTGTTAACTTCGGGAGTGGCGCCGAAGAAGCCGGCCACGGTGTATTTTTCGGCTTCCACGGCGGCGCGCAGCGCCAGGGTGCGGTAAGTTTTATCCAGCGCGTCCGAAGTATAAGTTGCCATAGAAGGCTCTATGGCCAGGCTCTCGGAACCTATCACCAGGTTCAGGTTCATGCCCTTGTAGCCCTTCGGGCCGGTGGTGCCGGTCAGGGTGCCGTCGAAATAGGCCGCCGCGTTAAGGCCCATGGCCGCTATCATACCCGCGCTGATAAGTAGTTTTTTCATTTTTTCTCCCGTTTATTTAAGTCGGGCCCCTGCCCGCCCTCGCCTCTAACCAAATTATGCCTCTTTTGCGGCCGCCGGCAGCGCATTGTATCCGGGGATCTACGGATGCTCGCCCGCCGCTTTGAGGTGACCGGACTTTTTCACCCTGACCGGTTCACGCCCGCGCCCCTTAAATCGAAGTATATTATACGATTTTAAGGCCCCGGGACGGCAAATAAAAAGCCCCGCGGGGGATACCCGCGGGGCTTCATGCAGCTGCAACCGCTATTTACAGACCAGCCCCGTAGGCAGCGCCTGGTCCTCGAACACGCCGTACCTGAAGTGGCTGTACGACTGTTCCACGCTGACGGTCCCTTCAACCTTAACGACCGCGCCGCCGCCTACCGTAAGGGACGCCCCGAAAGCAGTGGCGCTTGCATTCTTGCCCTTGCGCAACTGCAGCCTTGTCACAAGCCACTTCTTGGCGGTAACGTCATATTTGCACAGTACCGCGGCTTCCATTTCATACTCGTCGATGGTGATCAGCTTCATCGGATTAGTTCCGTATTTAGCCGTCCCGTTCTCCATGTCTTTATTCAGCCTGTCCAGAGATACGCTGTCGATCGTGGCGCTCGGATTATACCTCAGGATCCAGCCTTTCGCCCTCCCGACCACCTTCTTCTCTCTGGGGTAGTAGTCATTATTCTTACAGGTATCCTCGCTGAACCAGTGAGATTCCGGCACTTTGCACCTCTGCTGCCAGACAACGTTGCCATCGGCATCATAGGCGTACACGGGGACTGTATTTTTGGTCTGCACAAGCTCGATGCTGTTGAGGCACGATTCGTTGTTTGAGCAGCTGGGCGGTTCGGGAATAACCGGCTTCGGCGGTTTGTACGCCAGGGCGTCGTTATAAGCTTTTTTCAGCTTAGTCAGCGCCGCTTCTGCGGAATAGGCCCTGTCATTCAATGTCTTAAGGGCTTTCTCCGCGGCCGGCCGCGTAGCCTCCGAAGCGGCGTTGGTGGTGGCGCGCAGCGCGTCCGAACCTGTGTACGCCGCTTTTATCTTACCCCACTGCGTCGTAGCGATGGCGCGCAGGTCGTTAAGGCCCTTATTGTCCCCTTTCGGGAAGCCGGTCCATTTAGGCTGTCCGGCCTTATAGGCGGCGTCAATCCTGGCGTGGGCCTTAATACCCGCCGCTTTGATCTGCGCCGGTGTCTGGCCGGTCACGGGATCAGGATTGAGGGTGGAGATCGCCTTCGCTTTATCATAAAGGGCCTGTATCTGGGCCTGGGCGGCAGCTATCTTATCCATCTCAGCCTTGATCTTCACCTTCAGGGCGGACACGCAGGCATTGGTCTTGCATGCCGCCATGTCGGTGATATACCCGTTCACCAAGCCCTGGCTTTCTTTTATTGCGGCCAAAGCCTTGGTGCTCTCCGCCTTATAGCCGTCCATCTCCGGCTTGAGTTTCTCCGTTTTGGCTATGAGGTCCTGTACTTCCTTATCCTTGGCGGTCGCCAGCCCCATGGCCGTAGCCAAATCGCCTTTAGCGGCGTCCACGGCGACGGTGCGGTCCGCTTCGCTTATGGCGTCAGTCAGCGGCACATTAGTGTTGACCGGGTTCTCCGTCACGCCGCCGGTGGGCTTGTCGATATTGATGTTCATGGCGGCAAGCCGGGTGGTTATGGAGGAGATGGCTGTTTCTATGGAAGACAGCGCAGCCGCCTCCAGGGACGGGTCCAGAAGGCTGCCACGGGCGTCAGCCGCAACCGAAGCGTTGCGCATATCCTCGGCTAACAGGCTTTTTGAGGCCAGGTTGTCGAGGCTTTCGGGCACCGGGTTCTTGATGAGAGGAGTAGCCTTCTTCCAGCTCTCCCTCTCCGCCTTGATAGCTTCCACATCGTTGACCTTGTCCTTCTTGAAAGAATTCTTAATAAGGTCATCCGTTTTCACTTTTTCGGTTTCCGTATCGGGGATGCCTCTCCAGGTCATCGCGTTGAAGATAAGCTTGGGGTTGAGAGGCTTTACCGCGTTCAGCTGGTCCCGGAAATCCTTGATGCCGGAGTCGTTATAAGCCAGGGCATCGGGATCCAGCCGCGTAGTGGCGGCGGCTTTGGGATCGGACAGTTCCGCGTCCAGACCGGACAAGGTCTTGAAATGCGCCTTCAGGAGCTGCACGTCGGCCAGCGTCGTCGGCGCCGGCGGCATTTTCGCCAGCTCGTCATTGATGGTCTTCGCCTGCGCAAGGACCTTGCCGTAATCCAGCAGCACGGCGTCCGCGCCTTTCTTTACAAGCTTTATCTGGTCCCGGTAAACAGCGAGCCTGCTTTCGTGCAGCTTGATCTTGGCCTCCGCTAAGGGGATCAGCGTCATCTTCTGCTTGAAAGTCCTGCTCATCTGCGCCAGTTCGCCTTTTAAGGATTCGTCCACGACAACGACGGCCCCGTTCTGGGCGGTTATATATTGCGCGGGGTTGGCAACTATGGCGTCCAGCTTCTTATCGAAGGGATCGGCCTTGGTCTTCACCTCTTTTATCTTCCCGCTGCTTTCGTTTATCGAATCCGCGTACAGCCCCACGCCGCCGCTGCTCAGGGCTTCTTCGGAGTTGTTGTTTATCTTAGTGGTCAGCTGGTCCACGCCCAGGCTGGCGAACCCTGCGGCCAGGGCCTTGGTATGCGTCATCAGCTCCTTGGATTCATCGGCATTCTTGCCGGCCTTGATGGAGCCCATCATAAGGCCGAGCGCAGTATCGTATTCCTTAAACGTGTCGCGTGCGATGACCCCGAGGGTATTTACGATCTCCGCCTCGGTAGGAGGCTTGGTGGCGCCGTCGCCGTCACTGCCGTCACTGCCGCCGCCCTTGGCCAAGTATTCGTCCAGCCGCACTACGCCGCAGGGACAGCCCTTGAAATCGTCCTTCGCCCAAGAGTCGATGGTCTTCGTGTCCGAAGATCTCTTCTTCTCCGTGGAATTCGCCAGGGTGCCGCCGAAGTCGCAGATGCCGCTTATGGGAACCGGTTTGGCATCCGGATTCTTGACGGTAAGACAGACATAAGTGGGCGTGTCTTCGCCGTTGCCCATTATTTTATCGGTCCACCGGCCTAACATCTTGCCCATCGAGGTGGAGATAGCGTCCAGCCCCGCTTTGTAGAACTGCTTCTTGATATCGTACTGCAGAAAGAATTCCCATTCCAGCGCCTTGGCCTGGCGCTGTTTGGCGGCCAGCTGTTCCAGCGACTCGCCGCTGCTGGAATGCGAATTTTTATTGGTGTTCCCGGAAGCGGATTTCGCCGCCGTACCGTCGCTGCCGGCCCCGTTGCCGCCGTCGCCTTTGCCGGCGAAAACCGCGTCTGCCGCGGCCCTGTCCAGCGATCCCATGGCAGAACCGCCGGTGAAGTTCCCGGCGGATTTATCGGCCTGGGAACGGAGTTTTTCCAACGCGCTCTTGGACGCGCTGTTGGGAGTGTTGGAGGCTACGCCCTTGTAGCCGGGCATGGCCACCGGGCCCACCATGGAGCGCTTCGCCGCTTTATTGGAAGCGGACTTGGCTTCATCGATGATGGCCTTGCCGCTCAATGCGCCGGAGGTGCGGGAACCGCCCTCACCGCCGCCGGCGCTGAAGCCGCGCAGGCCGGCCTGCATCCTGGGAATTACCGTAGGCGCACCGGCCGACTGGGCGGCCGCGGAAAAAGCGGCGCGGCCGGAATCCTTCATGGCGTCGCGCATGCTGCTCATGTCGGGCGGCGGCGCGGCCATAACCGGCGCCTGAGCCGGCTGCGCGCCCAAGATCAGAGAGGCGGGGTCCCTGGAACTCAGCGGGGTGATAACTTCTCCGGAGCCGTCCGCGGAGCCCTGGCTGAGCGCGTTTATGCCGGGCTCGTACAGGCTGGAGATCGCCGAACCTTCGCGCGAGCCGAAGCCCGGGGCGAGCAGGTTATCGGCTGAAGGCTTAGACATGACGTATTCAGCCACGGGCGCCATGACCAGCACGCTCAGGCCTACGCCCACGAAAGCCATATCTTTGCGGGAAAGGTTTTTCAGCCTTTCCATTATCCCGCCGGCGGCACGGGAGAGCATCGGCGTTCTGCCGAAGAGGGAAGTCTTCTTGAATGGCGCGCCACCCCTGATCACCGGTGCGCCGCCCTTATTCTCGTCCTCGTTATTATAGAGGTTCATAACCGCCTCCAGAAACTGAATTTAAATTCCCTAGATAAAACGCCAGAAACTGAGCTGAAAACAACGCCGGGCTTTCTCATGCTCTCTCAAATTATACTATACCGCATGCCCGGTACGCCTCCAAGTGTCGTTGGACCTTGTATCTTCTGGGCCTTTGGGCCCAACCGCACGCGCCGTGTACGCTCCATAAAAAACCCGCGGTCAAAAGCCGGAACCGCGCCCGCTTACGCGGGCTGGAAAGACGCCCATGCCGCAACTCCGCTGAAGACTGACGCTGAAGAAAAAATACTGCACAGGCACCTCTCCGCTATGGCTTTAAACTACGGGCTAAGATGAACCGCAAATTACGAGAACCAGCTGCCTATCATCCGGCTGCCCGGGTTGTCGGTCAGCGACAGCGCCAGGACTACTACCGCGCACACGGCGGCGATTATAGTGCCGATGGGCGGGAACCAGGCCAGGATGGCGGCGGCCACCGTAAGAACTATTATCACTATCGCCAGGACCCAGCCCCAGAAACATTCCCCGAAGCCGCAGTCCAGCTTCATGTCGTCGTATTGGCCGCAGTTCAGATCGATCGGGGTGCCGTTGTAACCCGTAGAGCACTTCGCATTATCGCAGTCCGTCTGCGCCGCGTCGGCCTTCAGGCAAAGCTGCTTCATCGTTTCAGCGTCATTGTTCCAGTTATTTATGGTCGAGTCGCTGCTGCAGCAGTCAGGCGGATCCTGAACCCTGTCTTTCATCGCCTCGTTCTTCTCCGCCAGGGCCTGCACCTTCTCCGCGTACGCGGCCTGCACTTCGGTGCACCTGGTATCGTATGTCAGCAGGCCGTCCAGGGTGCCCATAAGGCCCTCGGCAAAAGCGTTATCGGGAACCGCCGGGACAATAACATCGCCCACCGACAGGGAGTCCATTTCCACGGTGTTGCCGTCGTAAGGCGCGCCGCCGGTAACTTCCGCGTATTCCGGGGAATGCGAGCGGAAGGCCATGTTCGCGGCCGTAAAAGTGCGCGTCAGCTGGAACATGCCGCCCCTGTTGCCCGACCTGAACAGCCCTGAATTCGAGGACCGGGCGGTCTTGCGGCCCATACTTTTCCAGGCAAAACCTGAAACCCGCCCCATTTTGCTTTTAAGGTTTTTAGGAGCTCCGGGAGCAGGCACGTTTTCCGCGGCCTGGTTCATAACCTGGTTATACACGCCGTTAGTCCTGTTCGCGGCGCCGCCGGGACCGCCCAGCACCGCGCGGTTGGCGAAAGGTCCCGCCGCGCCGCCCATGCGGTCACCCAGGTTCTCGCCCATAAGATCGCCATACACGCCGTCCGCGCCGCCGGAGCCGGGCCCCCCGGCCAGGTTCACGCCGTCCGCGCCCTCGCCCCTGGCGCGGTCCTCGGCGTTGACGGAGCCTTTCACATTATTCGGCCCCGCGGCCTTGGTCCCGGGCTGGTCCTTTATGACCGCCGGGCCCAGCAGGTCCTTGCCGCCGCGCAGCATGGCCATGGTGGAAGTGGTGCCGGCCGGAGGCAGCGGGGCGTTAGCCGCACGCAGGAACCTTTCCCAGAAGGAAGCTTTGGCGCCCCCGTCCGCGGCGCGAAGATTGGCCGCCGCCAGCATGTCCGGGGCCGGGGCCTGCGACGCGGCGTCGAGGCCTACCGCGTGCAGCGCCGCCGCCACTGCGGGGAAGGACATAATGGAATTGATCCTCTCTTCCGAAACAAGGAAAGGCAATGAAACCAGGCCGGCTACCATCAGGACCGCCACGAATTTGCCGCGGCCGGTGAAAAGCAGCAGCAGGAGGGCCAAAGCCGACTTGCGCTTATTGCGTTCCAGAAATTGACTGCCCATATCGATGCCTCCTCAAAGCCGCCGCGAAACTGCGGCGGCCGCCGCACCCCGGCGCCCTATTTGCCCCCGATGCCCCCGAACAGGGAACCTATCATGGTTATTATGCCGGCGGATTTCACGAACCAGTCGCTCTTCACAGACATCGCCTTGCTTACTTTCCCTCCAGCCAGAACGTCGGCGGCGGCGCCCGCGGCCAGCACGGCTCCGATGGTGTATACGGCGCCCATCAAGCCCTGTTTGTGCTTCGTCATGAGCGTTACGGCAAGGACCGCGGCGTAAACCGCCGCGAGAGCCGCGCAAGCGGCCACTACATAGCCGATGATCTCGACTATCAGGCCGATGGTGGCCACCCACGTGGCCGAGCTCTCCTTCATCTTCTTGCCCCACTTGATCAGCTGGCCGCCCACGAGGGACAGGCCGATGGAAATGCCTATCCACATCAGGGCGTCGCTGGCGCATTTCGTCTGCTCCTCGTTGTAGTCATCTGAGCAGCCTTTAATGCATTCGATCGTATAGGCGGGGTCGCACTTGCCGGGACATTTGGTCCTGTCAATCTTATACTCGTTGGCGTTATATGTTCCCAATTCGCCGCTGCCGCCCACATTGCCTTTGAGATTGTCTATCACGCTCGCGGACTGGATCATGTCGCCCGTGCCGGTTCCTTCCTCCAGGCCGCCCTGGCCGGTTTCGCCTACCCACGCGGAATTCTGCGTGGCGGCGGCCAAGTCGGCGTTGGTGCCGCTATACGAGCCCTGCCTTGTAGCGGTAAACCGCAGGTTGCGCATGGCCCCGGTGGTATTGCTGGAAAACTTACTGGTCTTGTTGTTGCTGTTGGACATCACGGCCTTGGAACCGCTCCGCATGGACAGCAGCTTGCCTTTGCGCTCCTGGAATTGCGGCATAGCTTTGAAGCCGGCGCCCACATTGTTGGACATGGCCAGCTTCTGGCTCATACCGCCGCCCATTTTGCCGCCGGAGAGCTTACCCGATCCGCCGCCCAGGGAGGTGGAAAGCGAACCGGCGCCGGCCCCCGCCAGCAGCCCGCCCGCGGCCGCGTCCGACTCGGCCTGCGCGTCCGCCGCCCCGGCAGCCGCCAGGTCATCGGGGCTGCCCGCCGCCGCCGAGGCGCCCGCGGCCTTGGCCGCCTTGTCGGCGGCCGCTTTTTTAGCCTTCGCAGATTCCTCGTCCAGAGAAAGTCCCGAACCCTTGTTCTTGTCGGTGAACATGGCCAGCGAAGACCCCTGGTTGGCGGCCTGGCTCCTCAGTATGGCCGGAACGTATTCGGCTTCGGGAGCCTCCGCGGCAACCTTGCCCGAACTTAAAGAGCCGTGCACCGTAGCGGCCGGCTTGGGCGCATTGCCGATCACGTAAGCCCCGCCGCCCACGGCGACGGCCGCCACCACCAGGACGGTGCTCATATGCCCGGCTATGAAAGCGCCGATGCCGGCGGAGCCGGCGCTGCCGGCGGAAGAAGAAGCCGCGACCTCGATAGCCGCGTGCGCCCCTGACCCGGAACTCGAGCCAAAGCCGCGCAGCCAGCCGAGAATGCCGCCCTTCTTCTCTTTTCTACCCTTGATATTTATTTCCGGCAGATTGTCTTTCATAATATCTCCCTCATACGCCCGAACAAAAGACTTTCAGCTCCAGCCTGCCAATTACATGCCCTTCGTAATGCTGCCCAGGATGTCCCCAATCTGGAAGCCGCCGAAACCCTTGGTGGCGTTGCCCAGGCCCTGTGTAAACTTAGCGCCGCCACCGTTAACGGTGGAGCCTTTCGGGTACTTATCGGACATATTCTGCCCGCACTGGCCTATGCATTTCATGAAGGAGTCGAGGATAGCGACGGAAAGCAAGGCTCCCGCCGCTATATACATGCCGCCCATCATGCTTTGGCCGGCATACTCCCCCTCTTTGGAATAAGGAGCATCGCCGACGCCCTTGAATATCTTTATGGCGTTCTTGAAAGCCTTGACCATATAGATGATCGCGGTCACAAGCGCGGCTAAAGCAAGGACCATTACGGCGTACTGCATGAACATGGAACCTTTGGCTACTTTAGCCAGCTGTTCCAGGCCCTTCAGCGCCAGCAGCATTGCGCCGCCCAGAAGCATGGCGTTGAAGAAATCACTCTCCGCTTTTTTCCAGGGGCTGACATCTTTCGACGTAGTTGCCTCGGGGACCGGCACTTCGCTGTTGTTGTCGTTAATGCTGGGGTCGTTAGCCTTCAGCCCCGAACCGTTGGAAATGCCCGCGCCGCCCATCCCGAGGCCCGCGTCGCCGCCAGCGACATCGCCGCCCGCGGTGGTTTCACCGTTGAAAGCCTCCATCGCCGTGGTGCGCATCGAACTGGCGCCGTCCGAACGGGAAGCGTTCAAGCCCAAATTACGGGCGAACTTGGCCTGCGCGTGAGCGCCCCTCCGGTTCATATTGGGGACCGCGTACTTCGGAGAGCCTTTTACCCTGGCCGCCATCGAACCGCCCATGGCGGAAGTCCTGCCGTCATTGCCCTGGCCGGCCGGCGCCCTGTACATGGAAGCGAACTGGCCGCCTATGCCGCCGGAAAGCCCGCCGCCGTTCTGCATGCGCGGCATGGCGGAAGAAGAAGAACCGCCGCCCTTGCTGCCGCCGAAACCGGGAGTAGCGCGCAGCTTTGCGCCGCCGGCATCGGGAGCGCCGGCCGCCGCGGCAGGAGCGTCGGCCGCGGGAGCGTCCGCTGAAGCGTTGGCGGGAGCGTCAGCCGCGGCATCCGCGGGTTTGCTGTCACCGCCCGCCTCTGAAGCCAGGCCGCCCAGGCCGTCCTTTTTTGCCTGGTCCCTGAAAATATCAAGCGTGGAAGCGGAAGCCGAGGAGCGGTCCCTGGACTGTTCCCGGTTGATGCTGGCCGCGGCCGATTCTTCCTCGTAATAACTGTTCTGGAAGAGTTCCGGCGAGTAGACCGGCTTCGAGCCCGCGCCGACGAAGTTGTAGACAACTCCGACCCCGGCCGCGATGGTGGCGCCGCCCAGCACCATGCCAACTATTCCGGCTTTGGTGGCGAACAGGCCGCCGGCGGTACCCAGCCCGGAAGAAGCGCCGCCGCCCATGGTGGACGCGCCGCCCCGGAAAAGTCCTGAAAGCGCGGACCAGAAGCCGCCCTTTTCTTCTTTTTTGCCATTATAGTCGTTCATAACATCCTCCTGCCGCCTGATTTCAACGCAAACCGCCTAGCCGCCTATACCGCCGAAAACCATACCCAGCATAGCCTGCATCAGCATCTTAATAAACATCTGTTTCAATTCTTCATTCGAATCTTTTTTAGCGCTCGTGTCCTCTTTAGGGGGAGTCGGGGGCGTGATCTTGCTCTTGTTAAGACTGGGATCGTTGGTCTTGAGGTTGCCGGTGGCCTGCCCGTCTTCAATACCCGAAACCTCCGAGGCGCCCTGGCGGGCGGTGCTCTTCAGGTCGGCCGCGGCGCTGCCTTTTCCGCTGCCTCCGAAGGGGTTGCCGGCGTCGCCGCGGGCGGAGGCAAGATTGTCGGCCCTGGCGGCCTGCTTGCTCTGCGCGAGAGTATTATTGAGCATGGCATTGACCGTGCCCCTTTTATCCTGGGCCGGGGCGGCGGCGGCCTTTTTAAAATCGGCGCCCAGGGAAGAGGCGAATTCCGCTTTTTCATTGCCGCTGCCGAAAAACTTGCCGTGCGTGCTGCCCGCGGAACCGGCGGTCTGGGAATTGCCGCCGCCGCTGCCGATGGACGCCACCCTGTTGAGCTTCGCGCCTAAATTCGAGGAAGACGGCGCCGAACCGCCGCCGGAATCGCCATAGCCGCCGGAGGAAGACGGCGCGGAGCCGGCTTCAGCGGAGGCGGCGGCGGAAGCCTCGGCAGGAGCCTCTTCCGCGGAACCGGACTGGAACAGGGAGGAAAGGATCGATTCGCCGGAAGTGGCGGGATTGTTTATCATCTCGCCGCTGAGCGCGGCGCCGGGCGCCCCGCCTTCCAGCGAGACTTCGCTGCCCAGGGAGGAGATATCGGCCACCTTTGATTTGAAAGGATTGCCGGCGGATACTGAAGACGACATGGAAGAATTGTTCATGAGCGGCATGGAAACCCACACCCCGAGGATGATGACCGCCACGGTACCGCCCACCACGTACTGTATCGGTTTGTTCTTTTTTCTGGTGTTCAGTTTTATCATAACCCCGCCCGTTCTTCCGTTTTTCCCCGTCCGCCGGCCACAAAAAGAAAACTTAACTTTCCCTGACACAGTCCCGGCGGACGTTCAGGGCAAAGCTGCTTTTACGGTGATGTTATAGCAGACAAAAGTTGACTTGTCAAGGGCCCGCGCACCGTAAACACCCGCCGCTGCCCCGCGGTTCAAAGAGCAGGACACGTAGATCCGTCCGGCATTTTGCAGGTGCCTTCACCGCGCGGGGTGAGTTTGCCGTCCGCTCCTACGGTATAAGACTGCGTATAATCGGCGTAATGCTGTGATTTCTCGGTATTACCGGTTGCATACTCGCCCCTGTAAGTCGCCACCCACTCCTCGCCTTCTTTGTGGTAATCGATCTGGCTGTCCCTGGCTACGAACTCATACCCCCCCTCGCTCTCCAGCTGGCAAGGCGTCTTGCAATAGTAACCGGTGTCCTGCGAATTCGGGTCCCACGGAGCCTCGGCGGCCCTTTTAATGTCGGCAGGCGGCTCCTCATACTTGATGTTCGCGCTGGGGGTTTCTTCCCCTCCCCCGCCGCCTTTCCCGTTGAACAGGGAAGAGGCTTTCTCGGTCATACCCTTGGTCAGTTCGGCGCCAAGCCCATCAGTAAGGCTTTTTTCCTTGTCTTTGCCTTCCTCGTCCACCGGCTTAGGCACGTTGGCCGCGGGCGCTGATTTTCCGGATATATCGGAAGTCTTCAGATTTTTCAGCTCCCCGCTCTTTATCGTATCAAGCCCCACGAGGCCGCCGCTGTAAGCCATGTTGCCGCCGCTGGCTTTATTCCGGCTGCCGCCGCCGGTAGTGCCTACGCCGAAACTCTTGTCCCAGGAGGTCTTGGCCGTCATGGCGGAACCGCTGCGCAGGCCGGTGTTCAACATGGCCTGGGCGCCGCGCAGCGAGCCCAACACCCCGCCCTCCTTGCCCGATACGGCGGAACCGGACGCGCTGCCGGCAGTAACCTTGGCGTGCTCCCTGGCGGAACCCGCCTCGAACCCGGACCTGGCGCCGGAAGAATTAGACGACCCGCCTCCGGCAATACCGCCGCCCCCGCCGCCGGCCATCCGGGGAACTACGCTGGGCGGCCCCGAAGGGGCGCGCGCGGAAGCGCTGTTGCGGGGCGCCGCGTCGGCGGCGGCGGGATTATTATTGGCCATCCAGCTATCCATATCCAGGCCGGCCGCCTGCTTTTCCAGGAACTTGTCCAGCCTTATCTGATGTATATTCCTTCCGGGCTTTTCCTCTACCAGGCCGAGGGCCTTGAAGAACGGCGCCAGGCTGCTGCGCGCTATGGAACCGTATTGAAAATTACCATTCTTCGATTTTGTGAGGTCGTTGGAGCCCTGGATTATAAAAAACAGGAAAACGCCGCCGCCAATCAATAAGAAAGCCAGGATAGAAACGATGAAGGTTTTCTTCCTGCCGTTCGAGTTATCAGCCATATAGCCCCCAGGGCAACATAAAAACTTACCTGTCTTCCACCCTTCCCCTGAGCGGGGAAACTGGAAAAGCAGGCGAACCTACAGTTAGAGTCTAGCAGACGAAACCGGAATTTTCAAGGGCCCCGGCCGAAATGTTTTCAGCGTCCCGCTAAGCGGCCGGCAGCGCCTTGTGCTTTTCAACTATCAGCGCGGCCAGCGCGTCTATGCGGGCCAGGTCGGCGGCGGCGGGCAGCCCCTTTACCAGCACCGGGCTGAGCACTTCGGCCTTAAGGTTGGGGGTAAGGCCGGCGATGGTTTCCACCGCGCGGCCGCCCCAGCCGAAAGAGCCTATCACCGAAACGAATTTAGCCTTGGGCCGGAGCAAATTCGCCAGGCAGGCGGCGTACATAACCCTGGGATGCGGGCCGGTCAGCACCGTGGGCGTTCCTATAACTATAGTGGCCGCGTCCACCAGCGCCATGGCCACCCGCCCCTCGTCGAAATGGTCGAGGTTGAGCTTCTCCACGGCCACGCCGGCCTCCTGCAGCCGGCTCACCAGCCGGTTCACCAGCACATAGGTGCTGCCGTGCATGGAGATATAGGCGACCACGGCTTTATTGCCGGGCGCGCTCACCGCCCAATCCTTATATATATCCAGTATGAATTTCACGTTCTTGTGCACCGGGCCGTGGCTGGGCATTATAAAGGAGATATCATATTTAGCCAGCTTCTCCAGGTGACCTTTTATATTCGAGCGGAACGGCATCATTATTTCCGCGTAGTAGCGCTTCATTGGCCCGTAGACCATGTGTTCTTCGGAGAAGAGTTCGCTGACGGCCAGGTGCGAGCCGAAAAAGTCGCAGGAGAACAGGCATTTCTCCTCGCGCAAATAAGTGCACATGGTCTCGGGCCAGTGCACCCAGGGCGTGTAGATGAATTCCAGCGTCTTGCCGCCCAGCTGCAGCGTTTCCCCGTCCTTGACCTCGATGAACTTCTCCGCCGGGAGATGCAAATGCGACATCAAAAATTCTTTACATTTGGGATTGGTCACTACCAGGGCTTCGGGGTAGCGCGCCAGCACCAGCGGGATGGAGCCGGAATGGTCCTGCTCGGCGTGATGGGAAACGATATAGTCTATTTTTTTCTCATCCTTGAGATAGTTAAAAAGGATCTCCGCTTTTTCCGGGTCGGCGGAATCCAGCAGCGCGGTCTTCTCCGTGCCTTTAACCAGGTAAGCGTTGTAGCTGGTGCCCTCTGGCAGCGGGATGAGCGAGTCGAACAGGCGCCTGTTGAAATGGTTGACGCGCAGCGAATAAACGCCTTCGGTTATCTTTACGGGTTTCATTCTGCCTCCATGGCCTGCGAACGGCCTGATATTATTTTGCGGATACCGAAAAAAAACGCGTCCTGTTCCTGTTTCAGGGCAGCGCCTCCAGCACCTGCCGGGCGAAATCCGACAGCGTGGCGTCGCGGGCGCCCATCACGGCTATGATGTCGCCGGGGCGCGCCTGCCCGGCCAGCGCGCCGGGGATCTGCCCCCGGTCGGCGAAGAACAGGGCCCTGCGCCCGGCGGCGGCTACCGCGCCGGTGATATCCTTAGAGGAAATATCCTTGGCGGCGGTGCCGCCGGCATAATAAATTTCCGGCATCACCAGGGTATCCTCCCCGGCCAGCCCGGCGACGAAAGCCTGTATCAGTTCGGCCCTGAGGTGCCGCGTAGGCGCGAAGCCGTGCGGCTGGTAGACCGCGAATACGCGCCCGCCCCCGGCCAGCCGCAAAGCCTTTAAAACGGCGCTGACCTTGGCGGGATTATGCGCAAAATCGTCCACCACCTTCACGCCGTTCTTTTCCCCCACCAGCCGGAACCGGCGCTCCACGCCGCGGAAGTTCGCCAGGCCGGCGCGCGCCGCCTCCGGCGCGGCGCCGTAAAGGGCGGCCGCGGCGCAGGCTGCCAGCGCGTTCTCTATATTGTAAAGCCCCGGCGCGGGAACCACGAATTCCAGCCCGTTGAGGAGAAAGCGGGACAGGAAGGGTTCCAGCCGCACGTTCTCCACTTTCCACCCGCCGGCGTCGAAGCCGAAAGCCGGCGCCGCGGGCAGCAGCGCGCGGGCCGCGGCGTCGTCGGCGTTGACCAGCACGCGGCCGCAATGCCCGGCGAATTCCAGGAAAATTTTATTCAGTTCCGGCAGTTCCTTGTGATCTTTGCTGATGTTGAGCAGCACGCCGGTCTTCGGTTTATACCTTACTATGCTGCCGTCGGACTCGTCCGCCTCTACCACCAGGATATTACCTTTGCCGCGGAAAGCGTTGCCGATGAGGCCGCGCTCCTGCAGCTGCACCAGCGCGCCGCCGGTTATGATGGAAGGCCCCAGGCCCGCCGCATCCAGCACGGCGAACAGCATGGCCGCCGCCGTGGACTTGCCGCTGGTGCCGGCCACCACTATGGAATCGAACCGGTCCACCTGCCCGGCCAGCAGTTCGGAGCGGTGGCTTATCTTAACGCCCAGTTCTTTGGCCCGCAGCACTTCCGGGTTGGAATCCTCTATAGCCGTGGACAGCGCCAGCTCCGCCGTGGCCGCGTTCACGCCGGAACCGTCCTGCGGATAAATTTTAACGCCCAGCGCCTCCAGCGCCGCCCTCACGCGGGTATTGCGCCCGCGGTCAAAATCCCGGTCGGAGCCGCTGACGGACCGGCCCTCCATGGCCGCTATCTGGGCCAGCGCGCTCATGCCTACCCCGCCTATGCCTGAAAAATGTATAGTCTTTCGCACAATACTTACATGATAGGAAATTATTGATAGTTATGCACAAAGGGGCCAACCGGCCGCTTAATTTGGTAATATAATTATCAGGAAACAGGGAACATGGACTGCAAAAAAAGCTCCAATCTGAAAGCCTGCACTTGCACTTACGAGCCCTGCGCGCGCAAAGGCTTGTGCTGCGACTGCGTGGCCTACCACAGGGCCAACGGGGAACTCCCCGGCTGCTATTTCACGCCTGAAGCGGAACGTTCCTACGACCGCTCGATAGCAAACTTTATCCGCACGAGGAAAAACTGATGAAAAAAATAATTTCCACCGACAAAGCCCCCGCCGCCATAGGCCCCTACTCCCAGGCCGTAGAAACCGGCGGCCTGCTCTTCATTTCCGGGCAGTTGCCCATAGACCCCGCCACCGGCGTCATGGCCCCGGATATAAAAACCCAGACCGAAGCCGCCATCAGGAACCTGCAGGGCATCCTGGCCGCGGCCGGCCTGGGGCTCGAGCACATAGTGAAAACCACCGTCTTCATGGCGGACCTCGGGCAGTTCGCCCAGATGAACGAGGTTTACGCTAAATTTTTCCCGGCCAATGCCCCGGCCCGGGCCACGGTGGAAGTCAAAGCCCTGCCCAAGGCCGCGCTGGTGGAGATAGAGGCGGTGGCGGCGCGTTGAGCGGGCCGGCGATCAAAAAACTATGCACCCATTTTTAGAAAAAGAACAAACCGGCATCCTGTTCCCGCTTTTCTCCATGCGCTCGCGCAAGGACTGGGGCATCGGCGACACCCGCTCGATGGTACTCTGGTTCGACGTGATGAAAGCCCTGAACCTGGACCTGCTGCAGGTGCTGCCCCTCAACGAAATGCCCCCCGGCGTGTCCTGCCCCTACACCGCCCTGAGCGCCTTCGCGCTGGACCCCATCTACATAGCTGTGGAAGAGCTGCCGGAGCTCAGGGAATTCACGGACCTTGCCCAGGAAATAAATTCCCGCCGCTTCCGCGCCGCCATCAAGCGCCTGCACATTTCCAAAGCCGTGCTGTACGACGAAGTGCGCCACCTCAAATTCTCCATACTGTGGAAGATCTACGCCCGCTTCCACGAGCAGCACATCCTTAAAGATTCGCCCCTGGCCGGGGAATTCCGCGCCTTCTGCCAGGCCAACGCGGCCTGGCTGGAAGATTATGCGCTGTTCCGCCGCCTCAAAGACACCCGCACCTGGGCTTCCTGGACGCACTGGGAGGAGCCGCTGAAGCGCCGCGAGCCGCAGGCCCTTAAAGAGCTGCACCAGCGCGAAGAGAACCAGGTGATATTCTTCAAATACCTGCAGTGGACCATCCACCGGCAGTGGGCGGCCGCGCGCGCGCGCGCCGCCGAGCTCGGCATAAAGATACTCGGGGACCTGCCCTTCATGGTCAACCAGGAGAGCTCCGACGTCTGGGCCCGCCAGGCCGAATTCGACATCCACCGCGAGGTAGGCGCCCCGCCCGACGCGTTCAGCGAAACCGGCCAGCGCTGGGGCCTGCCCGCCTATAACTGGGGCGCGGTGGAGCACAACGGTTTTGAATGGTGGCGCACCAAGGTAAAAAAAGCTTCCGAGTTCTACGACCTGTTCCGCGTTGACCACATGGTGGGCTTCTTCCGCACCTGGGTGATACCACACGACGTGTCTCAGAAGCCGGATTTCGACATCAAGGACGAAGCCGGCCAGCGCTCGCGCGGGAAAAGGTTCCTCGAAGCCGTAGCCGGCGCCAGCCCCATGCTGCCGGTGGCCGAAGACCTCGGCCTGATACCGCCCTATGTGGGCGAAGTGCTCTCCGAACTCAATATCCCGGGCTACAAGATCATGCGCTGGGAGAAGGCCAAGGACGGCAATTACACTTCCCCGGAGAACTACCCCCTGGTCTCGCTGGCCACCTCCTCCACGCACGACAGCGAGCCGCTGGCCGACTGGTGGGACACGGTGGACCCGGTGGAGAAAAAACTTTTTTGGAAGATGGTCTCGGGCGAAACCGGCAAGCCGCCGGCTTTCTCGAAAGCGCTGGACAAGATCCTGGCCTCGCTGCTCAACGCGGCCTCGCGGATAATCATATTGCCCATCCAGGACATCGTCGGGTCCAAGGACCGCGTCAACGTGCCCGGCACGCTGGGCGACCACAACTGGACCTACCGCTTCCCCGACGCGGCGGAGACTTTCCTGAAGAAGAACGCGAAGATGGCCGCCGCCTTCGCCGCCCTGGTAAAAGAGAGGCGCAAGTGAACGCCGCGGCGCCGCGCGCCCTGGCCGCCCTGGCGGCGCTGCTGCTGCTGGCGGGCTGCTCGCTCAACCGCACCGCGGCGCGCGTCACCTCCGGCGTGATAGACCGCGGCCTGCCGGCGGTCTTCAGCCAGACGGACCCCCAATACGTCAAGGAAGCGCTGCCCGCCAATCTGCAGCTGATGGAGATCCTGCTGAAAAGCGACCCCGCCAACAAGGCACTGCTGGTCAACGCCGCGCAGGGCTTCTGCGGCTACGCGCTGATGTTCCTGGAGGACGAAACCGACCAGCGGGCCTCGGTCTTCTACGCCAAGGGCGAAGCTTACGCCCTGCGCGCGCTGAAAGGCGCCACGGCGGAAACGGCAAAAAAAAGCGACGTGCCGGCGCTGTTCTGGCAGTCCTTCTGCAAAGCCTCCTACATAAATCTCAACCGCGACAAGCCCGAGGCGGTGGCGGAGCTGCCGGCCATAGAACCCGCGGCCCAAAAGCTGCTGCAGCTGGACGCCGGCTATTACTACAACGGCGCCGAAACCCTGCTGGGAGCCTACTATTCCCTGAGGCCGCGCATGTTCGGCGGGGACCCGGACAAGGCCCGCGCGCATTTCGAGCTGGCCCTCAAAGGCCCCGGGGAGAACTTCCTGCTCAACCGCTTCCTGTACGCCAAGCTGGGCGCCGTGGCCGCGCAGGACCAGGAACTTTTCGAGAAGCTTTTGAACGAAGTTCTGGCCGCGGAACCCCGGGAAGGCGACACCAGCCTGCCCGACGCCGTGGCCAGGCTTAAGGCAAAAAAATTACTGGAGAAAAAAGATGAACTGTTCTAAAAAACTCACCGCGGCCTGCTGCCTGCTGCTGGCGCTGGGCGCCGCGGCCGCGCAGGCGCAGACCGTCATCAAGTTAGCCACGCTGGCGCCCGACGGCTCCACCTGGGTGAAAGCCGCGCGCCAGTTCACCGCGGATGTTTCCGCGAAGACCGGCGACCGCGTGAAGTTCAAGATCTACGCCGGCGGCGTTTCGGGCGACGAGAAGGACGTGGTGCGCAAGATCCGCCTGGGGCAGTTGCAGGCGGGCGGCTTCACCGGCGTAGGTATAGGAGAAATAGCCCCCGAGGCGCGCCTGCTGGATACGCCTTTCTTTTTCAAGAACGCCAAAGAGATAGACCACGTCTACAAGACCTTCGACGCCGACTTCCGGAAATATTTCGACCAGCGCGGCTATGTGCTGCTGGGCTGGGCCGAAGTGGGCAATGTGAACATTTTCTCCAACATCCCGGTGACCAAGCCGGAGGACCTGCGCAGCGTGAAAATGTGGCTGTGGGAAGGCGACCCCATCGCCGAAGCCATGTTCGCCGCGCTCAAGACCAAACCCATCCCGCTGTCCGTCACCGACGTAATGACCTCGCTGCAGACCGGCATGATCAACGGCATCTACGGCTCCCCCCTGTCCGTCATCGCGCTGCAGTGGTTCACCCGCATGAAATACGTTTTCTCGCTGCCCATCACCAACGCCTCGGGCGCGGTGCTGCTTTCCAAGAAGGCCTTCGACGCGCTGTCGAAGGGGGACCAGAAGATCCTGCTGGAGCTGAGCGACAAATATTTCAAGGAGCTGACGCTGCAGAGCCGCAAGGACAATGAGCAGTCCCTGACGGTCCTGAAAGCCAAGAAACTCATATTCACCGACCCGGCCAGCCCGGCCGTGACCGCCGAGTTCGAGAAAGCCGGCGACACCGCCCGGCGCGCGCTGGCGGGCAAGATGTACCCCAAAGAGCTGCTGGACCGGGTGGAAGCCGCGCTCAAAGCCTTCCGCGCCGGCAAGAAGAACTGATCCGGGCACGGCGATGATGTCCGCCGCCCCGGCCGCCGGGGGAACCGTCCGCAAGGACTGATGACCTCTACCCTTAAGGTAGGGGTCATTTTTATGGAGGAAACGTGGAACCCGACAAAACGCCTTTTATAGCCGGCGCGCTGATCTTCACCGCCAGCCTGCTGAGCCTGAAGCTGGGACTGTCCGTGGCCGTATTTGAAATACTGCTGGGGCTGGCGGCAGGCAACCTGGGACTGGCGCCGGCGGACTGGATGGTTTACATCGCCGGTTTCGGCGGCATTGTGCTGACCTTCCTGGCCGGGGCCGAAGTGGACGGCAAGCTGCTCAAGGATAATTTCAGGCAGGCCGCGCTGCTCAGCTTTTTCTCTTTTTTCGCGCCGCTGGCGGCGGGGTTCCTTTTCTGCCGCTATGCGGCGGGCTGGAACTTTTCCGCTGCGGCCATCGGCGGCATAGCCCTGTCGGAAACTTCGCTGGCGGTAGTCTATTCGGTGCTGGCCGAAACGGGCCGCTCAGGCTCTAAGACCGGCAGGCTGCTGATGGCCTGCACCTTCCTCACCAATACGCTGACCGCGCTGACGCTCAGCGCCGCTTTCCTGAGGCCGAACCTTTACACGCTGGTCTTCCTGGCGGCGGCCGGGGGCTTCCTGGTTTTCGCCCGGCGCTGGGCCGGCGGCATCCTGCGCCACCCGGCGCTCTCCGGCAAGGTGGTGGAGCCGGAAATAAAATTTATTTTCCTCATGCTGCTGGCTTTCATCTATCTGGCCGAACTGGGCGCCAGCCAGGCCATGCTGCCGGCCTTTATCTTCGGGCTGCTGCTGAGCGGGCATTTCAGGGCGGGCGCGCCGGCCGCGCCGGTAAAGCACCGGCTGCGCACCGTGGCCTACGCTTTTATAACGCCGCTGTTCTTTATCGTGGCGGGGATGAAAGTTTCGCTGCCGGCGCTGCGGGGCGCGGCGGGTCTGTTCGCGGCCCTGTTCGCCTTGAGGCAGGCGGCCAAGTTCGCCGGCGTGTATTTTTTCGCGCGGAAATTCTTCCCGCGCAACAAGGGTTACTTTACGCTGCTGATGTCCACGGGGCTGACCTTCGGCCTGATGGCTGCCCTGTTCGGGCTCAAGGCCGGCTGCCTGGACGCCGCGCAGTACTCGGTGCTGACCGGCGTGCTCATAGCCAGCGCGGTGCTGCCCACCTTCGCGGCCCAGCGCTGGTTCCCGCCGGCGGAAGAAGAAGACCTTATTTAGGCAACGGCTTCAGAACAGGCCGGTAATATTCCCGTCGGCGTCTATGTCGATGGTTTCAGAGGCCGGGTGCTCGGGCAGGCCGGGCATGCGCATTATCTCGCCGGTGATGGGGATAAGGAAACCCGCCCCGGCCGCTATCTCTATCTCGCGCACGGTGACAACGAAATCCTTGGGCCGCCCGATCAGGTCCGGGTTATCGGACAGCGACTTCTGTGTTTTGGCGATGCAGACCGGCAGCTTGTCCAGCCCCAGCTTATAGATCTTTTCCAGGTCCTTGCGGGCCTTGGCGGTATAATCGATATGCCTGGCCCCGTACATCTTGCCGGCTATGGTCTCTATTTTCTTTTCCACCGGCCATTCCCATTCGTAAATGGGTTTGAAGCCGGTACAGCAATCGGCCGCCTTCACCACCAGCCGGGCCAGCTCTTCGGCCCCGGCGCCGCCGGCGCCCCAGACGTCGGCCACCGCCGCCGGCACGCCCAGCTCGCGGCATTTCTCCAGCACCGCGGCCAGCTCCTCCGGCGTGTCGCCGGTAAATCTGTTCACCGCCACCACGGGCGAGAGCCGGAACTGCTTCATGTTCTCTATGTGCTTTTCCAGGTTCTCCAGCCCCTTGCGCACTTTTTCCACGTCGGGCTTAGCCAGCTCCTTGAGGTCGGCGCCGCCGTGGTACTTGAGCGCGCGCACGGTGGCCACCAGCACGGCCGCGCTGGGCGACAGGCCGGCGTAGCGGCACTTGATGTCCAGGAACTTCTCGGCGCCCAGCTCAAAAGCGAACCCGGCCTCGGTCACCGCGTAATCGCACAGACCCAGCCCCAGGCGCGTGGCTATGATGGAATTGGCCCCGTGGGCGATATTGGCGAACGGCCCGCCGTGGATGATGGCGGGCGTGCCTTCCGTGGTCTGCACCAGGTTGGGCATGATGGCGTCCTTCAATAGGGCGGCCATGGCCCCGTGCACCTTCAGGTCCCGCGCAAAAACAGGCTTGCGGTCATAGGTGTAGCCCACAAAAATATTCCCGAGTTTTTCTTTAAGGTGCTGCAGGTTATCCGAAAGGCAGAGGATGGCCATCACCTCGGAGGCGGCCACGATGTCGAACCCCGTTTCGCGCGGCACGCCGGACATGGTGCCGCCCAGCCCCACGATTATTTTCCGCAGCGACCGGTCGTTCATGTCCATCACGCGGCGCCAGGCCACCGTGCGCGGGTCGAGGTTTAAATTATTTTTTTTATTCTGGACATTATTGTCGATGATCGCGGCCAGCAGGTTATGGGCTTTCTCGATGGCCGAGAAATCCCCGGTGAAGTGGAGGTCTATATCCTCCATGGGCAGCACCTGGGAACGCCCGCCGCCGGTGGCGCCGCCCTTCACGCCGAACACCGGCCCCAGCGACGGCTCGCGCAGCACTACGACGGCTTTTTTACCGATGCGGTTCAGCCCCAGCGACAAACCGATGGAGACCGTGGTCTTGCCTTCGCCCGCCGGGGTGGGCGTTATGGCGGAAACGAGGATGAGCCTGCTTTTTTTTGCCCGCTCCGGGTTCGCCAGCCTCAGCGGCAGCTTGGCCTTGTACCGGCCATAGGGCACAATGTCGTCTTCCGCTATGCCCAGGCCGGCGGCCACGTCCTTTATGGGGCGCAGCTTAACCTCGCGCGCGGCTTCAAGATCGGTTTTCATGGGATGTACCTTAACTCCGGGATATTTCAGGCCGCGGCGCCGCCCGCGGGCTGGGTGCTGTCCACGAACACGCGGGTAGAAAGCTCTTTGTCCAGCATGAACAGGCCTTCCTTGGATTCACCTATAAGCTTGAGCTTCTCGGAGATCTCGGAAGCGTTGGCTTCCTCTTCCACCTGCTCGTCGATGAACCAGCGGAGCATGCTGGCGGAGGCGTGGTCGCGCTCGGCCAGGGCGATGTCCATGAGGTTGTTTATCAGGCCGGTCACCTTCTGCTCGTGCTCGTAAGCCGTCTCGAACATCTGCAGCGGGCTTTTCCACTCCGTGGGAACGCCTTCGATAGCCGGGAGAACGGCGTGCCCGCCCCTTTCCAGGATGAACCGGTAGAATTTCATGGCGTGGGTCATTTCTTCCTGCGCCTGCACGTACAGCCAGTTCGCCATCCCCTTCAGGTTCAGCTCGGTGCACTTGGCCGACATGCCCAGGTAAAGATAGGCCGAATAGAGTTCGGCGTTCACCTGCTTGTTCACCGCGTCTTCCATTTTTTTCGCAATTTTCATGTTTTCCTCCGGTCTTAATTCATGCCTGGCCCGGCCAGCGGACGAATAAATGCTGTTTGTGTTAATATACAAAATATTCCGCCACTTTCAAGCTGCCGCGCGGCGCGGGCTTTTTCGTTTACAGATATCTGCTGAACTTTTAGTATCATAGTGCTGATGGCCATCGAACCGGACCTGGACCTGCTGCTCATAGACGACGAGGAAGACCCCTGGCCAGGGGAATCCTCCGTTTCCGTCTCGAACCTGGGTTACGCCGCGCTCCGCTGGGCCTTTACCCCGCCGAAACTCGCGCTGCCCCTGGTCGCCGCCCAGGCCAGGGCGGCCGGGCATACGGTGGAAGCCATCTACCGGCCGCTGCCGCCCTGGCGGCGCAAACGTTTCCACGGCCTGCTGGCGCGCAAACCTAAAGTCATCGGGATAACCACCGTCGCGATCTTCGACCCCGCCTACCTGGCGCGCATTACCGGCGCGGTCAGGAAGATAAGCCCGGGCTCCATCATCGTGCTGGGCGGCCACGGCGCCGAGAATTCCGCCCGCATCCGGGCCTGCGCGGACCTGACCATAACCGGCCACGGGGAATGGGCCCTGGCCTCTTTCGTGACCGCGGTAAAAAGCGGCATCCTGCCCGCCGCTGTCCCGGGCGTGGTGCGCGGCCCGGAAGGCGGCCTGACCATGGCGGGCAGCCTGCGCTACGAAGGCATACCGAAGGTGCTCCCCCCCGACTGGACCGCCACCAGCACCGGGTTCTGGCGCTATGCCATAGAGGCGTCCCGGGGCTGCAAGTTCAATTGTTCATACTGCTGCTTCCCGGGCAAGGCCGGCCAGGTGTTCAGGCCCGTCAGGGACGTGGTGGACGAGATGCTCCTGGCTAACGATAAATTCGGGATCAGGCGCTTCGAGTTCATGGATTCCGCCATCACTTCCGACCCGGATTTCATACTCGGGCTGTGCGCGGCGCTGAGCGCCGGAGGCCGGAATTTCAGGTGGAAATGTTTCGCCCGGCCGGACGCTTTCGACAAAGATCCGGAGCTCGCCGCGAAAATGGCCGCGGCCGGCTGCACCAACGTCTTCATGGGCATAGAATCCATCAATGACGTCATCCTCTCGCTGATGCGGCGCGGCATGACCAGGGAAAGCATCGAGCGCGGCCTGGACAGGGCTTTTGCCGCGGGCATCGGCGTCCACGGGAATTTCATAATAGGCTTTCCGGGCGAGACCGAAGCCACGGTCCGGGAAACCATGGCTTTCGTGCTCAGCAGGCCTTTTTCCTCGGTGCTGCTGGCCACTTTCCAGATGCACCCGGCAATGAGGGAATTGGCCGCCCGGGAACCGGAACGCTACCGCAATTTAAAAGGCGACACTCCCGCCGGCTGGACGCATGACGGCATGGATTACAGGAAAGCCTATGCCCTGGCGAAGCTTACGGCGCACGGGATAAACGTAAAAAAACTGTGGCCGCTGGCCACCGCGCAATCCGATACGCATAAGGAGCCGGATTAGAGCGCCGCAAATTCCCGGCTGGCGGGCAGCGCTTCCCGGAACAATGCCGCGGGCTTGCGGGACAAGGCGGGCATTTAGGATAATAATATTATGCGCCGCGCCTTCCAATTCGAGGATCTTTTAGTAAAAGCGGAAAAAGCCGTGGTCGTCAGCCTCATTTTCTCACTGGTGGGGCTGTCCTTCCTGCAGGTGCTGCTGCGCCTGCTGTTCCACTCCGGCATAGTCTGGATGGACCCGCTGCTGCGCCACCTGGCCGTCTGGGCCGGGCTCACCGGCGCCGCCGTGGCCGCGCGCTACTCCCGCCATTTCGCCCTGGAAGCTTTCGTCAAATTCGCCCCGCAGCGCCTGCACCGGCCGCTGGAGATCCTGGCCGGCCTGTTCACCGCGGCGGCCTCGCTGCTGCTGTTCTACGCCTCGTACAAATTCATCCGCGACGAATTCGCCGCCGGCTCCGTGGCTTTCCACATAAACGATCTTGCCGTGCCAGGCGGCTGGGCCGAGATGATAATCCCCGCGGCCCTGCTGCTGATAGCCTTCCACTCGCTGGCCGGCATCTTCCGGCCCAAAGACCCCCTGCCCGGCCAGGGCGGTTATTAAACCATGGGCATCCTTATCTTCCTGCTCATCCTGCTGCTCGCCTTCCTGGGCGCGCCGGTGTTCTCGCTGATCGGCGCCGGCTCTATCTTCCTTTTCGCCGGCGCGCAGATAGATTCCTCCGCCGTGATAGTGGAAATGCTGCGCCTGGCCTCGCTGCCCGCCCTGACGGCCATCCCGCTGTTCACTTTCGCCGGCTATGTGCTGGCCGAGAGCAAAGCGCCGCAGCGCATGCTGGCCCTGGCCGAAGCGCTGCTGGGCTCCATGCCGGGCGGCCTGGCCATCGTGGCGCTGTTCACCACCTCGCTATTCACGGCTTTTACCGGCGCCTCGGGCGTTACCATCATCGCCATGGGCGGCCTGCTTTACCCCATGCTTTCAAAGCAGGGCTACCCGGAAAAATTCACGCTGGGCCTGCTCACCACCACAGGCAGCCTGGGCCTGCTGTTCCCCCCCAGCCTGCCCATAATCCTGTACGGCCTGGTGGCTAAAATAAATATCGACGACCTCTTCAGGGCGGGCCTGCTGCCCGGCGGGCTGCTGCTGCTGGCGCTGTCCGTCTACGCTTTCTTCACCGCGCGGCGCGCCGGCGTCAGGCGGACGCCGTTCTCGGCGGCCGCGCTGAAAAAAGCGGTGCGCGACGCGGCCTGGGAGATCCCGCTGCCCTTCGTGATCATCGGCGGCATCTACGGCGGATTCTTCACCGCCGGCGAGGCCGCCTCGGTGATGGCTTTCTATGTGCTCGCCACAGAGGTGCTGATACACCGGGACCTGCATATTTTCAGGGACATCCCCCGGGTGGCGATAAAGAGTATGCTGCTGGTGGGCGCCATCTTCATGGTGCTGGGCACGGCGCTGGGCTTCACCAATTACCTGATAGACGCGCAGATCCCGGACCGGATCTTCGCCTGGCTGCACGCTTTCGTCTCCAGCAATGTGCTGTTCCTTATCCTGCTCAACGCCTTCCTGCTGGTCATCAACATGATCGAGATCTTCTCGGCCATCATCATCGTGGTGCCCATCATCGTACCGGTGGCCGCGCAGTACGGCATAGACCCGGTGCACCTGGGCATTATCTTCCTGCTGAACCTGGAGATAGGCTACATGCTGCCGCCGCTGGGGCTCAACCTCTTCCTGGCGAGCTCGCGTTTCGAAAGGAAACTGCCCGAGCTTTACCGCGCCATAGGCCCTTTCATCCTCATCCTGCTGGTGATGCTGGCCGTGGTCACCTACCTGCCCTCCATCAGCCTTATCGGGCTGAAATAAAAAAGGCGTCGCCCGCGCGCCGCCTTTTCCGCCCGCCCCGGGCCTACTGCTCGCAGGCGGTCTTGTCGAACTTTATCTCGGAATTCTCCCCGACGTTAAGCTGGTCCTTCCTGCCCACGATGGTGGCGCTGGGCCCGATGAGCGAACCGCTCAGGTTTATATTGAGGATGGAGGCTTTTTCGTTCACGATAGAGTCCGAGATCATCGAGGAATCTATGCGCGCCCCGTCGCCTATGGAAACGTACGGGCCGATGATGGAATTCTCGATCTTCGCCGACGGAGAAATATACACCGGGGGAATGATCAGGCAGTTCCCGGCCTTGGGGGAGAATTTTTTGCTGTCCAGGATGTAGCGGTTGGTCTCCAGCAGGGTTTCCGGCTTGCCGCAATCGTGCCAGCCTTCTATGGTCACCGGCTTTAACTTATGGCCAGCCCGCACCAGCGCGGCCAGCGCGTCCGTGAACTGGACCTCCCCCTTCGTAGTCTTGCCCGAATCCACCACTTTCTGCAGGCTGCCGTAGAGCAGCGAGGAATCGCGGAAGGAATAGATGCCCACTATGGCCAGGTTGGTTTTCGGACGCTCCGGCTTTTCCACCATGCTCGTGATATAGCCGTTCTTTACTTCCACCACGCCGAAGCGGCGCGGGTCCGCCACTTCCTTAACGGCAATGCAGTCGTCCTTCGAGCCGAGGAATTTGCCCAGGTCTGCGGAAATTATGGTATCCCCCAGCATCACCACCACGGGGCCGGCCACCGCGCTGCGCGTCAGCCAGATGGCGTGCCCCAGCCCCTTGGGGTCCGGCTGCTCCACGTAGGAAACTTCGAGCCCGGGGTAGCTGCGGCCCACGTATTCCTTTATTTTCTCGCCCAGGTAGCCGATGACCAGGCAGATCTTCTTTATGCCGGAGGCGGAGACTTCGTCGAGGATATGGCCGATTATGGGCTTGTCCCCGACGGTAAGCAGCACCTTGGGGTAGGTATGCGTGTGCGGGCGCAGGCGCGTCCCCGCCCCGGCCACCGGCACCACCGCGGTAAATTCATTCTTTTTCATAAAGCACCTCGACAACAGGATATAGTATTTAAAATGCCCGCACAACCCGGCCGGCTCAGTCTTCCGTCATCTGCCGCATGACTTCCGCGTAGTCGGCGGCTTTTTTCACGCCGGCTTTCGAATACTTTTTTGAGTCCCAGAAATTGGGGCGCGCCAGCACCGTGCGGTAATCGGCCAGCGCCGCGTCGCGCTGCCCGGTCAGGTCCCTGACCTGCGCCCGCCGCATATAGCAATAGGTAACCCAGCCTTTTTCCGGGAACCCCGTCTTTTCAATGCCCTCGGTCAGCCAGTCCAGGGCTTCCCCGTAGCGCCGCAGAGCGATCAGCGCGTCGCCGGCCGCGAGATAGATCGAACCCAGCTGCTGCTCCAGCCCCTTCTGCGGCTTTATCTGCCAGGCGCCCAGGAAAGCCTCGGCCTCCTCCAGCACGCCGGCCCAGTCCTGCGCCTGCACGTGCGTCATTATCTCGCCCAGGCGGAAAAGCATGTTCGCCGGGTCCTGCGCGCGCAGGTCCGCGCATTCCGCGAAGGCCGCTTGATAATCTTTTTCATGTCGCGAATATATCTCTATAAGGAAAATGCGCGCCTCCAGCTTGAAAAAACGTCCCTTTTCGCGGGCCGTCCGGACATATTCCATGCCCCGCTCCCTGTCGCCCCCGGCAAAAAGCTTGGCGGCGAACCCCAGCGCGCCCGGCAGCACGGCCGCATAGTAATCGAAGATCCCCAGTCCCAGGTAGGCGTCATACACCGCCGGGTTGGTCTCGACGCATTTTTTCAGGAACTTGCGCGCCTTCCGGCCCCGGCTGTAAGCTTTGAACCAGCTGCGCTGTACCGAGTACCAGCGGCCCTGCAGGCCGTAGGCGGTGCCCATAAAAAAATACGCCTGGTCCAGGTCCCGCCCCTGCTTTATCATCTTTTTGGAGAGCTCAATGACCTTATCGGAATTGGAAATAAACTCTTTCTCTACGCCCTTAAGACCGGGCTCCATGTCGAAATTCTGGGAATAGCGCCACCAGGCCAGCGCGGCCAGCGCGCAATACCCGGCCGGGCTGTCCGGGGCCAGGACGGTTATTTCTTTAAACTCGCCCTCCGCCTTGTCGAACTCGAGCCGGTACATGTAGGCGATGCCGCGGTCATAGCGCTCATCGGCGCCCGCGCTGAGCACGAAGGGCCGCGTCGACGCGTTCAGGCCGATAAGGGCCGGGCCGAGCTCGTCATCGGCCGCGGGCAGGAGGAAATCCGTTGTCCCGGCGCACAGCGCGCGCGGAACAAGCAGCATCAGCGTAAATACTATTTTTCTCATATCATCCCCGGTATTCAGAGCAGCATGGAAACAGCCAGCAGCGCCAGCACGGCCACGGACAGCAGGGCGAAGTAAAGCTCGCCCCCGCGCCAATAGCCGTAGATAAGCATGCCCACGCGCGCGACCGGCGTAAGCAGCAGCGCCAGCAGCCCGGCGCGCAGCAGCGGCGCGCCGGACGAAAAACCTGAAACCGTAAAAGCAAAACCGGAAAAAAGCAGGAAAAGGCTCAGGAAAACCCCGGCCAGCAGGGTGCGCTGTATAAGTTTGGCGAAGTGTTTTTCGGAAAACATACTATACGGCCTTGAGCAGCATTTTTACCGCCACCAGCAGCGTCAGCGCGCCGAAAGCCAGCTGCAGTTTTTCGGAGCGGACCCGGTACAGGGCGTAGATCCCGAGGAAAGAACCCATTAAAACTCCCGCCACGATCACCGCCGTAAGTTCCAGGGGGATCAGGCCCCGGCGGAAATACACGTAAGCGCTGGCGGCCGCCGAAACGCCTATGATGAAATTGCTGGTGGCGGCCGCGGCTTTCATCGGCACGCCGCACAGCAGGTTCATGACCGGCACCTGCACTATGCCGCCGCCGATGCCGAGCAGCCCCGACAGGGAGCCCGCGAAGAAAGAGAGGAGGGAAGCCGGGGCGATGCGCTTCACCGCGTAAGGGGTATGCGCCGCCAGCGCCGGGTCGAAGAAGGAGGCGTCCAGGGCCGAGGCCCCGCCCGCCGGCGGAGGCGGCTCCGCCGCGGCCATTTTCCGCGGCCTTCTTCCTTTCAGGAACATCAGCGCCGAAACGGGGAATAAAAAAAGCGCGAACAGCAGCTGCAGCGCCGCGGCGGGCAGGCGGCCGGCCGCCAGCGCCCCGGCCAGGGACCCCAGAGCCGTGGTGACCTCCAGCGTTATGCCCAGCCTGATATTGGCAAGCCCCCGCTCCACGTTCACGGCCGCCACGGCGCTGGAGGTGGCCACGATGGCCACCAGCGACGCGGCCACCGCCTGGTGGATGGGCAGTTTCAGCGCCAGGACCAGGAAGGGCACCATGAAAATACCGCCGCCGATGCCCAGCGCGGAGCCCGCCAGGCCGATAAAGACCCCGAAAAAAATAAGGATGGAGAAATTCAGCGCGTTCAATTCGGACATGGTACGCTACCCGGCGGCGCCCAGGAACCGGCGGGCCTCGGCCTCGCCGATGTCGAAGGCGCGCCCGCATTTTACGCCGTCGAACTCCAGCAGGTTCAGCCCCAGGTCCGCCGGGGGCTTGATAAGGTGCACTTCGGGCTCGGACTTGATAAAGACGCGGGATTCGTAGATCTTCTGCGTATGGATAGCGAGCATGCGGCGCACCTTCCGCTCGAAAAAGCTGACCGGGCCGACGGCCTTGTGGTCCAGGTCGGCGTCGCGGGAATTGCCTATCATGATCACGGTGCGGCAGCCCTCGAAAAGGCTGAGGTTGATGGTGGCGATGCCGATAACCCCGCCGTCCACCAGATGGTACCGGCGGCCGTGCTCCTCCACCGGCACCGGCGGGAACACCATAGGGATGGAGCAGCTGGCCATCAGCGCGTCGGTGAAGGAGAGGTTCTGCCCCAGCGTCGAACCGTCGAAACGGGCGATATAGGGCAGCTTAAGCTCCACCGCGTGGCTGATCACGTAGAACTTTATCTTGCGCGGGAACTGCGGCCCGCTGCGCGCCAGCCAGCCGTTGAGGAAGTTATATACCGGCTCGTTCGAGAAAAAAGTAAGCTTGGCCAGCCGGTTCTGCAGGAAGAAGCCCGCCTTGTTCAAAAAGCTGCCCCCGTCGTGCTGATAGATCTCCAGCGGGATATTGAAATAGCGCGGGCTCAGGCTGAGGATCTTCGAGTGCGTCATGCCGCGCCAGATCTGGCGCAGCTCGCCGGTCTTGTTGTAGCAGTAGGCCGCCCCGTTGAGGGAGCCCACGCTGAAGCCTGCCACGGCGTCGAAATGCAGCCCCTGGGCGACCAGCTCGGCCAGCACCCCGGATTGCCAGGCCCCCAGCGCGCCGCCGCCGCACAAGAATAATCCTATAGGACGCTTGAACTTGAACATTCGGCCCTGTCTATATCTTTGCAAAAATATTAGAATGTAATTGTAGCACAAGTGCACGGGTAGTTGTTTATGCCCCGCAGCCCTTGGCTTATACGCAGGCCGTCCCTGGCGCAGCTCCCGGCACGGCGCTCAACCTTGAGAGTTCAATGTCCGATTACGCGATAATAGCAGGCCTGGCGCTCATAATGGGTTTTACCCTGGTGCTTCCTTTCTCCGTGAAACGGGTGGAGGAAGACCTGGAGGCTTTCCTTTTCGTCATGGGCCTGGCGGCCGTAAGCATCTCCGGGCTCTGGAATCTGCATTTGGTCAAAGAAGCCCTGACCGAACCGCTGGCCATTACCGCGGCCGTTGGCGGGGTGGGCTGGCTGTTCAGCCGGGTGCGCGGCCGCCTGAGCGGCGCGCTGAAGTTCCTCATAAAAAAACTCGGCCTGCGCGGCGCAATTTTTGCGATAGTTGCGGGCCTGGGCCTGGGCTCCAGTTTTTTTACCGCCATCGTGGCGGCCATAGTGCTGGCGGAAATTGTGACGCTGCTCAGGCTTAACCGCGCCTACGAGATAAAGCTCACGGTCTACGCCTGCTACGCCATAGGGCTGGGCGCCGCGCTGACGCCGCTGGGCGAGCCGCTGTCCACCATCGTGACAGCAAAACTGAAGGGCCCGCCGCATGACGCTAATTTCTTTTACCTGCTGCAGCAACTCGGGGCCTGGATAATCCCCGGGGTACTGTTGTCGGCGGCGCTGGCCGCCCGCGGGGCGCAGACAGCGGCGGAGGCCGGCCCCGGCCTCAGAGAAGACGCTCACGATAAACTGCGCGACATCGGCCTGCGCGCCCTTAAGGTTTACATCTTCGTGATGGCGCTGATCTTCCTGGGCGCCGGCCTGGGCCCGCTGGCGGACCGCTTCATGACCCGGATGCCCACCTGGGCGCTGTTCTGGGCCAACTCCATTTCGGCCATACTCGACAACGCCACGCTGGCGGCCGCCGAGATCTCCCCGGCCATGACCGACATGCAGATAACTTTCATCCTGCTGGGGCTGCTGATCTCGGGCGGCATGCTCATCCCCGGCAATATCCCGAACATCGTCAGCGCCGGCAAGCTCGGCATCAAATCCCGCGAGTGGGCGAAGGCCGCGCTGCCCTACGGCGCGTTCCTGATGATAACGTACTTCATACTTTTAAGCGTGCTGCTCGGATAACGGCGCGACTGCATTAGGAGGAACAACAATGAAAGACTGGAACTGGAAAACGATAATAGAGCCCTTCAAGATCAAAAGCGTGGAGCCGCTGGGGGTAACCACCAGGGAAGAGCGCCTGCACGCGCTCGCGTCAGCGCATTATAATCTCTTCAATATCCGGGCGGAAAAGGTGCTGATAGACCTGCTCACAGACAGCGGCACCGGCGCCATGAGCGCGGCCCAGTGGGGCGGCATCATGAACGGGGACGAATCCTACGCCGGGGCCCGCAGCTATTACAATTTCGAGACCGCGGTAAAAGGCCTGACCGGCTTCGAAGAGGTGATCCCGGTGCACCAGGGCCGCGCGGCGGAAAAGATACTTTTCTCCGTGATAGGCGGCAAGGGCAAGTTCATCATCTCCAACTCTCATTTCGACACCACCCGCGCCAACGTGGAATTTTCCGGCGCCGAAGCGATGGACTTCCCCGTGAAGGAAGCGCTGGACTTCGACAAGCCCGCCCCGTTCAAAGGCAACGCCGACGTGGCGGCGATGACCCGGTTCATAAAAGAAAAGGGCGCCGCCAACATCCCGCTGTGCGTGATGACGGTCACCAACAATTCGCTGGGCGGCCAGCCGGTGTCCATGGAGAACCTCAAAGCCGTGCAGAACCTCTGCCGCAAATACGGCATCCCGATGTTCCTGGACTGCGCGCGCTTCGCCGAGAACGCCTATTTCATAAAGCTGCGCGAGAAGGGCTACGCGCAGTGCCCCGTTAAAGAAATAGCCCAAGAAATGTTCGAACTGGCCGACGGCGCCTGGATGAGCAGCAAGAAGGACGCGCTGGTCAATATCGGCGGCTTCCTGGCCATGAACAACCGCGACTGGTCCGCCAAGGCCCGCCAGATGCTGATCCTCACCGAAGGCTTCAACACCTACGGCGGCCTGGCCGGCCGCGACCTGGAGGCCATAGCCATAGGCCTCAGCGAAGTGCTGGACGAGAACTACCTGCAGTACCGCATCCGTTCCTCGGCTTACCTGGGCGAAGGCCTGCTCAAGCACGGCGTGCCCATAATCAACCCGCCCGGCGGCCACGGCGTATACGTGAACGCGAAAAAATTCCTGCCGCACATCAAGCCCGGCGACTTCCCGGCGCAGTCGCTGGCCTGCGCGCTGTACCTGGAGGGCGGCATCCGCGGCGTGGAGATAGGCTCGCTGATGTTCGGCAAAAGGGACGCCAGGGGCAAGTTCCTGCCCGCCGCCATGGAGCTGGTGCGCCTGGCCATCCCGCGCAGGGTCTACACCCAGAGCCACATCGACTATGTCATAGAGGTTTTCGGCAGCCTGGCCTCCGGCAAGAAAAAGATCAAAGGGCTGGAGATCGTAGAGGCGCCGGCGATCCTGCCGCACTTCTCGGCGAAGCTTAAGCCGGTAAACACCTGATACCGAGGGCAAATGTTCAACAAAAAAGAGCGCATTTCAAAGATCAGGCCGGAGCTGGAAGCCATCGTCGGCGCGGGCAATGTCCGCACCGACGAGGCCGAGATACTGATGTATTCCTACGACGCCGGCATGGCCCGCGCGCGGCCGGAAACGGTGATAAGCTTCAATTCTACGGCGGAGGTGGCTCCCGTAGTAAAGATCCTGCACCGCGAGGGCATCCCTTTCCTCCCCCGCCTGGCCGGGACCAACCTTTCCGGCGGAACCATCCCGCTGAAAGGCGGCGCCATCCTTAACCTGGCCCGCCTGAAGAAAATACGCCAGATCGACACCGCGGCGCGCTGCGCCCTGGTGGAGCCCGGCGTGGTCAACCTGGACCTGCAGAAAGCGCTGGAGCCGCTGGGCTTTTTCTACGCGCCGGACCCGGCCAGCCAGAAGGTTTCCACCATCGGCGGCAATATCGGCGAGAACGCCGGCGGCCCGCTGTGCCTCAAATACGGCGTCACCACGGACAACGTGCTGCGCCTGGAAGTGGTAACCCCCGACGGCTCCGTGAAAACCTGGGGCTTCAGGGATACCGGGCCGGACCTGATGAGCCTGCTGACCGGCTCCGAGGGCACGCTCGGGATAGTCATCAGCGCCTGGCTGAAGATCCTCCCCCTGCCGCGCTGCATCAAGACGGCCTCCGCCGCTTTCCCGTCCATGGAAACCGCCATCGCCGCCGTAACCGCGATAATCGGCGGCGGGATAGTTCCCCGGGCGCTGGAAGCCATGGACCGCGTTTCGCTGGACGCCGCGTTCAACGGCAAACGCAACCCTTTCCAGGCGGACATAGAAGCCGTGCTGATCATAGAGCTGGACGGCTCCGACCCGGTGAAGGTAAAAAAAGAGATGGCCGCCGTAGAGAGCGTCTGCGCCGCCCACTCCTGCGCGGAATTCAAGACCGCCGCCGACGAGGCCGAGCGCGAACTGCTGTGGGCCGCGCGCAAGGGCGCCTACCCGGCCATGGCGCGCCTGGCGCCCGACGTGCTGGTGGAGGACGGCGTAGTGCCGCGCCCCAGGCTGCCCGAAGCCCTGCGCGAGACGCGTGAGATCCTTTCCAGATACAAGCTCACCGCCGGCCTGCTGTTCCACGCCGGCGACGGGAACCTGCATCCCAACATCATCTTCGACCGCCGCGACCTGCAGGAGGTCAAGCGCGTGAAAAAAGCCGGCCACGAGATCCTGAAAGCCTGCATCAAGCTCGGCGGCACCGTTTCGGGCGAGCACGGCATAGGCGTGGAAAAAAGGGTGGCGATGAACTGGCTTTACGGCCCCTCGGAGCTGGAGTTCTTCGGCAAGATAAAAAAAGCTTTCGACCCCAAGGACCTGGCCAATCCCGACAAGATCCTGCCGGTGGCGGAAGACAAGCCCGCCGGCTCCGCGGGCCTCAGCGACAAGGCCGCCATGAGCCCCGAAGCGCGCGGCATTATCGACGAACTGCGGCTGCGCTCCATGAGCGGCACGCCCTCGGCCGTAACGGGCCTGGGCACCCGCCTGAAACCTGAGCGGATAACGCAAGGGGCCCGGCCGCTGGAGCTGCGCGCCCTGGCCGGCGAGCCGCAGATAGACCGGGAAAACCTCACGGCGCGCGCCGAAGCCGGGCTGCCGCTGGAAGAGTTCCGCCGGCGCCTGCGGGCGGCCGGCCTGGACCTTGAACTGCCGGACCTCAAGGGCAGCGTGGGCGGCCTCATAGCCTCGAAAGCCTGCCCGGCTATCCGGGAAGTGCTGCTGGGGCTGGAGATCGCCTCCGCGGACGGCTCACTGATGGAATTCGGCGGGAAAACGGTGAAGAACGTGGCCGGCTACGACGTGGTACGCCTGCTGTGCGGCTCCATGGGCGCGTACGCCGTGATCCTCGCCGCCACTTTTTCCGTTTCCCCCCGCGCCAGGCGCGAAGCGCACGGCGGGGAGACCGCCCACTGGGACTCTTTCGAGCCCGACGAGTACCACCGCCGCCTGAAAAAAGAATTAGACCCGGGCAACCTGCTGAACCCCTGGATCTACCAAGAAAAATGATCAAACACGACCACAGAAGAGCCGATGATTCCCTGGAAAAAGCCCGCAGGGAATTTACCTCGTCCACCGCCGGCGGCGCGGACGGGCGCCTGCTCAGCGCCACCAATGAACTCTACCCGCATGACGCGGCGCCAAAGCACCTCGGCGCGCTGCTCACCGACCTGGGCGAAAAGACCCTGTACGACGCGGCCTCGCAGTGCAACCGCTGCGGCTACTGCGAAACCGTCTGCCCCACTTACACGCTCAGCGGCCGGGAAACTTTATCCGCGCGCGGCCGCAACCAGTTCATGCGCCTGCTGGTGGAAGGCAAGGCGAAGAACGCGGCCGACGCCGAAGAAGCCCTGTTCACCTGCCTGCTGTGCGGCGCCTGCACCAGCGCCTGCTATGCCAAGGTGCCCACTCCCGATATCGTGCTGGAGGGCCGCCGCACGCTGGACGGCTACGGGGACAATTTCCTGGCCAGGGGAGCCGTCCTTACGCTGCTCAACGCGCCCTGGCTGTTCGCGCTGTGGCTGAAGCTCTGCTACCTGGTGAAGCTGACCGGCCTGCCGCGCCTGGCGGGCGCCATGGGGCTTTACCATTTGATAGGGATGCCCGGCCTGGCCGAGGCTGAAGGCTCGGTGAACAAGGTGCCGCTGCGCTTCGCGGCCGAGATCCTGCGCAAGGACCCGGACCTGCTCCCCGCCAGCAAAGCCGTCATAAACTGGGCTTACTTCGCCGCCTGCGGCCCCAATTACCTGTTCACGGACGTAGCCATGGCCACGGTGCGCCTGCTGAAGAAGCACTCCGGGGACGGCGTGTTCATAGCGAACCAGTGCTGCGGCCTGCTGGCCCATAATTACGGCCGGCTCGAGGACGCCCGCGAATTCGCGCGCCGCAACATCCTGCGCTACGAGGAGCTCAAAGCGGTGCACGGCGACTTCCCGATACTTGCCGATTGCGCCTCCTGCACGGCCTTCATGAAATCTTACGAACAGCTCTTTACCGGCGACGAGGCCTGGCGCTCCCGGGCGAAAGACTTCGCCGGCGCGGTCAGGGACATCCTCGAATTCTTCAAGCCCGAGGACCTGGCCCCCACTACCAGGGCGCAGCAGGCGGCGCACGGGGTGGTGACCTATCACGATTCCTGCCGGGCCTGCCACGGCCAGGGCATCCGGCGCGAGCCCCGCGCCGTCATCCGCAAATTCGTAGGGCGCCGCTATGTCGAGCTGCCGGAAAGCGAATGGTGCTGCGGCGGGGCCGGGGCCTTCGCTTTCACGCAGCCGGAGATCGCGGCGAAAGTGCTGGACCGGAAACTGCGCAACATCGCCTCTATCCAGGCCGAGACGGTAATAGTGGGCGGCACTTCCTGCCTGATCCAGATAAACGCCGGGCTCAGGGCCGCCTACCCCGGCGCGGAAGCCGTGCATTACAGCGTCTTCCTGGACCGGAAAACCAACGGGAACGGTTAGCTAAATGCTAAAATACCTATATGACCAGGGTTGAAGAGCTAGAGAACAGGCTGCGCCTGCTTGTAAATTTCGGAGGGGTCGTTTCCAAGGAAACGAACCTCACCAAGCTGCTTGAGCTGATCGCCGAGCAGATCCGGACCATCATCAATTGCGACCGCTGCAATGTTTTCATCCTCGACCGCCACACCAACGAGCTCTGGTCCAAGGTAGCCCTCGGCATGCAGAACACGGAGATCCGGGTGCCTTTCGGCAAAGGCATCGCCGGGCACGTCGCCTCTTCCGGGCAGATCCTGAACATCCAGGACGCCTACCAGGACCAGCGCTTCAGCCACGACCTGGACCGCCTTACCGGCTACCGCACGCGCAGCATCCTGGCAGCGCCGCTGCGCAACGTCAGCGGCAGCATCATCGGCGTGTTCGAAGCCACCAACAAGGTCGGCCAGGGTTTCAATATCGACGACGAGGGCATCCTGCAGCTGATCAGCTCCCTGGCCGCCTCGGGCATCGAGAACGCCCAGCTTTACGAAAGCCTGTCGAAGTCGCAGTTCGAGACCATCTACCGCCTGGCCTCCACCGCCGAATACCGCGACCAGCACGACACGGCCATCCACCTGCGCCACATCAGCGAATACTCCGCGCTGATCGCCCACGGCCTCGGCCTCCCTGAAAGGGAAATAGAGAACATCCGCTATTCCAGCCCGCTGCACGATATCGGCAAGGTGGGCATCTCGGACGCCATCCTGCTCAAGCCGGGCAAGCTTACCGCCGACGAATTCGACGAGATGAAGAAGCACACCGTTTACGGCGCAAAGATCCTGTGCAACGCGGAGAGCCTGCTGCTGCAGGTGGCCTGCAAAGTAGCCGCCTCCCACCACGAGAAATTCGACGGCACCGGCTATCCCGCCCGCCTCAAAGGCGAGCAGATCCCCGTATACGCGCGGGTGGTGTCGGTAGCCGACGTCTTCGACGCCCTCTGCATGCAGCGCGTTTACAAACCCAAGTGGGACCCGGAAAAAGCCAGGCAGTATATCCTCGAAGAGAGCGGAAAATCCTTCGACCCGGCGGTAGTGGACGCCTTCGAAAAAGTCTACGGCGACATATTGAAGATGCAGATGATGGGCGACGGGAAAACCACCATCATCCCCGGCATCACGAAAGAGCTCAACAAGCACACCTACTGACGCCGGCGCCGCCCTCACGAAAAAGAGCCTGAAACTTTCAGGCTCTTTTTGCATCAAATAAGTACAAGCAAAGGAATGGAATTAAGGGGACAGTTTACTTAATTATTCAATTCTTGCTTTTTCAGACTCTGCGGTGAATATAGGAGGCGACCATGAACGAAATGAACATCACCTTTCCGGGCGGCAAGAAAGTCAACGCACAGTGGCACGGTTTTGAAATAGCCACCGACCAGCCGGCCGCCGGCGGCGGCGAAGGGTCGGCACCCACCCCCTTCGACCTGTTCCTGGCTTCGCTGGGCACCTGCGCGGGCATCTTCGCCCTCGGTTTCATCCAGTCCCGGGGGCTCTCGACGGAAGGCCTGGGGATAACGCTTTCATTCGAGCAGGACGCGGCCACGCACCTGCTGAAAAAAGCCTCTTTCCGCATCGCGCTGCCGAAAGATTTCCCCCCTAAATACACCGCCGCGGTGATAAAGGCCGCCGAGCAGTGCCTGGTCAAGCGCACCATGGACAACGCGCCGGTATTCGAAATAACCGCAGAATAAAAGCCAGTTGACGAGCCGGTCTGCGCGGGGCAGGGGTTCATCGGGCGCGGGGTCGGGCACACCGTGCCCGCCCCTCATCACTCAGTCGCGGCGCTTACGCAAGCCGCTCCTTCCGCGAAGGCCCGATGAACCCCTGCCCCGCGCAGACCTGAGCCTCACAACATGAAGAATGGAGGAGCCTGCTGCAGGGACCGGATAAGCAAACCCTCACGGAAGGCGAGGTGAGGCCCGGCTTTAGAGCGAGGCATAATTATGCCTCGCGTCCGGGCCGCAAGGGCGGAGGCAATTTTACAGCGAAAATTGCCGAGCCGGGGCCGCGCAAAACCG